>TARA_R110000850_G_scaffold189247_5_pt1 | contig 11892 bp, 7 predicted proteins | sample TARA_R110000850 | Tara Oceans TARA_R110000850 (sample SAMEA4397586) | marine metagenome | biome: Polar Biome; feature: [SRF] surface water layer (ENVO:00010504); material: water (ENVO:00002006), including particulate matter (ENVO:01000060) such as... | depth 5 m | reverse complement strand
CACGCCGCTGGCGATGAGGCTTTGAAGCTGATCAGCGACGTATTGCAGCGAGGGCAATTCAGGGGGCGCGATGTCGTCGCCCGCCTGGGTGGGGACGAGTTCGCCCTGATTCTTGAATTCTGTATGCCAGAGGAATCGCTGCGCGTTGCCACGGAGATTATCGAGGAGTTGCGAAACGCCGTTTTCAAGTTCGAGTCTCATCATTTCGTGCTCGAGTGCTACATCGGTATCGTGCCTATCCGCGGGCAGGAATCCACTGCAGAGGAAGTGTTGCGCTCTGCCGACGCAGCCTGTTACGAGGCTAAGGAAAAAGGGCCGGGAAGCGTGCAGGCGGTTGATCTCGATCAGGCGCAGATCTCCACTCGGCGCACCGACATGGAGTGGGCCAAAGTCATTCGCAGCGCCTTGACCGAACGCAGCATCGGCTTGACCTGCGAACCCATTGTGAGAGGGGCCAAAGATAAGGTTGTCGGCTTCGAGTTTCTGCTTCGCATGAAGCAGGATAACTTTCCGGCAAGCACCTCCACCGTGATCAGGGCCATGGAGCGTTACAGCCTCGCGCCCGAAGTGGATATGTACATCATTGATCTGGCGCTGTCGGAGATCAGTCAACAGCTTTCACGAATTGATCTGGTTGAGTTTGTATCGATCAATATCTCGGGACAATCGCTGGGTCGCGTGGACTTCATGGAAAACGTGGAAGCCGCCGTGCGCAGCAGCCGCATCCCGCCCACAAAGCTCTGTTTTGAGGTGACCGAGACAGCAGCAGTTTCCAACATCGAAGGCGCAGCCAGATTCATGCAACGTCTGCGCGGTCTGGGCTGCAAGATCGCCCTGGATGACTTTGGCAGCGGACTGTCATCTTTCCACTACCTGAAGAATCTACCCTGCGATCTGTTGAAGATCGATGGTGCGTTTGTTCGGGATATCGTGGTGAATGAATCAGACCGGTCTCTGGTCTCTGCGATCCATGGCATTGCCCAGTTGCTGGGTATCGCAACGGTTGCGGAGTTTGTGGAGAACCAGGACATCAACGCCATCGTCAGGGACATTGGTGTCGACTACCGGCAAGGACATCACTTCGGCCCCAAAGGCTCGTTGGAAGAAGTTTTGAAGGCGATACGCCCCGTAGCGATGTGAGGCGTTTGCCTCACCGAAATTTCAGAGGGACTGTTCGACAGGAATTCGAACGCGTTGACGCAGGCCACCTTCCGGAGCATTGACCAGTTCAAGCGTGCCACCGTGCTTTGTCACAATCTCGTTGGCAATCGCCAGCCCCAGGCCACTGCCGCCGGTGTCGCGATTTCGGGATTGATCCAGCCGCACGAAAGGCTTCACGACTTCGGAAAGTTGTTCTCCGGGAATGCCCGGACCATCGTCGTCGATCAGTATTTCGATATGGCGGTCAGACCCGGTGACGCAAACACGCGCCCGTTCACCATATTGCGCCGCGTTTCTTACGAGATTGGACAGGGCACGTTTAAGCAGGACGGGCCGGCAGCTGGCCGTCTGACGGCTCGTGTACTCAAAGGCAACATCGAAACCAATCTGGCGGAGTTCTTCGCAGGCGTTATCGACCAGTGCGGCCACATCTACCTTACGCAGTTCTTCGGATGAGCGCGTGTTCTTGAGATAGGACAAGGCAGATTCAGTCACCGCTTCCATCTCCTGCACAGTGGTCTGCATCTGTTCACGCTGTTCTGCATCTTCGATGAACTCAAGTTGCAGGCGCAAAGCGGTGATGGGGGTGCGCAGGTCATGAGAGACCGAGGCGAGCGTGCGTGTACGTTCTTCGATGTGCTCGCTGATGCGCACTTGCATCTGATTGAATGCGCGCACGGTTTCGACAATGTCTGCGGGCCCTTCTTCGGGAAGGGCTTCGGGCTGCTGGCCACGTCCCAGGGCTTCGGCAGCGCGTGACAGGCGCGCCAGAGGGCGGGTGATGCGGCGCAAGATCAGAGCCATGACAGCGGCCAGCAACAGCGACAGAACAGCCGCCGTGATCACGGCGCTAGCCGCCCAGGTGGGAGTGGGATTGGGTAGCTGCAATTGCGTATGCAGCCACATCCCGTTTTGCAGTTGTGCCTGAATGACGATGACCGGTTGGTCTGGAGACGGCGCATCAGCCGCATAGACCGTGGCGCTGGCGATGGCGCTCGGAGCCGCATCCAACAGACTCTGGCGCAGGGCCGCTGATTCCGGGAGATCCGCGGGGGGCGGATTCTCGATGGTAGAGAGACGAGCCTTGAGCGCGCGGCTGTTGACGCTTTCCAGGATGGCGTCTGTCAGATTGGGCGGTGCTGTCATCAGCAGTCGTGCCAGGCTGGCCGTCCGAGCGATGGTGGATTCCTGGATGGCACCGGCGATCGAGCCAAGTCGTGCTTTGACAAACAAGGGGAATGTCAGCGCTTGTGCAGCGATCAGTGCCAATACTGCCGCGAGAATCAGCTGTGAGGACAGCCGTCGAGGAATCAGCCGGTTCAGCACGTATCGTCGCTCGAATCCGCAAACATGTAGCCGCCACCCCAGACCGTCTTGATCAGGGTCGGATTGGAAGGGTCCGCCTCGATTTTTCGGCGCAGCCGCATGACCTGATTGTCGATGGCGCGGTCATAGACGCCGGCCTCGCGGCCTTGGGTCAGATCCAGCAGTTGATCGCGGCTGAGCACCCGGCCAGGGCGGGTTGCCAGAGCAGAGAGCAAAAGAAACTCCGAGTTGCTCAGTGGAATTTCGACGCCATTGGGGTCACTCAGCTGGCGGCGTCCCATATCCAGTGACCAACCAGCAAAGCTCAGGACTTCCTTGCCGGGTAACTGGCGTTGGCGCGGCAGACTGTTGGCGCGCCGGAGTACAGCACGAATGCGTGCCAGCAACTCGCGAGGATTGAACGGCTTGGTGACGTAATCGTCAGCGCCGAGTTCGAGGCCGATGATCTGGTCGGTCTGATCCGACTGCGCCGTGAGCAGGATTACCGGCGCGGTCTTGTTAGCTGCCAGTTCCTTGCACAGCGTGAGGCCGTCATCGCCCGGCATCATCACGTCAAGGATGACAAGATCTACAATGGCATCACGCAGCACCGTCCTCATCTGTGCTCCGCCATCGGCAGCGCTGACCCGGAAGCCCTGATTGCGCAGGTATCGACTCAGGCTCTGACGAATTTCCTGATGATCGTCCACCACCAGGAGGTGCGCTGCTTCGGTATTGTTTTCCTCGGTCTTCATTCTGGCGAACTATACGGCGCGATCAGCGGTCGAGGAATGCGGCGCTGTCTGTAATTGTCGCCGAGAGGCCGGTTTACGACAGCTTGTTACAAAACTCACAGCTGGCGCGATGGTTCTGACATCCCAAACGGTTCTAATACACGTCCGAAACTTGCTTGTGCCGATGAAACCAAAATTCACGACTGCCGCGATTGCCGTGCTTGGCCTCCTGACGAGCGCCTGCACCGTAGTGCCGCAACGCGGCGAAGTAGGCCCTGTGTTGCCAGCCCAGTTTGATTCACCTGAGTCGGCACCTGCGCCGACATTGTGGTGGTCCATCTTTGGTGATGCGCAGCTCGATGCCTTGATCCGCGAAGCGCTGAAGAATAATCCGGGTATCCATGGTGTCGAGGCCCAGCTTCGTGCAGCGCTAGCCAGCGCAGATGCAGCGGGTGCAGGACTGATCCCCGAGGTGGCATTTGAGCTTTCTCATCGCAGTGGTTCGCAGGAAGCCGGTGTGGCGCAACGCGACGAAAGCGCCGGCCTGAGTGCGGCTTATGAGGTTGATCTGTGGGGCAGGGTGAGGGCCTCACGCAACGCAGCTGTATTCAACGCGCAGGCCAGCGAGCAGGAGCTTTTCTCGGCACAGGTCAGCTTGAGCGCCAATGTCGCCATTCTCTGGTTCCAGACCGGCACTGCCGCACAGCAGCTGGTTCTGATCGAACAGGAGCGTGAGCGATATGCGCGCATCCTGAAACTGATGGAAGTGCGCTTTCGCAATGGACTGGCGGCCGCCAGTGACGTCCTGCGACAGCGCCAGTTGCTGGAATCAACGCGCGCCCTGGAAGCGCAGGCCCAGGCCGACCTTGGCGTGCTGCAGCACGCCCTCGAAGAATTGCTTGGCAAGGTGGCAGGTAGTGGTGCCTATCTGGGGGCCGCTCCCGGCGAGGTGGTGGTCTCCGGGCCGAACGGGGTTCCGGCCACGGTGGTGAATCGAAGGCCGGACGTGCAACAGACCTGGTTGCAGGTCAGGGCAGCCGATGAAGCCGTTGCAGGCGCAATCGCCAGCCGCTTTCCGCAGATCAACCTCAGCTTTTCCTACGCGAGCCAGAACGGGAGATCCGCAGCCCTGTTTCAGGATTGGATTGATACCTTCGTCGCATCTCTGGCGCTGCCCCTGATTGATGGTGGTTCACGTCGCGCCGAAGTGACACGGACCCAGGCTGTTCTGGATCAGCGGATCGCAGAATATCGCAGCAGTGTGCTGACCGCTTTCCGCGAAATTCAGGACGCACAGCTTAGATTGGAGAAGTCGCACTTGAGAATCAGCAGCCTGGAAGAGCAGCTGCGAATTTCGTCGGCAGTGCTGGAGCGGGTAGAACGGCAACTGAGACAGGGAGGTGCAGATTATCTGGCGGTGCTTGATGCCCAGATTGCAGACAGCAGCTTGCGCCGTGATGTCCTGAGTGCCCGACAGCTTCAGCTGGAACAGCAGATTGCCCTGCTCCGGGCCACCGCTGGACCCTTGCCAATGACAAGTTCCCGAGAGAAGAAAGCATGAGCAGTCAATCTGGAAATCCGGCCAGGAAATGGGTCTTTGGGGCAGTCGCCGTGGTGGTGCTTGTTGCCGCTTTCATGGTGAGCAGACAGCTCATGCTGACCTCGCCCAAGGCCGAACGCCGAGCGCCGGAGCGTCGCGCCCGGCTGGTGGAAGTTGTCGAGGTCAAGCCCGGTCCGCAGCGCGCCTGGGTCAGTGCTTACGGGCAGGTCGAGGCCTCGCAGCAAGTGTCCTTGTCTGCACAGGTCTCGGGCGTGGTGACGGACATCAGCGATGCTTTCGTGCCAGGCCAGCGAGTTGAAAAGGGCACGCTGCTGGTGCAGCTGGACGATCGTGATTATCGCGTGGCTCTGGATAGCGCCGAGTCCAGCCTGTCTTCGGCGCAGGCAAGCCTGGCGCAGGAGCAAGGCAGTCAGGCGGTGGCGCGCGGGGATTTCGATCTCTTGGGCCTGGATGTGGATGAGGCCGAGAAGTCGCTGATGCTGCGCCAACCACAACTGCGCGCAGCGCAGGCGACCGTGGCAGCGGCGCGGGCCAGCGTTGCGCGGGCAAAGCTGGATCTGGAGCGCACTCGCATCCGCTCGCCTTTTGACGCCCTGATTCTGAGCAGGGAAGTGGGCGTGGGTGCGCAGGTCGCCGGGCCGGCGACCGTGCTCGGCGAGCTTGCAAAGGCCAGCCCCTACTGGGTCACGCTGCTGGTGCCCGTTGAAAGTTTGCAGTGGATCGATGTTCCGGACTCTGAAAGCGATACCGGAGCCAAGGTCCAGATTCATGACGTCAGTCAGGCGCAATCGGTGATGTGGACCGGAGAGGTCATTCAGCTGCTGGATGCAGTGGAAGAGCAGGGCAGGCGTGCGCGACTGCTGGTTGAGGTCAATGACATCAGCAGCGAGCAGGGCAACAGTCTGCTGATCGGCAGTTACGTTGAGGCACTCATTGAAGGGCGGGAGCTGCAGGACGTTTTCAAGCTCGATCCTGCCTGGCTGCAGGAAGAATCGGTCTGGGTTGTGCGGGACGAGCGATTGAAACTTGTGCCGCTCAATGTGCTCCATAGAAGTACCGATGCGGTGTTGGCTCGCGGCGCTCTCAATACAGGCGAGAGAATCGTAAGCAGCCGATTGTCGAGTGGTGTGGATGGAATGAAGGTGCGCCTGCCTGAAGCCTCCCAACCAACCTTGCCTGAGAGAGGGCCAGACCCGGATCGGAGCAAACAGCCGTGAGCGAACGCTCTGGTGGTGCCATCGCGTGGATGACGCGCAACCGCGTCAGCCCGAATCTATTGATGATTGTGCTGGTTGTTGGTGGACTGATTGCCAGTCTGCAAATCAAGAAGGAAGTCTTTCCCGAATTCACGCTGGATCGCATCACGATCTCGGTGGGCTATCCGGGCGGAAGTCCGGAGGATGTCGAACAGGGCATTGTATTGGTGGCAGAAGAAGCGCTGCTTGGGATTGATGGCATTGAAGAGGTGACTTCCACCGCCAGCGAGGGTAGCGGACAGATTATTGCCGAGCTCGAAGAAGATGCAGATGCCAATGCCGTATTCCAGGACGTGCAACAGGCTATTTCAAGAATCAATACCTTTCCCGAGAACGCAGAAAACCCGAACGTCTCGCTTGATAAACGCGCCCGCGGTGTCGTGACCCTGCTGCTGTTCGGCGATAGCAGCGAGCAAGTTCTGCGCGAGATTGCCGAGACCGTGCGAGATCAGATGTTGTCTTCATCTGGCATAACCCAGGTTGAGTTTGAAGGCGCGCGGGAATACCGAATTCACGTGGATGTGCCTGCCGCGCGACTGCAGGCCCACGACCTGAGCCTAGGGGAACTGGCCCAGCGCATTGGTGACGCCGCAATTGATGTGGGTGGCGGGCGGCTGGATACCTCAGCAGGAGAAGTGCTCGTGCGGGTTTCGGGGCGTCGAGACTGGGCGCAGGAATTTGCACAAATTCCGGTTATCAGCAACGAGCAGGGCAGCGTCGTTCGGCTTGGTGAAATTGCGCGCGTGCGTGAAGGCTTTGACGAGACGATGAGCCAGTCCGCGACTTTCAATGGTCTGCGTGCGATTGCGCTGCAGGTCTACCGAATTGGTGATCAGACCCCGATTGGCGTGTCTGAGGCGGCGCACGATGCGCTGGAAACTGTGCGTGAAAGCCTGCCAGATGGCATTGACGCCGTGCTGCTCAATGATCGCTCCGAAATTTATCAGCAGCGTCTGGAGTTGCTGATGAAGAATGCGTTCATCGGCCTGCTGGTGGTGTTTGTGCTGCTCGCGCTTTTCCTCGAGTTCAAGCTGGCTTTCTGGGTCACCATGGGCATCCCGATTTCGTTTCTTGGCGCGATGCTGTTCCTGCCGAGTTTCGGTGCCAGCATCAATATGGTTTCGATGTTCGCTTTCATCATCAGCCTCGGTATCGTGGTTGATGATGCGGTGATCGCGGGTGAAAACATCTACGAGTATCGCCAGCGCGGCCTGGGATTTATTGAGGCTGCTGTAGAGGGCGCCAAGGACATCGCTATGCCGGTGACCTTTAGCGTGCTCACCAACATTGTGGCGTTCATGCCACTGCTGTTTGTTCCGGGGTTCATTGGGAAAATCTGGGGCGTGATCCCGATTGTGGTGTGCTCGGTGTTCGCGCTGAGTCTGATTGAAGCCCTGTTCATTCTTCCAGCGCATCTGGCGCATTCCAAGCCACTGTCAAAACAGTCGCGCATGCGTCAGTGGCAGCAGAAGTTCTCTTCCAATTTTTCAGCCTGGGTTGAGCGGCGTTACCAGCCGATTGTGGTGCAGGCCGTGCGGCATCGTTATCTCACCATGGCGGTGGGCCTGAGTGCCTTGATGATTGTCATTGCCTACGCCGCGAGCGGACGCATGGGGCTGGAACTGTTTCCAAGCGTGGAGTCGGATCTGTCCGAGGTCACGGCCCTGTTGCCTTTGGGCACGCCGCCGGATCGCGTGGAAGCCGCCGCTGACACATTGCGAAAATCTGCACAGGCCGTGGTTGACGCCAATGGCGGAGACCGTTTGTCTGAAGGCATCTTTATGCAGATTGAAAGCAATCGCATTCGGGGCCAGATATTTTTGACAGAAGCGACGGTGCGGCCTCTGAGTACCGCCGAGGTGACGCGCCTGTGGCGGGAGCAGACGCCGCCAATGGCCGACGCCCAGTCGCTGCGCTTTGCATCGGATGCAGGGGGCCCTGGCGCAGGTCCTACGTTGACCATTGAGTTGAGTCATCGTGACGTCGCCGTTCTGGACAAGGCCAGTTCCGCACTGGCGGCGGCGCTGGAAGATTTTCCCAATGTCTCGGGCCTGGACGATGGCTTTCAGGCGGGCAAGATGCAATTCGATGTCAGTGTGCTGGAAGCGGGCCGCAGCCTCGGACTCACTGCGCGCGACATCGCGAGTCAGATTCGGGCCGCCTTTTTTGGTGCAGAAGTGTTGCGTCAGCAACGGGGTCGCAATGAAGTACGCGTTCTCGTGCGCTTGCCGGAAGCCGAACGAACCCAGATTGGTGACATAGACGAGCTTCTGATTCGCACGGCGGCGGGAACCTATGTTCCGCTCAAGACCGTTGCGCACATCGAGCCGGGTCATGCGTTTGACACCATCAGTCGAAGGGAAGGGCGGCGCACGGTTCAGGTCAGCGGAGACGTAACGCCCAGAAGCGAATCCAATCAGGTCCTGGCAACGGCGCAGGCCGAAATTCTGCCGCGGCTTCAAGAAGAGTTTCCCGGCCTGAGTTTTAGTTTGGAGGGCCGACAGGCAGATTTGCGGGACGCCGTGCGAGCGCTGATGCTGGGATTCGTGGGCGTGCTGGTGATGATTTATCTGCTGCTGGCCATTCCCTTTCGGAGTTACATTCAGCCGGCGATTGTGATGGTGGCCATTCCCTTTGGCATGTTCGGCGCCATCATCGGTCACCTGCTGATGGGCTACTCGATGAGCATCATTTCCATGATGGGCGTTGTAGCGCTCTCTGGTGTGGTCGTGAATGACTCATTGGTGATGGTGCATTACGCCAACCAGAGGCGAGCGCTGGGCGACTCTGCCTACGACGCGATTGTGCGCTCGGGGACACGGCGATTTCGTCCCATTCTGCTGACCACACTTTCGACTTTTGGCGGTCTGGCACCCATGATTTTCGAAACATCCCGCCAGGCGAGATTCATGATTCCAATGGCCATCTCGCTCGGCTACGGCATTTTGTTTGCCACAGCCATCACCTTGATTCTGGTTCCTTGTCTGTATTTGATGATTGAAGACATCAAGGGGCTGTTCGGCAGTGATGAACGTCCGGAGCCGGTCGAAGCCGCCTAATCCACGGGAGCCCTAAAGCTGTGTCATGCCAACAGAACGATCACTTTCATGCAGTTTTGAGCAGGAGCTCGGCGCCAATGAACATGATTGGCTTGTTTGTGACGGCCCCGAACCAACTCTGACAAATGCCTGGACGGGGTCTGCGTCCTGCTTTTTGCGCTGCCGTTCATTCAGCCTTGTGAGAGGCAAGTGCAGAAATCGCTTAAACACGTGGAAAAACAAGGGCGCCAGTCGAAATTCCAAATCGCGATGTGACATTGGTATCAGGTAACAACAACATCGGCACGGACATGGCTATCAAGAGCTAGTCACCAGCCGCTAGGATCAGGATCATGCAACTACAATCAGGCGGAGAAACAGAAATGAGCGCCAGCGTGCTGCCGTTACCGCCGAGGGTGGACAAGTTGCTGGCGCAGTTTTCTACGCGGCCGGCGTCTGCACACGCCGCGTCCAAATCCTGGACAAGCTTGCGCATCTGGCAGATCTCGTCGGGAAAATATGTCTGCGTGAAGAATCGCGGCCCTGACCCTTCCCGTGTCCGCAGCCAGACGGTGGATTCTTTGCAAAGCGCCCGCCAGTTCTTTGGTGATGGCTGGGTGGTGCGCGAATTATTCGCCGAGGTTGATCCCCGCCGTTTTCCCCGCTGGTGAGGTCATTCCGGCAGCTCGAGCATCGGGCCGCGGGCTGCCCTTAATCGGACGGCTCTTGCAGATCGAGAAGCTTTTTCAGAGGTCCAGAAGGCTTTGTTCTGGCGCCAAGTGGATTGAACGAATAGCCTTGAGTCCAAGGCTGGGCGTTCATTGATGCTTGTCGTTCGACAACAGGCCACATGGGATTTGTGGCATTTAGGCCATGTGTGAGCGGGCTTACTTCGCTCTTGCGATGAACGCCACCGGATAACCCAGGTTTTCTGCATCCTGTGGGTGTTCGCATTGGTCAACAATATTGGCTACCTGTGGTCCCATCGTCATCGCGGTATTTCCAGCGTGCAACTTGCCGCCGCATTCACTGCAGCACATCGTGGGCTGGGTTGCCTGAGCGCAATCCTTGTGGTGATAACTCAAGGGCAGGGGCTGGTCATCGAACAACCACTTGTTGCTCCAATTGGCTAGCGCAAGGATGACGGGCTGAAGATCGCGCCCTTTGCTTGTCAATTGATATGCCATGCGCGTGCTGCCAGGGCGGGCGGGCACACGTTTCAGAATATCCATCTCGACCAGCGAGCGCAGGCGCTGCGCCAGGACATGGCGCGTGAGTCCCAGCTGGCGTTGAAAATCATCGAACTGGCGCGCGCCCAGCAGGGCATTGCGCAGAATCAACAAAGTCCAGGTATCACCGACCTGGCCGGTCGCCTTGGCCACTGGGCATGGTTTTTCCGCGTGATCTGAAACTTTCATCACTCTCTCCGAGAGGCGCTAAGTCAAATTAGTTTGACAAGATTTTCATTCAGGTCATTATAGTTCCAAAATAGAACTTAATTCGCTGAATGGGTTTGTTGTGCCGCCTCCGTCGGAGTTGTCGCAATGGGGGCCCATCGGCAGATCAAGCGTCCCGAATTGCATGAGCAAGGAGTGAAACAAGGTGCCAGGATCCCCATCAATCAGCCCTTCAGCAGCGGGTAGCCGCAGCATCCCGCGCACCAATTTGCGACCCGGGGTCACGACACACAAAACGCTGTGCGCCAGCTGTGACATTGCCTGCAGTGTTGTGACTGAAGTGAAGAAGGGGCGAGTTACCCGTGTGCGCTCTTCGGATAACCCGTTGTTCAAGGACAACATCTGCATCAAGGGCATCGTGGCCCCGAAAAATTTTGCCAATCCGAAGCGTGTGCTGTATCCGCAGAAGCGTGTAGGCGAACGTGGCTCTGGCAAGTGGGAACGCGTCAGCTGGGAAGAAGCGCTGTCCGACATTGGTCAGCGGCTGCAGAAAATCATTGATGAGCACGGGCCAGAGGCGTGGGCCGTTGCAACCAGCCAATGGAACACGGCTACCGATCATGGGTTGGGCCGCCGATTGATGAATCATGTGGGCTCGCCCAATTGGATCAGCGGCGTGGCGCTCTGCGCGGGCAACACGGCGGCGGTCAATCGATTGACCTATGGCTGGTATCCGTGGCCAGACTTCGACAACACCAATTGTGTGGTGCTGTTTGGACACAACCCGCACCGCAACAGCTGGGTGCCGATCTACAATCAGATTCAGCGACTGAAGGCTCGCGGAGGAAAGCTCATCGTATTGGACCCGCGCCGTAGCGAATGCGCGGAACTGGCGGACCTTTGGCTGCCACTGAAGGTGGGCAGCGACGCAGCCATGATGTTTGGCTGGCTCAAAGTCATTTTTGACGAAGAGCTTTACGACAAGGACTTCGTCGCCAAATGGACGATCGGCTTTGATGAGCTTCGTCGGCGGGTAGATGAATTCCCTCTCAGTCGCGTTGCCGAGCTCACCGGTTGCACCCCAGAGCAAATTGCCAAAGCGGCTCGCATGTATGCCCAGATGGGGCCTTCGGTCATCCCCTGGACGCCGATTACGGACATGCAACGCAACAGCACTTCCGCCATTCGTTTGCAAACCATTCTGCGTTCGGTCTGTGGTTACGTTGATGTGCCCGGTGGAGAAGCCATGATGGGGTTCAACCCCGACATCATTCCCGAGTCCGATATCGAGATGCACGAAGTGCTTTCCGAAGAGCAGAAAGCCAAGCAGCTGGGCTCCAAGGATCACCCGGTGTTCACCTATCGGGGGCAGGCCGCACTCAGAGCGCCTCTCAAACGAGTGTGGGGCCGTGAGTATGCCAACCAGATCACTGGCTGCTA
>TARA_R110000850_G_scaffold191091_20_pt1 | contig 11901 bp, 10 predicted proteins | sample TARA_R110000850 | Tara Oceans TARA_R110000850 (sample SAMEA4397586) | marine metagenome | biome: Polar Biome; feature: [SRF] surface water layer (ENVO:00010504); material: water (ENVO:00002006), including particulate matter (ENVO:01000060) such as... | depth 5 m | reverse complement strand
CGGCGACCACCGTGGCGGGACTGGGTGGCCCGGGTGGTGAGTCACGCAGCGTGATATCGAGGCCGGGGTAGTCCGATCTCAATTGGGCGGCGGCGGAGCGCAGATCCGCGATCACCTCGGACAAGGTCGTCTTGCGCGCCTTCTTGTGAACCAGCATGACCGTGATCTCGGCAAGATGTGCGGCCTGACGGTTTCCAGCCCCGCGGATCTGCCCCGCAAAATCCACCACCGGTGGCAGGCCAACGTAGCTCACCCAGTTTGCGACCACCGGCTGATCGCGCAGCAGCGCGCCCACGCGGCGCACGAGCTCGTCGGTCTTTTCGATCGGCGTGCCTTCTGGCATGTCGAGCGTGATGCTGAAATGGTTGCGGTCCTCCTTGGGCATGATGGCGAGCATCACGCTGCCGGAAGAGGGCGGGCCGCCGACGCCCGCTGGCCGGATGAATGGCCACGCCGGCTGCATCAGCGCGGCCAGCAGGGCGAGCGCGGTCAGGGCATAGAACGTCCGGCGACGACGGCGATCGTGCAGCAGCGGCGTCAGAACCTTGAAATAGCGGCGATGCGACGCGGATGTCGAGTCTTCGTGCGCGTGCGACTGGACGTGCCCGCGCAGCCAGCGGTGGCAGGCCCAGGGCACGATCATGTAGGCCAGCAGCAGCGACAGCGCCATGGTGACCTGCACGTTGAACGTGATCGGCTCGAAGTAGGCCCCGTTCATCCCGGTGAGCAGGTTCAGCGACGCGAACACCAACACGACTGCGAACGTCGCAATAGTTGTCGGGGGGCCGATCTCGTTGACCGCCAGTACCGCCTGGCGGCGCGGATCGACATCGGTGCGCTGCTGGTAGCTGCGGTAGATGTTCTCGAGCACGACGATGCTGTCGTCCACGATCATGCCCAGCGACAGGATCATCGCGAACAGCGACATACGATTCACGGTGTGGCTGGTGAGCATATCCACCATCAAGGTCAGGCACAGGATCAGGGGCAGCACGAAGCTGATGATCAATCCTGCGCGCAGCCCGAGAAACGGCAGTAGCGTCAGGATCACCGCGCTGATCGCCACCGCCAGATCACGCAGCAGGTGATTGACCGTGTCGTTGGCTTTGGCACCGTCGTCGCGGGTCGTGACGACGTGCACGTCCGCCGGAATGAATTGCTGGCGCAGCGTCTCGACGGCGGCCAGCACCTCGCGTGCCGTGGTGACCGCGTTGGTTCCTGGCTTTTTGGCCACGGATATCGTGACCGCCGGCATTTCGGCGGCAACTTGCCCGATCCGCGCATCGCCGGGGCCGAAGCCCAGCCTCACCAGGGATTCCCGCTCCTGCGCCGGTCCGTCGTGGACGGTCGCGACGTCGTCCACGTAGATCAGGTGGCCCTGGTGCACGCCGACCGCCAGCCGGCGCACCTCGTCGGCGGAGCGCAGTTCACCGCGCAACTGCACGCGCAGGCTCCGCCCCGCGCGCACGGTATTGCCGACTTCCGCGGCCGTGTTTCCCGCAGCCAGTGCATCCAAGCCCTCGCTCAGGGTCAGGCCGAAGGCTTCGAGCCGCGCCGGATCGGGTTCGACGCGAATCTCGCGTGACGCGCCGCCATGCAACTCGACGCGCGACACCGAGGCAATGGAGTTGAGCCTCTCGATGACGCGCTCGGCCAGACGGCGCAGGGCGTAGTCGTTGTAGCGCTCCGAGGCCAGCGTGAGTGTGACAATGGGAATGTCGTCAGCATCGACGCGCTTGATCAGCGGCGGTGCAACCTGCGGCGGCAGCTGCGCCTGGACACTGCCGATGCGCTGGTACACGCGCACCATGGCTTTTTCCTTGTCCACGCCGACATCGAACTGGACGGCGACCCGCGCCTGTCCCTGCATTGCCGTGGAATAGGTATGGTCCACGCCCTCAATCTCTCGCAGGGCGCGTTCCACCGGTGCGGCTACGAGGTGATCGACATCGGCGGCAGACCGACCGGGAAGCGTGTACAGCACCTCCGCCCCCGGGACCAGAATCTGCGGATTTTCTTCGCGTGGCGTCAGCGTCGCGGCGAACCATCCGACCGCCAGGCAGAACAGCACGAAGACCGGTGTGAGCTTGGATTCGATGAAGTAGTCGGCGATCCGGCCGGCCGAGTTGAGTTGCTGCTCGCGCATGCCCTGGCCTGCTAGGGCGCCTGCCGCTTCAGGCGATCACCGTCGCGGACGCTCTCGGGCACTCGCGCCAGCACCGTCTCACCGGCCTGAAGCCCCGCCGTGACTTCGGTCATGGCGTCATCGCTTCGTCCAGTGCGCACCCAGCGAAAGTCGAGCCGGTCTTTCTCGCTCACCACGAAAACGCCGGTCAGTCCACCGCGCTGCGCCAGCGCGGCGTTCGGCAACCGCAGGCCGTCGGTCTGGCCGACCCTGAACCGGCTGCGTCCAAACAGTCCTGGCGTGAGGCCCGCCGCGTCGTCCAGTTGCAGCTTCACCGTGAACCGCCGCGTCACCGGATCGCCCGATGGAACCACCCGCAGCACGGTCGCTCGATAGCTTTGCTTCGTGGCATCGATGCTCACCTGCGCCACGTCGCCGACGGCGATGCGCTGCACCTGCGATTCCGCCACCGCCGTCTCGAACAGCAGCGCCGTATCCGATTCCACCACCAGCAGGGGTCGGCCCGGCGTCACCAGATCGCCTGCCCGTGCCGGTCTTTCGGCGACCACGCCCTCCACCGGACTGAGGATCTCGGCATAGCGGAGTTGCGCCTGCGCTGCGCTCAACGCCGCATCCTGGTTGCGCAGAGCCTGATCGGCCGTATCACGTTCCAGTTGCGCCTTGCGTCGCGCGGCGTCGGCGACCAGTCCGCGGGCGAACAAGGTCTGTGTGTCCACCAAGGTGCGTTCGGCATCACGCAGCGCGGCTTCACGCATCGCGCGCTGGGCTTGCGCCTGCTGCACGGCCGCTTCCTGATCCCGAGCGTCGAGTTGCACGAGCATCTGGCCACGGCGGACGCGCTCGCCTTCGCGCACGCTGATGGCGCGGACATAGGCCGCAAGGCGCGAGCTGATTTCGACCCGCTCGTCGGACACCACCGTGCCCACGGTCTGGTAGTCCTCGGCGAGCCGTTCGGTGGCCAGGCGCAGGGTCGGCAGATCGTGCTCGGAGGGCACACGCGCCGGATGGGGCTGAGGATCGCCGCAGGCCGCAAGACTTGCAGATAGTAGCGAGCACAGCACGGCGGCGAGAACGGGACGCTTCATTACTCCCCCAGACTCCACGTCAGGCTGAACTGGGACTGCCAGACGCTGATGTGCGTATCGATGGTCTGATCCGCAGGATCCCTGCTCACGTCGAAGCTCAGAAGCTCGCCCTGCAAAGCCGTGGGCGTCGCGTTGCTGAAGGTGTTGGATTCGCGGATCGTGTTTTTGATGGCGTAGATCAAAGCCCAACCCAGTTCGAGTTGTGGCGAGAGCTTCCAGGACAAGCCGAGCGCCGCATGGCGGTCCGTGATGGCGGGCGCGAAGATCTTCGGCAAGGTCTGGTCGCGTACCACCGGATTTCCGCCCCAGCTGAGTCCGGCCCGCCAGGTCAGCCGGTCATGCTCGCCCTGGTAACCGATCTTGTAGACATCGATCGTGTCCCAGCCGAATCCAGGGCCGCCGCTGGCGCCAAGACAGGCGTCGAGCGCCGGAGGGCTCTCGAAGTTGCGTGTGAACAAGCGCGGAACGAAGCAGTTGTCCGTGAAACGCTGCGGCTCGACCTGATTGGCCAGGGGGCGGATATCACCGTAGCGCACCTGCTCGTAGTCGAGGAACAAGCGGTGGCCGTCGATCACATGAAACTGCAGGCCAAGGTTGAGCACCGGCGCGAAATCCAGCGATCCGCCGATGATGGCACCGCGATACTTTTCGAACTCCGTCTGGTACAGGCGCGTCTGGTACGCCGCTCCGATTCCGATTCCATGGCCCAGCTCCCACAGCAGGCCAATCCGCGCACCGCCTCCATACGAATAGTCGAACCCGCGGTTGGTTGTGCGCTCCGGAAACTTGGAGAACGCCGCGAATGCCCCGAGCCCGCGTACTTCGATCCTTTGCGCGGCGAATACCGGCGCGATCCCGACCGACAGGCTCGGCAAGACGCGATACGCCCAGTGCGCAGACACGAGGACCTGCGTGAGGTCCACGCCGAGCGTCGTGCCGCTGCGGCCGCAGAGCCCCGACGGGTCGGAGAGGGCTGACAGCGGTTGCCCGCCACCGAAATCGCCATCGCAGCGCGCGTCGAGCGTCGGCAGGCCGCGCGCCAGGGTGGCCGATCCTCCTTCCGAAAGCGCCTTCAATCCCGAGGCGGAAACGCCCCAGCCGACGGCGGTCCGGTCGTCCCGGCGCCAGTTGCGAGCGAACGACGGAATGGGGAATACGCCGGTGACGGATGTGTTGCGTCCAGGCTTCAGGTCGAGCAGTCCGAAGGGCGCATTCTCGCCGAGCGGTCCGACTCGAAAACCGCCGTCGGGAATCGCGATACCGAGTTCAGCGGTGCGGGTGTTACCCAGCCAGGCTCCTGCTGCCGGGTTGCGCAGGGTGGCCGAGGCATCCGACGCCAGGGCCGTGCCCGCGCCGGCCATGCCCAATTGCACCGCGCCGGTACCGGGCGCGTTCATGCCATTCGATGCAGCGGCCTCGACTGCAAGCAATAGGACCACGCAGCCGGCGGTTCGCCTCGACCGGCGCAGCCGGTCGCGGCTCAGGCGGCCGGTCACGCGGCCGGTCCCACCATGCGTTCTGCTGCGTCCATGGACTCGATGAGCGAGCGCAGCGTGCGTTGGAGCGCGCGCTTATCCGCCGCGCTCAGACTCGCGAACGCTACCTTCACGATCGGCTCGAACCGCGTTGCATAGGTCCGGACCAGCGTGCGGCCCGCGGCCGTTGCGACGATGCGGCGGCGTCGCGCGTCGCGCACGTCCTGGCTGACTCGAACCAGTTTCTCGGCAGCGAGCACGCTGAGGATGCGCGTCATGTTCGCGTGGTTCTGGCCGACCTGCTCGCTCAGCGTCGAAGGTGTCGTGCCTTCGTCGCCGCTGGCCAGTACCACGATGAGCGTGTGGTAGGAGCTTTCGGTGAGACCGGTCGGTCGCAGGATCGGATCAATGAACGCGGTGATACCGAGGCTGGCGACGCGGATCAGCCGCATCAGCATCACATCCTCGATCGAGAACTCGGGAACGCCCTCGCGCCAGCCCTTGGCACTGGCGTCGACGGCGAGCAGGCGGTCTTTTGTTTTCATGAGCGTGGCATTGATATTACATCACTATAATATTATTCGGAAGCAGCAGAACGATCTCGGTGCCGCGTATCTGAGGGCCCGCGATTACCCGTCTGAGGGGTGCGGATCCTTTTAAGGCTTGGGCTCACCGCGCACGGCGATTCACCGGGAACGCCGCCGCTTGTTGCAAGCCCTGCTGGCGTTCCTTCCGCCGCCGCAGCAGCCAGGGCTTCACATACATCCAGTACAGCCCGCAGCAGAAAGCGAACAGACCAAGCAGCGCCAGCACCGGCTTGATTGCCTTGGCCGGTGCCGTGACGAGATTCGGCGAAGCGGCGAGCAGTAGGGCCAGGAACAGGAACCCGAACACCGCGATCTGCGCGCCGCCCCACAGGGCGATCCAAGGGCTCGCCGTAAGGCGCACTCCGAACACCGACCGATGCAGATTGCCGGTGTGCTGGAACAACTGGATTTCCGGGTCGGTCAGGTCGTATCGATTCTTCAGTGCGATCAGGCCGATCCGATCCCGGCGATTCCAGCGAAATCCCGGACCGAAGCGTTTGCGGAACTTGCCCTCGTCGGCGATCACTTCGTCGTCAGAATAGAGGCTGTCCAGCGGTTTGGATTCCGCGAGGATGCGGCGCATCTCTTCCAGCCGCGGGTCGAGTCGCTCCGGTGGCGGCGACTGCTGGTCAGTGCGCAGCGAGACAATCTTGCAGCGAGTCCCGGCGTTGCCCTCGGGCGGCTCTTCCTGCAGAGCGTTGCGCCCCGGAGCATGACGATCGGTCATCGGATCAGGCCGCGACGGACAGCATTTCACGCAGATGGGTCGCGTCGATCTCGCCCTTAGTGATGCAATGCTCGTAGCCCAGCCGGATCACCCGCGCCTTCTTGTCGGGCTTGAGCGTGCGACGGTGCTTGGTCAGCCACTCCTCGATGAGGCGGATGACGCCCTCCATCAATTCCATGTCGAGGACGCGACGACCGACCAGAACCGGATCTTCACCGGGACCGGTGAGCTGCCACAGGGGATCGATCCGGAACGTCTCGCACAGCGATCTGAATAGCGCCGTGGGCATCTCCCGCTCGCCGCGCTCGTAATTGGCGTAGGCGCGCAGGGACAGGCCCAGCTTGTCCGCAAAATCAGCTTGCGTGAGCCCGCTGGCGACCCGGACGGCCATCAACCGGCGCCCCATGACGAGATTATCGTCTTCGCTTGACAACTTACTCATAACTGCTTATTGTGAGTCTCAGGACTTCCCCTGACGATATCACGCATGCGCCCAGCCCTAAAACAACACGAACGGATCAAGATGCGCCTTCGGCTCGCCGGCAGCTCGCTGGCCGAAGTCGCTCGCGAACTGGGCGTGGCCGGCACGACGGTGACCAGCGTGAGCCAGGGGTACCGGCGATCCCGGCGGATCGAATCGGCCATTGCCGACAAGCTCGGCGTTGTGGCCAGCAGCCTGTGGTCTGATCGATATCCAGATGGCGCAGGTGGTGATGACCGATCCCCCGTGTCACGGAATCTGGACTGCATAGAAGGTGGCTCGCTCAGCCCGGTCTTCTGCTGATGGCGGTAGCGGTACGTTTCGGGCAGCACAACGAGAAAACCCACGCCTTGCCGGGCGTGGGTCTCGAGCAGCTTCAACTGAACCTTGAGTCTGCATTCTCGTTTCTGCTTCCGGCGGTGTCAAGGACAGCGGCCCGTCCCGGGCCGTGCGATGCGCCTTTTCCCGCCGCCGGAGTGAGGGCCTCCCTCACGCCTCTTTCTGGAGGTGTCAATCGATGAGAACGCGGGATGAATCTGAGGAATGTGTGTCGCCTACTGCTCACCACCGACTTCTCCAACCGGGAAGTCGGACGAGCAGGGGGAGTCTCGCCCAACACGGCGGGCCGCTATCGGACGCGCCTGGCTGAGGAGGGCCTAGACTGGAATGGGGTCGCGGTTCTGACGGACCGGGCCTTGGAGGAGCGGCTCAACAACGGCCGTCAGCTCGCACGCAAGGCCTTTGCCGAGCCCGACTTCGCCCATGTCCATGCCGAACTGCGTCGGCCGGGCGTGACCTTGCTGCTGATGCACGAGGAATATGCGGACGCGGCCGGCAGTGACGCGATGTCGGAAACCGAATTCCGGCGGCGTTACGACCGCTACGAGTGCTCGCTGGGCATCGTCATGCGCCAGCCGCATGCGCCAGGCTACCGACTGTTTCTGGACTACTCGGGCAAGCGGCCGAGCATCCTTGATACGAAGACCGGGGAGAAGACGCCGGTCGAGCTGTTTGTGGCCGTGATGGGCGCGAGCCGCAAGACCTTCGCGTATGCAAGCGCAACGCAGCGCCTGCCGAACTGGTGCGAGGCCAATGTGCGCGCCTTGGAGTTTTACCGTGGCGTGCCCAGGCTGCTGGTGCCTGACAACCTCAAGTCTGCGGTGGACCGGGTGACGGTGGCCGAGGGCCACATCATCAATTTCACCTACAGCAAGCTCGCGCAGCACTACGACTGCATCGTGATGCCGACGCGGGCGCGCAAGCCCAAGGACAAGGCCGCCGTCGAGGTCGGCGTGCGTTTCGCCCAGCGCTGGATACTGGCGCGGCTGCGCAACCGGGTCTTCACGTCCATCGAGGAGCTGAACGCCGCCATCGCTGAACTGCTGGTGCGCATGAACGACAAACCCATGCGCGGTCACGGCGGCAAAAGCCGCAACCAGCTCTTCGAAGAGCTGGACCGTCCTGCACTCAAGGCGTTGCCGGAATTGCCCTTCGAGTACGCAGACTGGAAGCTCAACGTCACGGTGGCCCAGGACTACCACGTCCTGTGGGACGAGCATCACTACTCGGTGCCGTACACCTACATCGGGGCCAAGGTACGCATCCGCGCGACCGCCCGACAGGTCGAGGTGTACGCGAAAGACGATCACTTCCCGATCGCGACCCATCTGCGTAATGCCCACAAGGGTGGCTGCACGACCTTCCCAGAGCACCAGCCCGCGTCCCATCGGGCTTACGCCCAGGATCAGGGGGCGGAACTGATCGCATGGGCGGACCGCTCAGGCCCCTGGATCAGTGCCTTCGTGAAGAAGCACATCGACACGCATCGGCGGCCGGCGTTGTCGATGCAGGCGATGCGCGGCCTGCGCGGCATGGCCAAGGAATACGGCCCAGAGCGCTTGAATGCTGCCTGCCATCGCGCGCTTCGCATCTCCACCACGTCGGTGTCGTCCGTGCGCTCGATGCTCCAGCGCCGGATCGAGAGCACGCCATTGCGCGGCGCCAGTGACGATGAGCCACTGCCCGGCCACGACAACGTGCGCGGCGCCAAGACCTACGAATCCTGAGGCCCCCCGAATGACCATCATGAATACCGCCCAACAGCTCCGCGCGCTGCGCCTCTTCGGAATGGCCGAAGGGCTGGATCAGCAAATGTCGCAGTCCGCATTTCTCGGCGCGTCCTTCGAGCAGCGCTTGCAGATGCTCGTGGACGCCGAGATCAGCTACCGCGACACGCGGCGCTTCAAAAGCATCCTGCGCAACGCGCGGCTCAAAGTGCAGGCCGTACCTGAGGTTATCGACTACCGGTCGGGCCGCGGCATCGACAAGGCGACCTTCGCCGATCTGCTGACGTGCGCGTGGATCTATAAGCAGATGAACCTACTGATGACCGGCCCGACGGGCACGGGGAAGACCTGGCTGGCCTGCGCGCTTGCGGTGCAAGCGGCGCGCAAGGGCATCACCGTGGCTTACCGCAGGCTCGGGCGCTTGCTCGAAGAGATGGCCATCGCGCACGAAGACGGCTCCATCACGAAGCTGCGCAACCAGGTGGCCAAGGTCCAGCTCCTGATCCTGGACGACTTTGGCCTGACCGCACTGACCAATCGCGGTCGCGCCGACCTGCTGGAACTGCTCGATGATCGGGTCGGCACGCACTCGACGATCGTGCTCGGGCAGATGCCGGTCAAGGAGTGGCACGCCTTCATCAATGATCCCGCGCTGGCCGATGCGTTGCTCGATCGGCTCGTGCATTCGAGCCTGAAGATCGCCCTCAAGGGCGAGTCGATGCGCAAGCTCAAGTCGGAGGGTGGGCAGTAGCTCGGCGGGGATGCGCAAAAGCGTGGCACCACTGCGCAGGAAGCTGGTGCCACTGCGCAGCGACTTGACGCCGGTGCGCAGCCTGGTGGCGTCGCCGCGCAGGGTCTTGATACCGGTGCTCAGCTGGCATGGCGTCGGTGCGCAGATTAAATGGCGTCAACCGATCAACTCGCACGGCGGAGCCGCGCAGGTGAGCGCCGTTTTGTAAATATGAATGCCGTCTCTCCCTCCGGCGGCTTTTCTCGGGGAGGCCTGCCTCGCCGCTTTTGACCTTCGGGTTGATTGTCTCCAGGCGTCACTGAGCGGTACCGCGGCACCATGGCGAGTTTGGTACTGCCGCCCGAGTAATACCGCTCGACGTACCTGTAGATGGTGGAAAGGTTCACTCCTGCGATCGAAGCCTGCTCACGCATCAGAGCGGCCCGCTTGGTCTCGTCAAAGAACTGATCCTCGTTCTCCAGGACGTACGAAATGGACCGCATGGCCTCCTCACATCGAGCTTTGGTTCGCTCAGACGCATCCGGGAAAGCCAAGACACTGCTTTTCGAGACATCTGCAATCGAGCAGACGTGACCAGCGTCCATGGACGCTCGGATGCGCGCGAGGTCATATGGCTTCGGAATGCGCTTGAGCTCGGGGAAGGAGAGCCAGAGGCGATTTTTCTGCGGCTCGACGCGGACCACTCGCGCCACCTGATTTATGGGTGGATTCGCCCCGCAGGGAGCGATGAGCATGTTCTGGCTTATCGTGACCATGGCAGCTCCACCCCCAGGTTGACGTCAGTCGTGGGCACGAATTCACTGTTGAGACGAATCCACTGCCGCAGATCAATGAGAATCCGGCGCGACCAGACCGCTCGGCGGAAGGCATCGATTGCTTTCTGCGACGGCAACCCGCTGGCCAGCGCTGCCACGTCGATTCGCTCTCGGATGGTGGAACCATCCTTTTCGTGGCGAGGGAAGGCACGCTCGAAGGCCGATTGTTCGGCGTCGGAGATCTCTGAGCTGCCGCTTCGGAAAGCCTCGCCAAGCAGTGCGAGATTGGACATCACGCGAGGATTGATCCCGGCATCGGTCACCAGCAGGAATGAGCGACCTTTGGCCACGTGATACAACTGCTCTATGGCCAGCTTTTGAAACACTCGCGCCTTTTTTCTCCCCCGCAGCTCTCCCTCGGACTTGACACTCAGGGCCAGCTCGCGCCGGCCCCACGCATCATCGAACGTCACCAGAAAGTCCGTTGTCATGGGAACCAGGTGACCTTCCCACGCTCGTGGATGTCGAACCCGCAGACGGCGAGCAATGTCGACCGTCATCTCGAAGTCGCAAAGGGACTGCTCCCGAATATCGACAACGCCGGGAGTGAAGTCGATCAGGTGCAGGTAAGCACCTTCGATCTCGCTCACCATGTGCATGACCCGTCCGGTCACCAGGCTCTTGGCCCGCACCATTCGACCCCTTGTTGGAAACTCCGTTGCTTCAAACCAGGGAGTGAATTCCTTGCCCTCCCCTTGGCCGCGACCTTCGTCAATCTGGTTCGCAATCCTCTGTGGTGTCATCTCTTTGTATCTACCGCCCATAAAGCCTCCTTGCCCTGGCATGCAGGGCTCTACTGGTGTTAAGTGTTTTTGGCGCAAGCGCTCCCTTCGCGCCGCATACGCGGCACAAGAAAGACCAAGCGAAGGGAGTGCGGTGTTGGCGCCTTAGTTGGCGCCGACCGCGGAACTATTTAGCCCGCGGTATCGACCGCATCTGCAGTCAAGTGACGATTGTCACTTGAACGGCTGGATGCGGAAGTTGATCCCGTGTTCGTCGGATCACGATCAGAATCGTCGAGTCTTGATCGGACTCGGAATTCGTCTGCGGACCGACTGACGCGCTGCTACCGCATTTACCAGGTGCCGACATTGAACCGTCCGAGGCCGGACCGGGGTACGGGGGATCAGGGTAATCAACCGGCGCTCGACGCCGGCTTGGCCGCTTCAGCATCTCGCGTCGCTCCAAGTCGGTCTGCGCAGAGGGTCTGCGAGTCCGTGAGCAAACCTCGGCCTGGGGGAATCTCATTGAATTGATATGCATTTCATACTCTCCATGTTGATGTGAACGGAGAGGCGAAAAGCCTGAAGTTCAGATGGCAGCAAATGGCATCTACTGTCACCTTGACCAGACCTTCAGGGGGTGCGACGCTTTGGTTGCTATACGAAAGCGGTACCCCAAAGGGCTCGAAGTCTGCAAACTCCGGGCCCTTTTCTTTTCTACCTCGTTACGACGGGTGCTTCTTCCCAACTCCGGGATCACGAACTGAAGTCCGCCCTTAGGCTTCGTTTAGCCCGCCAACCCGACTGAGCCATTCCGCGACGTCTTGGGTCCTGGCATTCCAGGCGCGTCCTCCACGCAGCTTGAACAACTTCACTGGCACCCGATCCTCGGCTATCGCCCGGTAATACGATCGTTTTGACCGGTAACCCAGGGTTCGCTTCAGGTCCTCCCCGCTCATGACCTCGCCATGCAGCGCAAGGAGATGAGCGACCAGGTTCTGCTCGGTGCCCTGACGGCCATCGATCTTAGGTGCCATAGAGACATG
>TARA_R110000850_G_scaffold17221_6_pt1 | contig 11928 bp, 10 predicted proteins | sample TARA_R110000850 | Tara Oceans TARA_R110000850 (sample SAMEA4397586) | marine metagenome | biome: Polar Biome; feature: [SRF] surface water layer (ENVO:00010504); material: water (ENVO:00002006), including particulate matter (ENVO:01000060) such as... | depth 5 m | reverse complement strand
AAGACAAACTTGGGGTGAAATGAATGGAAGTGGTGCAACATACATCTACATGGCATTTGCAGAAGCACCTTTCGTAGGAACTAATAACGTACCAGCAAACGCAAGATAATGGCTAAGAAATTTAAAACAGATACAGTCGTACATGAAAAAATAAAAAAAGGAACAAGTATAGGAAGAAGACCTAATATGAGTTCTATGAATAAAAATAAAAAAAGAAATTTAAAATTATATAAGGCTCAAGGAAGATAATATGAAAAAAAAATCAACTATAGAAGTTAAACTAGATTATATTCATAGAGAAATAAAAGACTTAAAAAATGAAAGTAAATCTCTTCGTTCAGATATAAATAAAGGTAAAGGTGCTATTTGGTTGTTAACTATGTTGGCTTTTTTAGTTACAGGTACATTTAAATATTTTGATTAATTATGATATATAACGTAAAAAGAAAGAATATGAAAAAAATAAAAAGAAAAAAATATGCAGCTGGTGATGAAGCGAGAAAGTTTGAAAACATTCCTACAGCTTCTCAACCTCAACAACAAAAATTAGGAACTAATCAAGAGTTTGCTGACAGATATGTTACATCTCAAATTACTTCTCCTGAATTAGCTACTTCAGCTACACAAAATTATACAGCCCAAAATTTACAAACAGATGAATTATTAACTGGTACTACAATGAATGCACCTACAGATTTAGGAGCAACTTCAATTACTGGTCAAAGTATAGCTACACCAACTACAGGAACATCTACACAAGTAGCTACTCCATCATCTTTAACTGCAGCTCAAATGACAGCTCAGACAGGAACAGCTCAAAGTAGTACTGCTCAAAGTGGTACAGTAAGTTCACAATCTCAAGTAGGTGCAATTACAGGAACATTATCAGGTACTACAATAGGTGCTTCAGCAACTCCAACAAGTTCAGCAATAGCACAAGCAGCACAAGGACAATTATCTACAGGAGCTTTAGCTCAAGTAGTAAGTGGAACTGCAGCAACAGTTAATGGACAAACTGCAACTTTACCTGCTGATATACAAGCAGCAGTTGCAAGTAATCCTGCTCAAATTACAGCTACAATTATGAGTCAGCCAACAGCAGTTCAAGCTTCAATTGCTTCCCTACCAACAGATGCTTTAGTATCTACACAAATTAATACTTTACTAACTGGTATTGATACTGGAACTATTCCAATATGGGCAAGAGGTGCTGTTGAAAATGTTGAAAAGAATTTAGCAGCTAGAGGTTTAAGTAAATCTACAATAGGTAGAGATGCTTTAGTAAATGCTATTATACAAAATGCTTTACCAATTGCTCAATCAAATGCTACAGCCTTACAACAAAGAGCCTCACAAAATTTAACAAATGAACAACAAGCTAGTGTTTTAACAGCACAACAAAATTTTCAAACTCAATTAGTTAATGCTGAGAATGATATGAAAGCTAAGATGTTAACTGGGCAGTATGCTCAAGAAATAGTTAAGCTTAATTCAATGAGTGAGCAACAAGCTATTTTAGCTTCTGCTAACCAACAACAACAAGTAAGACTTTCTAATTTAGCTAATTTACAACAAGCTGGTTTAACTAACGCACAGTTACAATCACAAATGTCTTTAGCTAATTTAAATGTTTCTCAACAAACATCATTAGCAAATGCTCAAACAATAGCAGGAATGGATGTTTTAAATTTAAATAACAATCAACAAACTGCCATATCTAATTCTAATTTATTTAGAACTTTTGAATTACAAAATTTAAATAATAGTCAACAAGCTACTATGCAAAATGCTGTACAGTTAGCGACTATGGATATGACAAATGTTACTAATGCTCAACAAAGAGCTATATTAAATGCTCAATCTTTTTTAAAGATGGATATGTCTAACTTAACTAATGCTCAACAAACTGAAGTATTAAACACACAGAATAGACAACAATCAATGTTAACTGACCAAGCTGCCGCTAATGCTTCTCAACAATTTAATGCAACAAGTGAAAATCAAACACAACAATTTGTTCAAAGTTTAGCAGCAACTATTTCAACTCAAAATGCTGCAAGAAATGATTCAATGACACAATATAATATTTCTGAAGCAGATAGAGTTGCGGCTTTAAATCAAGGAAATAATTTAGAGGCTCAAAGATTACAGAATACTTTAAATACACAGATTGGTCAATTTAATGAGCAATTAGATTATAATAGAAATCAATTTAATACTCAAAATTCTTTAGCTATAGAACAAGCTAATGTTACTTGGAGAAGAAATTTAAATACAGCGAATACAGCAGGAACTAATGCTGTTAATCAAGCTAATGCAATGAACTCTTTTAATTTAAGTAATCAAGGATTATCTTTTATATGGCAAGAGATGAGAGATTCTGCTAAATGGGAATATGAATCAGCTCAAAATGCTCAGGAAAGACAAACTAATTTAGCTATTGCTGCTTTAGGAAATGAAGCTGCAGCCGACCAAGGGAGAGCAGATACTCTTAAAACTTTAGGTGGATTTGCAATTGATATTTGGTCTAAGTTGCCTTCGAATAATTAAATAATTAAGTATTGACAATGGTCAGTAATAGTGATATAATAGAAGTAATAAAACTTTATAGAAACTTTGTTAGATATAATAGACTTTCCGATAAAGACATAGCCAAGTCAATTATTCCTTCTTTATCATTAAATCAATTTAATATTTTTAGATACCCTACTACTAGTGTTGCTTATGCATTTACTAACTGGGCATTTTTAAATAAAGAGGTGGAAGAAAGATTCAAGATACGTGGAGTACTTGATAATTTAGATTGGAATAGTGGAGATATTTGTTGGCATATAGAAACAATTAATACTGCACAAGACAAAATAAATGGAATATATAAATGGACAGCTAACAGATTATCGAATGATATAGGAGAAGATAAATATTGTAATTGGATTCGAACAAATAAATCAGGTATAGGAATAAAAAGAATTAATAAAATGAAAATATCAACAGCACTAAAAAAATTTAAATAAGGAATATTATGGGAAGTATAGCACGAGTAATTAAAAAAGTAACTAAAGCAGTAACAAAACCTGTAAGTAAAGCTTTTAAAGGTGTAGCTAAAGGTATATTAAAAGTTGGTAAAGCAACTATGCGTGGGATTGCAAAGGTATCAAATAAATTAGGACCACTAGGTTCTATTGCTTTGGCTATTGCCATGCCTTATGCATTAGGTGGATTAAGTACTATGACTACTGCCGCCATGAATAGTAATTCTCTCTTTCTTCAAAGCATAGGTAATGTTGGTAATGCTATTAGAACTAGTTATAATGCATTTAACTTAGGTATTAAAAAAGGTTTTAATACAATTACTAAAAGTATTACAAAAAGTTTTTCTAATTTTGCTCCTAAAGGAAGTAATAATATATTTTCAAGAATTTCTAAAGGTGCAAGAGATTTATACAAATCAGCTAAAGCTACAATGAAAAAATATACTCCTAAAGTTAGAGATGCTAAAGGTGGAAGTGTAGAATTTTATGGAGTTGGAGACCCAGGGGTAGGTGTTATGTCTAGTACAGATGCTGCTTCTGCTCTTCAAAGAGGAACATTAAAAGCTTCTGAATTAGGTAAACAAACTTTATCAGAATCAGGAGGATGGTTTACTAGAGCAAACTCTGTTGGAACTCAAGCAGATAAATATGTAACTGAAACTATTAATAATGCGTACAAAGAAAGATTAAATGGTTTTGGAAGTAATGCAACAAGAATGTTTACAGATGTTAAAAATCAAGCATTAGAATTAGGAACATATACTAATGATGAAGCTATTGGTTCTTTTGTAGAAAATAATTCTGCAACTAAACAGTTGCTTAGTCCTGATTATAAAATTTCTACAAATATTGAAGATTTAACTAAAACAAAAGATTATATTTCTAATGGTCAAGGAGGCTATAAATATACTGGTGATGAAACATTTAAACAACTTGAAATACCTAAGAAAAATCTTACGAGTATAGCTAAAAAAAGTCTTTTAGGATTGAAAGATAAACTACTTGCAGATACTCCAAAAGTTGAATCTAATATAGATATGACTTTAATGGGTAGTATGACTAACGACTCTACTTTTGCTAATGCTTCTTATGGAAGTACAGATATAAAAGGTACAGCAGGTGGTAACTTTATTGCAAAAGTTTTTGGTGAAGCCGCTTCAAATCAAGCAAAAAATTATTATAAAAATATGAATTTATTAGTTTAATTCAAATAAAAGGAATTTATTACATGAGCTTATATGAAAATATAAATAAAAGAAAAAAGGCAGGAACTTCAAGACCTAAATCTAAAAGTACAATTACAAAAAAAGCATATGTAAATATGAAAAAGGGTTTTCCTAAAAAGAAAAAATAATATGGCAGAAAAATTAAAACAAAATCAATTTGATGAAGTAGGTGTTAATCCTTTTAATGCTCCTATTCCAGGAGAATCTTTAACAGCATCACCTGAAACTCCTAAAGCATGGGAGAGACCTCCTGAACTTACAGACCAAGAAGAAGCAATGGAAGCTGTATATATGGAATTAACAGAACAAGATACTTTACGAAAACTAGTTACTGTTATTTCTGAAGGTATTGCATTAGATGAATTAGCACAAGTTATTTTATACAAAGGATATACTGAAGGAAAATTTAATCCTGATATGATGTTAAACTTAGCAGAACCTACAATATATTTATTAATAGCTATTGCAGATTATGCGGAAATAAAAGATTATGTATTATATGATGGAGAAGAAGATGACCCTGACGGACAAATTCCTGATGGTGATGATGAGTCTCCGATTGATATGGATGAAGATGGTGTAGAAGATGAGCCTAAACTTAAAGCTGAACCTAATGATGAATCAGTAAGTTCAAGTTTGTTGTCAAAAATTAAAACAGAACTACCTTCTAAAGTAGAAGAGGTTGTAGAAAAAGAAGAGGAAGAGGTATAATGGGAATTAGTTTAAAAGATTTAGGAAGTTTTGCAACAGGTGCTATTGAAAGAGATAGAGAACTTACTTCAGAAAAATTTGCTATTAGAGCTGATGAATTAAAAGCTAATAGAGATATGGTTATTGCCATGAAAAAAGATAAGTATGCTGCAGATATAGCTGAATATAAAATTGAAAACGAAAAAGCAAAAGAAATAAAATCTTTAAATGCTACTGCTTTAAATGCAATGGAATCAGGTAAGGGTAAACTGGAAGATGAATCATATGCTAGAAGATTTTTAATGGCTGAAATAGGAGCTGCAAAATATGAAATTCTTCAAAAAACAAATCCTGATGGATTTCAGAGTATGATTGCAAACTATGCTTCTCTTGGTCCAAGAAAATATAGAAATACTATTGATAGAGATTCTTTAGATACAAACTTTAAAGCTGATGCAGCAGTTATTGCTAAAACATTTGCTAATGAATTGGAAGCTGCAAAAGGAGATAGTTTTTTAATTAATAAAATATTAAGAAGAAAATCAAATGTAGAAAGTAATCTTTCAGATGTAGTTGAAGAAAAAATTAATGCTTCTAAAAAAGTAGTAGATAGAGAGGAAGTAGATATTAATAAAATTCAATTAGCTGAAACTAAAAAACGTATGAAGAAACCACCTGAACCATTTCAAACTGCTTTTACACAAGCTTTTGATAAAGTAAAATTTACAAATTTAATGACAGATGATAATTTTAAAGCAATAACAGATGCTAGTAGTATTATAGGTTTTAATGAAGGAAAAAATTGGAAGTTTAATAAAACAGATAATAAAATTGATGGACTAACAGATAGTTCACAAGCTTTTGTAAATAGTTATCAAAATCTTTACAATCAAGTTGCAAAAGATATGTATGATGTTACGAAAATATATAACTTAAACACAGAAAACAAAGGTGATTTAACAAAAATTATTAGTAGAACTGATATAGAAAAAGAAGTTAGAAATATTTTAATCTCAAGAAAAGCCCAAATAGAGGATTTAGATAATGGAGGAGGAATCTTTAGTACTCAAGAATCAAATTTAGTTTCTATTATACCTTTAAATATTATGGATAAAAATAATATGTTAACAGATGCAAATGGAAAACAGCATGATTTAAAAGGTAAAATAAGTGAAGTTCAAAAAATTTATAATAAGTTTTTACAAAACAGAAAAGAATTTGGAAATCTAGGTAAGGATGATTTACAACACGCAAAAGCTTTACAAGCTTTAGTTGAAGGAGATGTAAAAGGTGTAACTAATAGTTTAAAAGAAGAAATAATTAAACAATTAGAACTTAACAAAACATCTGCAGCACCTATAGAAGGTTCTACACCAAAAGAAACAATACCTGAAACACCTATTAAAAAATCAGGAACATCAATTCAAGAAAATGGTATAGCAGATGGAGCAGGAAATATTTTAACATGGAAACAAATTGAAGATTCAAAACAAATTGATAGATTAAAACCTGAAGAAAAAATTGCCTATGATAATTGGAAAGCAAAACAAACACCAACAAGCACTAATATAGAAGCTTCTCCAAAATTAAAAGCTGGTGATATAAGTTTTAAAGACATGACTAGCATAATAGAAAATGATATTACAGGTAAAAAAAAATTAAAAGCTAATAGGTAGGAGCTAATATGTCAAGTGAAACTTTTAATCTTGAGCAATCTCTATCTAACAATTCTCAACTAATACAACCTGAAAAAGAAAAAGAAATTTCTGAATTAGATTTTTCTCTTGCTGAGCCTTTACCTAAATCTGAAACTTTAACAGAAGTAAAAGATGAAATTAAAGATGATAGTAATGTAGAAGCTTTAGTTTCAACACAAGAAACAGAAGGTGGTTTAGATTTTTCTAAGGGCGAAGAAGTTAAGGTAAGTAATCTTGAAAAATTAGAATATGCTTTTGATAAAAATACTCAAATTATAGGTAATGTTTTAAGAATTAGTAAGGCTAAGGTTCAAGATATATTTGATGATAAAAAAACATTTAAAGATTATATACTATCAAATAGAGCAGCAGAAGAAGAAGATATTTATAAAGAACATTGGAAGTTTAAATCAGGTAAATATGATGATGATGGAATTGTTAAAGCAGGAGAGATAGCAACTTTAATGTTAGACCCTGGTTATATATTAGCTTATGCTACCCCTTGGGGAAGAGCAGCTTTAAAAAGTTATAAGATGGCTGCTTTGATGGGAGGTTTGACTATTGGTGCTGATGTTGCTTTAAGAGATTTAGCTACTAAAGGTGAAATTAATTATGGTAAGGTTGGAATATCTAGTACACTTGGTGTAGTACTAGGACCACTTGCTCCTGCAGTTACTAAAATATTTAAAAAGTTTGCACCTCAAAGTTCACAAAAACAAATAGATGAAGTTGTTGAATATATAGATACTAAGATTGCTAAAAGAGAAGGAATAACTAAAAAACAATTATTTAATTTAAGAAATGTTTCTCAAGATGTAGAGGTTATAGCTGCAAATAAAAATTTATCAACTTGGTCAAATGCTAATTTCATGTCTCCTGTTGTTAATGAAATTAAAAAAGTTAAAGGTTTAGAAAAAATAATTAAAGAAAAAAATGAAGCATTAAGAATATTACATAATTCTACAAAAGGTATTAAAAAAGCTAAGGGAAAAGTTCCTGGTATGTTAAAACCTACTAGAACATTTAGACAAACAATACTTGATAATAGAGCAAAAATTAAAGAAGCAAATAAATCTTTAGAGGTAGCTAAGGTACAAATTTATAAAAATCAAATTCCTAAAATTAAAAAGTATTCAGAATTAGTAGCTAAAAGAGATACTCTTATTTTAGAAAAACTACAAGCAACGGAAAGTAGTCTTGATTTTGCTGTTAGATATTTAGTGTCAGCAACTGTTAAACCATTAGGTTTTGGTGCAATGGGTCTAGCTGCAGGTGTAGTATTTGGTGAAGAAGATACTGATTTACTTAACTGGTTTATTACTGGAGCAGTTATAGGTAAAACTCAAAAATATATTCAAGCTAGTAAAAAATTTAAATTAGCTGATAAGAATAAAGTTTTAGGTATTATAGATAGTGATTATGTAAAATATACTTTACAAAGATTAAGGAGTATGACTTCAGCTACTTCCTCTTCAAAACTTAATAGTTATGGTGGGGCAACAGAAAGAGTAGGAAGAATGTTGTTAGAAACAATTGATTCTTCTGTTTCTCAAAAATCAGTTATTGCAAATGCTGAAAGATTACAAAGAGAATATACTGCAAAAGCTTTTAATCTTGTCCAAGGTTTTTCTCCAGCAGAACAATCTGCAGCAGTTTCTATAGTTAGAGGAAAAAAAATTACAACTGATACACCTCAAAATGTTATTCAATTGTCAAAAAATATTCAAACATATTTAGATGAATTTAAAACTTTATATAATGATTCAGGGTTTTTTTCTAAAACAGAAATAAGTGATTACTTTCCTAGAGTATTAAATTGGGAAAAAATTAATAAGAATGAAAAAGGTTTTGAAGAAGTATTAACAGGGATTTTTAAATCTTTAAAAGCTAAAGACCCTACAAAATCTGCTAAAGATTATATGCAAGGACATAGGTCAGGTTCTGATTCTGTATTTAATAGAGAAGCATTAGAAGAATTATTTCAAGGATTTTCTAAGGCAGGAGCAAGTAAAAATAAACTAGGAAAAGAATTTATTTATACTCCTATAAGTGAACATATTGCTCATGAAAGAAGTTTAAATGGACCTTATAAATTAGTAGAAGAAATATTAGAAAAAAATGGTTACTTAGTAAATGATGTTGCAAGTATTTTAACTAATCTAACAACTAAATCAATGAGGTCAATTTCTTTCACTAGACAATTCGGAGAGAATGGACAATTATTAAAACCTTTTTTTAAAGAAATTAGAGATAAGTATATTGCCTCAGGAATGAATGCAAGGGATGCTAATATTGCTGCAGCTAAAGAAGGTAATTTGGTTGCTAATACTGTTGATGCTTATTTTGATAGGTATGGAACAAGTTTAACAGGCTCAGCAAAACAAACTGCAATAGTACTTTCAACTTTATCTAACTTAAATATGTTAGGTAGAGTAACAATATCTTCATTAGGAGATTTAGTTCAACCTTTTCAAAACTCATCTCAATTTAGTTCTTGGTTTAAGGCATTGCCTGTAGTCGGAGTAAAAGGAACTAGAACTGCTTTAACTGCTAAAGGAGAAACAGGTATTTCTAAAGATTTAAATTATGCAATAACAAATGAAATTAGAGTTGGGTTAAGTAAACCTTTAGCTACAGAACAATCGAATCTTGCATTAAATACAAGTTGGATGGGTGAAGGACCAATAACTTCTAAAATTAATAACGTAGCTTTTAAAGCTTTAGGTTTACAATGGTTAACAGGATTTGCAAGGAGATTTGCATACAATGTAGGAGCAGGAGATATTTTTGGATTATCTAAAAGTTTGGCAAAAGTTGTTAAAGCTCAAGGTATAGATAGTAGAAAAGCTCAATTAATAATTGCTGATTTATCTAAGTATGGTGTTAAACCATCTGAAGCATTAAATTTATCTAAATTTACAAGTATGGATTTAGCAATTAAAAATGCAGTAGCAAAGAAAACATTAGCTCAAGCAGGTATAGCTACTTCAAATAGAGATGCTTTAGTTCCACAATTCTCTAATAGATTATTATTTACCCAAAGTCAGAATCAAGCTTCAAGATTAATGGGGCAATTTATGTCTTGGGCTATGGCAAAATCTGCACAAACAAATAAAATTATAGGTAGAATTGAAAATGGAAACACTAAAACTTTAATTAAAACTTTAGCTGTAATTCCTGTGTATTCTGCTATTGCAAATTTAAGAGAAATAGCAAAGTATGGAACAATTGTAACTGATTATAATGAAGATAATAAAAAATGGTGGGCTGAAGGATTAAGGTTATCAGGTATGCAAGGAGTCTTAGCTGATTTAGTTGTTAATAAAACAGTAGGACCTGGAGGAAGAGACCCTTGGTTTTTAATTGCTCCTTCTTTTCAAATTGCAAAAGCATTAGTGGAAGCCCCTTTAGAATTATTAAAGGGTAATACAGACAGAGCATTAAGAATTTTCTCGCAAAAAATAGCACCTCTTCCAAATTGGAGAAATACACTTAGTAAATTATGGTCGAGAAATAAACCTGTTCCTGCTAATAAAAATTTAAAAAATACTATTAATCCTCTTAATTTTAATTCAGGAGATATTGTTACGTTAGAAAAAAGTTTAGTAAATAATGAATTAATAAATAATGAAAAACAAAATATAAATTTAATAAAAGAAAAAAATGAAAAGCAAATATCAAAGACGGAAATAAAAAAACAAGCAGAGAAATCTATGGAAGAAGGATTTCCTATATATAAAAATAAAAAAGGTGAAAGAATTTCGCTTAAACAAATGCAAAAAGAAATACAAGAAGAGAAAGAAAAAAATATGAATATAAAAGATGTGGCAAAAGTAAGTGCAGTTGTTACTGGTTTAGCAACAGGTGTTAATGCTGATGTTGTTAAGGAAACTTTACCTGTGGAACAAAACAAAACAGAAGTAATAAGTAAAAGAATAGATTATAACAACCTACCTGAGTTAGCAAAAGATAAACAAAAATTTTTATTAGATGCAGCTTCAGTTATTTATAAAAATAATAAAGGCAAAGATGTACCAAATGATATTTTATTAGCAATAGCTATAGAAGAAACTGGTTATGGTACAGGAAGATTTTATAAGGAAGGTAATAGTTATTTTAATATGATTGCAGAAAAAGGAGATAATAGGATTAAAGCAACAGGAGATAGTACACAAGTTGCAAAGTTTGAAACTCCTGAAGGAAGTTTAGAAAAATTCTATACTTGGGTAGAAACTAAACCTCATTACAAAGGAGTACGAGAAGTGCTTCAAAAATATAAAGATGGCGAAGCTACTAAGAATGATATTATAGACGCAATATCAGACACAGGATGGGCAGAGAATAAAAATTGGGGAGATAGTGTTAAAAGTATTCTTAAAAAAAGAGTAAATGGTAAGCATTCTAAGGAATTATTACTGCTTGAAAATTCTTTATTTAAAAAATAGTTGACACGAGATAGTTTTTTATCTATAATAACAAGAGGGTATCAAGATTTATCATTAGCAGACTTGCTCTGCCCTTATAATTAATAGGAGTATTATGTTACCATATAAATTATTATTCAACTTAGGTTCTAAAGCTGTTGGAACTTTTGTACAAAGACGTAAAGAAAAAAGTGAAAGAAAACATAATATTGCTTTACAAGAAATGGCTACTGGAAATGAGAGAGCTAAAAGAAATGGTTCATTATTTTTAGATTTAATATTAGGTGCGTTTATATTAGCACCTTTAGGTATACTTGCCTATGCTACATTCTATGGAGATATAGATATGTTAACTAAAGTAGAATTTTATTTTGAGCAATTAAAAAATATACCTGAAGTATATTTATATTTAATATTTATAGTGGTAGGTGGTAACTATGGAATATCAGTTACTAATTTATTAACAGGAAAGAAATTTAAATAATGGATATAGATTATGCTCGGATATTTAAAAAAACTATGGGAAAAATATATTGATTGGTTGTTTGATGGTTTTTATAAATAAACAATTATATTTAATTAATTAATTTTATATGAGTTATACTCCTTTACCTATTGAATGTACTATAAGACCTAGTTGGATTGAAGGACTTGGTGTATTTGCAATTAAAGAAATTAGAAATGATACAGACTTAGGTGTGTCTCATATAGAATTTGAGAATGAATTATATAGGACTCCATTAGGAGGTTTTTTAAATCATTCGGATAAACCTAATTGTATTCGAATTAAGCAGGGTAACAAATGGTTTATTAAAACTATAAAAGATATTTTTCCTAGCGAAGAATTAACTTTAACATA
>TARA_R110000850_G_scaffold23831_2_pt1 | contig 11931 bp, 10 predicted proteins | sample TARA_R110000850 | Tara Oceans TARA_R110000850 (sample SAMEA4397586) | marine metagenome | biome: Polar Biome; feature: [SRF] surface water layer (ENVO:00010504); material: water (ENVO:00002006), including particulate matter (ENVO:01000060) such as... | depth 5 m | reverse complement strand
GACGCGCACGGGCCTGCTCGACATTCCCATTCTCTATCTCAGCCGTCACATCACAGGTACGAAAAACGACTACTATCGATTGCTGCAGGCCGTGCGAGATGACGGCGCCTGGGAAGACTGGGTAATCTACATTCTGGAAGCTGTGGCAGAGACATCCCAGACGACCCTGCAGCTTATCGAAGGTCTGCGCGCCCAGATGGCGGACTACAAGAAACGGATGCGTTCAGAGCTAGGCAAGATCTACAGTCAGGACCTGTTGAACAATCTCTTCCGCCACCCTTACACGCGCATCGACTATGTGATGCACGACCTGCATGTCAGCCGACCGACCGCCACCAAGTATCTCGACCAACTTGCCGAAGCGGGTTTCGTGACCAAGCATCAGGCCGGCCGGAACAATTACTATATCAACGAACCGCTTCTCGCACTTTTCATGCGTGTGTCCGACGGTGGTGGACGGCAAGAAGCGAAGCAATCCAGCAACTGATAAGCGGGGAACGCCTAACCGAAAAAGTCGTCACCGATCTGTTCGGCTGGACACCCAGGACATGCACAAAAAATCTAGCGCGCACACACGTTTGACGCGACCGTTCTGGGCGGATGATCGCCATATTTGAAGGACGGAGCCAAAGTGTAACTGACCTCTGAACTGGTCCTGTTTTCCTGCACAGTTTTCCGGCCTTGCAAAGGCATGTCCGGGTTTTGGACCAGGCCGCTTTCCTGAGTTCGTTCTTCGCTCCGTATGCCTCGTCGCGGGTGATGCCGCCTGTGACCATGTTCGGGCTTTGGTTGTTGTAAGTCCATAGCCAGCTTCTAACGTGTTCCTAGACCTCATCGACCGGGTTGAAGGTGAACTTGCGACTTGGCCGGACCGGAATAGCAGAAATGTTTGTGCATTTCAGCACAGGGTTTCACGCCGAGTGAGGGCTTTATTTCATTCAAAACCGACCATCAGACTTTCTGTGATCGAAGTTAGACATACAAAAGTGCATGAATTTTAAATAATTTTTCTTGCATAACACGCGCATGAACGCCTATATTTTCGCCGATGGAGACAAAGATGACGGCGATGACGGAACTGAAAAAGCGGCTGCGTCCGGGACAGGTTTATCGACGCAAGGATCTTGCGCGCTGGTCCAATGCTGTCGATCGGCATCTTCGCCTGCTACTGGATGAGGGCAAACTGGAGAAGGTCGGTGCAGGGCTCTATATGGCGCCGCGCAAGACCCGTTTCGGGCTAGCGTCTGCCAAACCGGAAAAGCTGGTGGCGACGTTTCTGGGGGATAACAGGTTTCTCATGGTTTCGCCGAACGCCTATAACAGTCTCGGCCTCGGTACGACGCAGCTCTACAACGAGCCAGTTGTTTACAACCGCAAACGCCACGGACATTTCAAACTGGACGGACGTCCCTACGATTTTCGGATGCGTGCATTTGTGCCTTCCAGGCTGACCGAGGAATTCCTTCTCGTCGACCTTTTGCATAATCTTGACCGACTGCCGGAGGATAGAACGGCTGTCTTGCCCAAAGCACTGAAACGGGCTCACAGCATGGACCGCGTCAAACTTGCGCGCGCCGTAAAGGATTTCGGATCGTCACGCGCCGCGCGTCTTCTTGAGCCGGTGCTTGAAGATGACACAACGACGACCGCCTGATGTTGCTGCATGATCTTCCCGACTTCTCGGACCTGATCGAGGTTGCCGCCAGAAACGAACAGATCGATTCCGGTCTTGTCGAAAAAGACTACTGGATCATGCATTGCCTGTAGGGCTTGCAACAGGGCGGCTTCACCTTCGAGCTGAAGGGCGGGACATCTCTATCCAAAGGTTATGGGCTGATCGACCGATTCTCTGAAGACGTCGACATCCTCATCCATCCGGATACCGATCTCAAGTACGGTCCAAACCATACAAGGGCGGCGCACATTGCTGCGCGCCTCGCCTTTTTCGAGGGGCTGACGAAGTCGATCGAAATTCCCGGCATTGCCAGCGTAGAGCGAGATACGGCATTTGACGACACGCGCTATTATCGCGGTGCCGGAATCCGCCTACGGTACAAACCAATACATCCGCTGCCGGATGGGCTGAAAGAAGGCATCCTTCTGGAAGCAGGCTTTGATCAGGTTGCGCCCAACAGGCCCTGCACGATTTCATCCCGGGCGTATGATCTTGCTGTCGAGAACGAGATTGCCGAACTCATCGACAATCGTGCGATCAACGTACCGTGTTACGAACCAGGTTACACGCTCGTCGAAAAGTTACAGACGATTTCGACCAAATACCGTCTGCAACAGGCAGAGGGTGAGATGCCGGTGAATTTTTTGCGGCACTATTACGATATCTATTGCCTTCTGGGCGACGCCGCAGTGAAGGACTTTATCGGCACGGAAGCCTATCTGGTTCACAAGGGCAAACGGTTCCGGTCGGGAGATAATCCGAATCTGACGAAGAACGAGGCTTTCCTCCTGTCTGATAGCGCAACACGTAAGAAATACGTAGAAACCTACGCTTCGACGCGCGCGCTTTACTACCGGGACCAGATTGAACTCGATGCGATTCTCAAACGGATCACCGAGTTTGCACCGCAGCTTTGATCGAATTCGATGGGCCTATCAAGATCATGAAATCGTCACGCCCAGATGGAACGGCCCCCAGATTGCCAGCCCTGCGGTGAGTGAGGGCAGCTTGACCGATGTGACGCAGATTTGCCGACCGCACGATTGATTATCGGGCAGGCGAAAACTGGCACGCAGCTGATTCGCGAACGATGTAACTGAACGATTTTGCGTGTCAGTTTGTGATCGCGAAAGACCATACGTACGTTGTTTTTATCGTGGACGTTATTCGTCGCACTCGTCCTGATCCGATTCATAATCGCGAGGTCGGGAGTTCAAGTCTCCCCCGAACCACCACCTGCCTCACATCGGTGAATCAATTCGGCTGCAGCGCGATGTCTGAATATTTGATGTCATGGCGGCTGTCGCCGACGGAAACCGGCACGGTCAGCTCGCTGATACGCGGCATGGCGCTGCGAAACGCGACCTCGAAACTGGTTGTCAGGCCGGCAGGTATGTCGGCTTCCCTCTTGCCTGTCATTTCAATGACGTTCGATGAGGAGGCTTTCTCAGCTCCGGTATCATCCGTGGCCCTGGCTCTATCGACCGTGAGCTGAACGGTCTTGTCGGCTGTGTTTCGCACGTCGAATGCGCATGTGGGATTATCCGGATTTGTGCAGCCCAGGAAGGCGAATTCCATTTCACCAAGCTCGAAAATGCCGCCCGGCTCAAAGGCCTGGTCGCGCCGCAGGGTCTTGATGACTGGCGCGTCCGCATCACTCAGGTTCAGGTTCGTGAAGGCCCGCGGATAGGCCTTGTATTCAATCTGGAGGTCCGGCCAGAAGGCCTGAAGGAAGTCAGCCTCCGACCGGAAGATCACATCCCAGCTCGTCACGATTCCCGGCGGCAACTCGCCGTCCCGCTTTCCCGTCAGGCTGAGAACTGACTCGGCCGCTTTTCGCTGGATGCTCTGGCTGTCAAAGGCCAGTCCGCCATAGGTGGAAATTGTCCGGTCGTTCGTGCCCGTATTCATGAGATCGAACCGACAGGTCGGGGCATCAGGGTTCGAACAGCCAAGGAAATGGACCTTCACACCATCCACTTCATAAGCGTATTCGGGATGATCCGCGTCGACCGGGCGCATGGCCCGCACGTCGACCTGCCGCCCGCCGCGAATGGCGACATCCCGGAATTCCTTTTTGAACTCGACATCCCGCACATGCAATTCGAAGCGAAGCAACTGAAAGATGTTGGCGGGGCGATTGTAGGTCAGCTCGATCTGCGAGGCCTCAAGTGACGGTATGTTCCAGGTGTAATGGGAGGAAGCGACGATATTGCGCGCCTTGTCATCCAGCCATCGCCCCTGCTCATTGATCGCCCAGGATTGCCCGATCCAGAAATCCACAGTGTCGGGCGTGGTATTCATGACCGACAGGACGCATTTGGGCGCTTCCGGGTTCTCGCAGCCCTCAAATTCGAATTGCAGTCCTGACAGTTCGAACCTGGCGCGGGGAATCGCCTTCACCTCATTCTTCTTCGCTGTTTCCGCCTTCAGCTTCTGTACGCGTGTCTGCAGGACCTGATTGTCAGGGTCGAGTTCAAGCGCTTTTTCATAGGCTTCCAGCGCCTTGCGTGGATCGGAGGGCACGAGGATATCGCCGGCGTTCCGCAGCAGGTCCGCCCGACTGCGGGCGGGAACCGTTTCATCTGCACCGGAGGTTTCCACCGTTGTGACGAGCTTGTCAGCCGCCGCTTCGGCCTGGCCCGATACGGCAAGGAATCTTGCATCATTCAGGGCAGGATCATCAGAAGCCAGCAGGGAGGTCAGCGCGGCTTCGTAATTGTCCTTTTCATCGGCGGAAACATTCCCGCCACGCGCATCCGCGCTTTCCAGGACCGAACTGATCGACGCCTGCACGATCAGCGCAATGCGTTCCTCACTGAGCTGAAGCTGCTCCTTCACATCGGCGCGCGTCGCGACGCTCTGGTCAGGGAATATGCGCGCCCTGATCTCGTCATTGATGAAAACGTAAATACCGAGAACCGCGGAAATGACGCCGACAGCCCATGCCAGCCGCGACCAGAAATGGCCCTTCGCGCGATTGTCTTCGGTCATGCTTTCCTCCCCCTGAATCTCCAAGAAGCAAAAGCTACCCGACCAGTCTGCGATGGCCAGAATTTTTCGGAATCCGGCCGGCCTGCGCCGTCAGACATGGTGCAATTTGGCAACACCTCGTCCCGTGGCGCCAGAAGACATGCGCTTCAGGCGCGCTTGGCGCCGAGTTCCCAGCCGGTTTCCTCGTCGTCCATCAGGACGTCGGCCAGTGTTGCCACCAGGGCCCGCGGGCGGATCGGTTTTTCGATGAGGGACGAGAATCCTGCCAGTTCGCAGGCGGCCTGCCGCTCGGCGCTGATATCGGCGGTAACCGCCAGGATAGGGGCAAGCTGATTGGGGCCGCTGGTCATGCGCAGGGCCCGCACGATGGTTTCGCCGCTGCCGCCCGGCATGTGAATATCGGTGAGGATCGCCTGGTAGGGCGCCTCCATCGCCCGCGCGATGGCATCGTCAGCATTGGTGACCGTTTCGACCTTCCAGCCGGCCGCCGTAAGCGCATGCGACATGACCAGCGCGCTGACGGGATGGTCCTCGGCAATCAGGATGTTGCCAAGCGTCAGCGTGCGCATGCGCGGCTTGTGCGGCGTTTCGGCGGCGAGGCGCGGCCCGGCGCGCATCACGGGAAGCGTCACGTTGAAGACCGAGCCGCCGCCCGGATTGTCGGCCAGCGTGATTTCGCCTTTCATCAGGCTGGTCAGCCCCTTGGCGATGGACAGGCCGAGGCCCGACCCGCCATGCGTCTGGGCCGTGGAGGCGCGGGCCTGTTCGAAGGCCTCGAAAAGGCGCGCCTTGTCATCATCCGAAATGCCGCATCCCGTGTCGGAGACGGTCATCCGCAGCTTGAGGCTTCCGCCTGCTTCAATCGTCGACAGTTCGACGCTGACATGGCCATGCTCGGTGAATTTGAGCGCATTGCTCATCAGGTTGAACAGGATCTGGCGCACGCGCATGGCATCGGCTTCGACGCGCATCACGCTGTCGGAATTGACCTGGATGCGCAGGTCGAGGCGCTTGCCGGCTATGCGCGATTGCCAGAGATCGCGCGCTTCGGCGGCGAATTCGCGCAGATCGAAGGGGAACGGGCTGACTGGCAGCTTGCCTGCTTCGAGTCGCGACAGGTCGAGCAGGTCACCCAGCAGGCGGTCGAGATGGTTGCCGCTTTCGCTGATCGTGCGGGCGAGACGGCGCGGTTCGGCGCCGGAGACGCTGTCCTGCAGGATGTCGGCCACGCCGAGAATACCGGTCAGCGGCGTGCGGATTTCATGGCTCAGGAAGGCGAGGAAGGTGGCCTTGTCGCGGGCGACGTCCAGCGCTTTGGCCTGTGCCTGCTGAAGGCGCTGGCCCGAGGCCTTCATGGCGCGGGCGCGCAGGGCATTTTCCTGCGCCACGGCCGAGAGGATCGCGCTGGGGCTGATCAGGCCGCTATAGCGGCCATCCTCGAGGACGACGACGCCGTCCGTCAGCGCGGATGTCTCGCCATCGGCGGCCAGCTTGGCGATCAGGGCAACCGTCGTGCCGATATCGGCCATGACAGGGTGCGGGGTGATGAAACTCGCGACAGAGCGCGCCGCATGAATGTCGCGTCCATTAGGGCCGGCGAGCGCTTCGGTCAGCCGGGCGCGGGTCACCTGGCCCAGCGTCGCCCCGTTGACGATAACGGGCAGCGCGAACAGGGACGGGTCCGACAGGAACAGGCCAAGCGCGGCCTGGGCTGTTGTCTCCGATCCGATCGGAGCGACCGCGATGGCAATATCCTCTACACGTACCGGCATTTTCTAAAGAACGTGTCCCTCACCCGTTAAGGATACAGTGTCCTTGAAATTCGTTTACGCGCTGCAAACGGATCCCTAACGGTTCGTAAACCATGGGCCCGGGGATTCAGGGTATGGGATGATGTGGGGGTGGGGGCGCATACGCACGGCCCGCCATCCGCCAGAGGCGGATTGCAGGCCGCAGTTCAGGGAGCGCGCGAGGCGCTCCCTTCAGCCGGGACTGATCCTATTTGATTTCGCCGCGATGGGTGACGATCTTGCTGACAAGGCCGTATTCAACGGCTTCCTCGGCACTCATCCAGAAGTCACGGTCGGTATCTTCCTTGATCTTCTCAAGGCTCTTGCCTGTGGCTTCGGCAAAAATCCTGTTCAGGCGTTCGCGCATCTTGATGATCTCGCGAGCCTGGATTTCCACGTCCGTGGCCTGGCCGCCGACGCCGCCGCGCGGTTCATGCAGCAGGAAGCGGGTATTCTTCAGGGCGTAGCGGTTTTCCTTGGCAGCGGCCGAATAGATCAGCGCGCCAGCCGAAGCGACCCAGCCCGTGCCGAGCACTTTCACGGGCGCGCCGACAAACTTGATCATATCATGGATCATGTCGCCGCTCTCGACATGGCCGCCGGGCGATGAGATCACGAGCAGGATCGGCTTGTCGCTCTCCGAGGACAGGGCCAGCAGGCGTTCACAGACGCGCTTGGCCTGTTTGAAGTCGATGCCGCCGGTCAGCAGGATGGTGCGGGCCTTGAAGAGGGCTTCTTCAAGGAACGCATTCGGCTCGCCCATTGGCGGGCTTTCGGCTTCGTCGTCGTCGAGGCGGGAATATGGTGACATGTCATCTCCGGACAGGGATTCTGAGTTCGCCGCTATAGGTGAGGCGCGCTGGCGTCCGGGTCAAGGCTGCAGAGGTTAAACCCGTGGAAAACGCTGTATTTGCTTGGGTCCTCCATCGCCAGCAGGCGATGGAGGATGACAGGGCTCAAGCCGCCTCGGCAATAATCCTCGCGACGTCTTCGGCGTAGCGCTGGGCCTTTTTTTCGCCGACGCCGCTGATCTGGCGCAGGGCATCGGGCGAGGCGGGGCGTTCGCGGGCGATTTCGGCGAGGGTGCGGTCGTGGAAGATGACATAGGGCGGCACGCCGCGCGCCCTGGCTGTGTCGGTGCGCCAGAGGCGGAGGGCGTCGAACAGGTCCTGGTCGCGGCCTGACAGGTCTGCGAGCGCGGTGGCTGACGCTACGCCGCGCGATTTCGCGGGCTTCCTGCGGGCCGCTGCCACGTCCTCGCGCAGCATCAGCGTGCGCTCGCCCCGGAACAGGGCGCGGGCGGCCTCGCCATCCGGCACGATGATGGACGGGCGCATCGTGTCGCCGCCCTCGGCCAGCATTCCGTCGAACAGGAGTGCATCGAACACGCGGTCCCAGCCGGGCTTGGCGAGGTCTTTCCCGACACCGAACGTGGACTGGGTGGAGAGCTGTTCGTCGAAGCCGTCCCTGGTGGTTCCCATCAGGTGGAGGATGAGGCGCCCGCGTCCGACCTTCTGGCCGCAGCGGATGACGGCCGAGACGGCCATCTGGGCCCAGCGCGTGGCATCATGCGCCTGCCCCGGCACGGCCGTGCAGACATCGCAGACGCCGCAGGGCTCGACATTTTCCTCGCCGAAATAGCGCCGCACGGCGCCGCGCCGGCATTCGTCGCCATTGAAAAAAGCAAACAGCTGGCGCGTCTTGGTCAGCTGGACACGTTTCACGTCCTCCGGCGCATCGCCCTGATGCGTCCATGACAGGGAGCGGGCCATGTCCGACGGGCCATAGAGGGCGATGCCTTCGGCCGGTTCGCCATCGCGCCCGGCCCGGCCGACTTCCTGCCAATAGGCCTCCAGTGTCTTGGGCGGATCGGCATGGATGACAAAGCGCACGTCCGGCTTGTCGACGCCCATGCCAAAGGCGACCGTGGCGCACATGACGAGCCCCTCTTCCAGCAGGAAACGGCGCTGGCGGTCCTGGCGCACATCGGCGTCGAGCCCGGCATGATAGGCGAGCGCGGGCACGCCGGCGCGCACGAGCGCCTCGGCGACATCCTCGGTGCCCTTGCGGGTGGCGGCGTAAACGATGCCGGAGAGGCCCTGTTTCGCCTTTACGAGCTGGACCACACGGGCCGTGCGGCCTCCGCCCTTGGGTTCGGCCGAGAGGGTGAGGTTCGGGCGGTCGAAGCTGGCGACGTGCAGGGCCGGATCGGTCAGCTGCAGCTGGGCGAGAATGTCGTCGCGGGTGCGCGTATCTGCGGTGGCGGTCACGGCGAGGCGGGGCACGCCGGGGAAGAGTTCGCGCAGGCGCCCAAGGGCGCGATAGTCCGGCCGGAAATCATGGCCCCACTGGCTGACGCAGTGCGCCTCGTCTACGGCGATCAGCGAAATGTCCATGCCCGCAAGGCGCTGGGCAAGGCCCGTGCCGAGGCCCTCGGGCGAGACATAGAGCAGATCCATCTCGCCGCGCTCTGCCGCCTCCAGCGCTTCGGCGCGGGCGGTGAATTCCATCGAACTGTCCAGCCGCTCGGCCCGCACACCGACCTGTTTCAGCGCATCGACCTGGTCCGACATCAGTGCGATCAGCGGCGACACGACTATGGCGCAGCCGGGCCGGATCAGCGCCGGGATCTGGTAGCAGAGCGACTTGCCGCCGCCGGTCGGCAGCACCGCGAGCGCATCTCGGCCTTCCAGCACGTCGCTGATCACGTCCTCCTGCAGGCCGCGGAAGGCCTTGAAGCCATAAACGCGCTGCAGGATCGCGCGGGCATCCTTGATCTGGGGGCTGGGAGGCATGGTTTGTGTTGTGAGCGCGTGCGTGAGTCGGGGCAAGCCCCTGAACGGCTAATTCAGCGCCGCCACCAGTCCGCAATGGCGCCGCGCGACGGCGCGGGGATCAGTGCTGTAGCCGCCGCCGAGGACGCCGCAGAGCGGGATGGCGCGTGAGGCGCAGGCTGCGGCGACATATCGGTCACGCGCGCCGAGGCCTTCATCGGTCAGGCTGAGCAGGCCGAGACGGTCATCGGCGTGCGGGTCGACCCCGGCATTGTAAAAGACAAGGTCCGGCGCAGTGGCAAGGGCCTGTTCCACGAACGTCTCCAGCGCGGCCAGATAGGCCGCATCACCCGTGCCCTTCGGTAAGCCGATGTCGAGATCGGAAGGTGGCTTTGTGCGCGGCCAGTTCTCCTGGCAGTGGAGTGAGGCGGTGAAGACGCGCGGTTCGCCAGCGAAGATCAGGGCCGTGCCGTCGCCATGGTGAACGTCGCAGTCGATCACGGCCACGCGGCGGACCGCGCCTTCCTCCAGCAGGAGTTTCGCCGCGACGGAAACATCATTGAAGACGCAGAAACCAGCGCCGGCCTCCGGCCCGGCATGATGGCTGCCGCCAGCGAGATTGACCGCCGCGCCATGTTCCAGCGCCAGACGTGCCGCGAGGCAGGTGCCGCCGACAGCCGCGCGGGACCGGCGGGCAATGGCGGGGGTCATCTCGAAGCCGATGGTGCGGGCAGCCTTTGCATCGAGTGTCTGGCTGAGAATGGCGCTGACATAGGCGGGCGCGTGGGCGAGGTGGAGCCAGTTTTCGGGCGCATGGACCGGGGCGATGAAGGCATGCCCCTCAGCCTGCAGCATTTCGGCAACCAGTGCGTATTTCCGCATCGGGAAGCGATGGTCGTCAGCCACGGTATGGGCGTCATAATCAGGATGATGAACCAGCGGCAGCATGCGCCTCTCAGGTAGGGGGTTCCGGGGCCACGTCCAGTCATACGCAAATTGCATAAATGTGATCCGGCACCTGCCCTACAACGGATTCCAGGCCATGCCATATAGGGCTCAACACGAACACAAGCCCAATGGAGCACACCGATGATTGACATTCGACGCTTTGAAAGCCTGGGCCGCTTCAAGAATGAGTGGCTCAATGCAAACTATCATTTCTCCTTCTCCGGATACCATGATCCGCGCCGCATGGGCGAAGGCGCCCTGCGCGTCTGGAATGATGACACGATCCAGCCGCACACCGGCTTCCCGCCGCATGGCCACCAGTCCATGGAGATCATCACCTATGTCCGCACAGGGGCGATCACTCACAAGGACTCGATGGGCAATCATGGCCGCACGGAGGCCGGTGACGTTCAGGTGATGAGCGCTGGCAGCGGCGTCCAGCATGCGGAATGGAATGAGGAAGACGAAGCCACGACCCTGTTCCAGATCTGGATCCAGCCGCGTTCGGCGGGTGGCAAGCCCGGCTGGGGTGCGCGCAAGTTTCCCAAGGGCGAACGCTCCGGCAACTGGGCCGTGCTGGCCTCTGGTGACGGTGCCAGTGACAGCCTGGTGATCAACCAGGACGCCCGGGTGCTCGGCGCCACACTCAAGACCGGCGAGACGCTGACCTATGAGGTGAAAGCGGGTCGCCATGGCTATCTCGTGCTGGCCGCCGGATCGGTGCGCCTCAATGGCGACGTGCTGAATGCCCGTGACGGTGCGGCGGTGACCGGCCCCGACACCCTGACGCTGGAAGGCATTGACGATGCCGAGATCGTGTTCGTCGACACGGTCTGATGTGGCCGCTCACAGCGCTGTGACTTCAGGAACCGGCGGCGGCGTAGTATGTTATGTCATGGAACCTTCAGGAGGATCACCCATGAAATACGTACTCGCAGCCGCCGCGACCGCCCTGCTTTTTGCCCCCGCCGCGCTGGCGACCGAAATCTCGATCGGCTATTCAGCCGATTTCGAGAAATCGCTCGACGATGATTACGGCACGCGGGAGGGCACCTATCTCGCCGGGAAGATCGAGCAGGACCTGATGCGCGAATTCGAGTCTGCCGGCCTCGACGTCGACCGGGTCCTGGTGACAATCGAACGGGCCGTGCCCAGCAAGCCGACCTTCAAGCAGCTCGGCGACACGCCGGGCCTCGACTATGGCGACTCAGTCAGCATTGGCGGCATGAAACTGACGGCCACTGCGTTCGACGCGAGTGGCGCCGAAATGGGCAGCCTGACCTATGACTGGTTTGAAAACGATATCCGTCAGACCGGCCTGACGACCTGGTATGATGCCAACAAGGCCTCGGATCGTTTCGCCCGCAAGTTCGCCAAGAAGCTCCAGAGCAAGAGCTAGAGCACCAGCTCGCAGCGCTCGTTGAGGCTTGGCCGGGACACGGCAACCCGGCTGAGCCCCGGCAGGCCGGGTGCGAGATCGGCTGCGGCCCAGAGGCATATACGCTCCAGGGTCGGCACGGCGAGCCCGTCAATTTCGTTGAGCAGCTTGTGGTCCAGCTTTCCGGCTGTCGCCTGCAGGCTGGCTGTCAGACGTGAGAAATCCTGGACCCATTGCTCGCCCGGCTTGACCGTGCCGGATACGGTTGCTTCCAGCAGGAAGGAATGCCCGTGAACATTGCGATAGGGATGTCCCTCGGGCTTGCCGCCCATATAATGGGCAGCCTCGAAATTCACCGATTTGGTGATCGCG
>TARA_R110000850_G_scaffold39071_1_pt1 | contig 11943 bp, 12 predicted proteins | sample TARA_R110000850 | Tara Oceans TARA_R110000850 (sample SAMEA4397586) | marine metagenome | biome: Polar Biome; feature: [SRF] surface water layer (ENVO:00010504); material: water (ENVO:00002006), including particulate matter (ENVO:01000060) such as... | depth 5 m | reverse complement strand
TCGCACTCTGTTTTTGTTCCTTTGTAGTACATATTTAATAAATTGAGTAAGCAGTATTTATGTTAGTTTGTATTCCTGTTAAATTTGCTGTTTCGTCAGATGGATAAATAATTAACTCTTGATAATTTCCAGACCAAGTTCTTGTAGTGACACCTCTGTCTTTTGATAACCTTGCTGCTTTACCTGTGGAATTTAGATGTATCATTGAAATTAAAACCTTTACATTTAATACCCTGTTTGTTGTTCTTAAATTTGTGGCTGTTGTATTTATGTAGTTATTTCCGTTATACACATCTGGAGAAAATTGAGCAACCCACTGTGTGCCAGAACCGCCAATGTAATCTATTGTTGAGTCATCTCCTAATAGTCCTTGAGAATACCCTCTAGTATCAATTGGAAAAGGATTTACAGTAGCAAATACAGAACGGTTGTCTGTTATTCTTGTTGTAAATTCTAAATTTTGATCTGCTAATGCTTCGTAAAGTATAGCAGGTTTGCCGCCATCTAAATTAACAACTCCTGCACTTACTAATTTAGGCTGCAAACTCCCTTGCACTTGCGTTAAATCATTTGAATTTCCACTTTGGTCATACCATCTAGTTACAAATCCATCATCTGAACCAATAAAGTCTAATAAATCTTCTGTATTCAAAGTTCCATCATACTTTGCAAAAATTTCTTTTTCCTCACTATCTGCAAGTCTTCTAATTTTTACTAAAGCACCTCTGTAATTGCTATTTAAAGACCTTAAGGAATAAGCTACTGAAGCATTTGGGTAGTCATCTAGCAAACCAGTCTTGCTTGAATCTGGATAAATACCATAGTATTTGTTGATGTTGTCTTCAATTGCTATTTGATTAGCTGATTGGTCAGTTCCGTAAATTATAATTGATTGTCTCCATCCAATTGTTGAAGAACCTTGCACTCCAGTTGATTGCGTTCTTTTTGAAATTTCAGAAGCATAAGGTAAACGACTTGCACTGCTGTCGTGAACCATTGAAATCATATTAAAATTTGTATCTCTTTTAATAAAGTTAGGTTCATTTTGAACGAACTCTCTTAGTTGACCGTTTAAATAATTGTTTCCTTGCTTAACGGAATTAGGGGGGTTAACGTTACTAAGGTATTGCGTTCCTGTTGAAGGATTACTGCTTGATGCTGATAAATAATCATAAAATGAACCGCCCAATAGCCAGTTTGCATATGCACCACCGACAACTTCAAGCTGTTGCGTAATAAATAAAGTATGCGGTTGTACTTGTGTAAAGGTTAAATTAGACGATGCACCACCTGATGATGGATTATTCCAATACATTGACGGTTTGCCATATTTAGTAATGACCACACCGCTTGTATCTGTTATTTGCGGTTGACTTGTGAAAGTTGTTTCTACGGCATTATTAGCATTACCAGATTGGTCGTATAATGTTCTTATAAAACATTGACCACCTTGAGCGAAAGTAACTAATGATGCGGTATCTAAGATATTATTTGAAAATCCAATGTTTTGAATTGCATTATCAGAAGCCCTACGAACCTCTATGCAACTGCCTGTATAACTTGATGATAGCTTTCGCAAATCATAAGCTACTAAAGCGTTAGGATAATCGTCTAAAAGTAAAGAAACAACCACTTTTTCCCAAACTAAATTGCTTCCAAGATAAACTTTTGCAACTTGATTAGTTCCAATTTTGCAATCTACTATGTCGTTAACTCCTATCTTCATTCTAAAAAATTAAACTATGAAATAAACCGTAGTTGCAACAGGTGTTAAAGCATCGTACTCAGCTTGAGTTACTGTTGATAAAGCGTTCGTTGTATAAGTTGCTCCAAGGTTCTTTGAAATTTTATAATCAAGTCCTGCGTTAACTGCGTCAACTGTTGCATATTTTGCACCTGTTCCATCTACTACTAACGAGTCTTGTTTGTTTGCTACGTCTTCAGGTGTATAACCTAATGGCGGATATGCAACAGAACCGTTTGCAGTTGTTCCTTGTGATGGCACGAATACAGCTTGCAAAATATTAGCCAAATCCGTTGTCCCGTAAATCATTACAATTGAACCCAAATATAAACCGTTGTTTGCAATGTTTTCTTCTGTAATAAATTCGGCAGAATTTAAACCCGTAACCGCTTCTGTTAAATTGTTGTAGTACCTTTGACCTGGTTGTATTCTTACATCACCTTCCTGAAATATGTAAACCTGTTGAACGCTTGCCAATGTAGCTGTTGGAGGTATGGCAGTCTCCACTCCGTTCAAATCGTAAATAGTAGGATTTAAATCTGTTGTATCTGATCCTTCAACTCCGTTTTGTAATCTGTATCTAAAGGTAATAGGAGACTGTGCTGCAAGGGTAAAGCTGTGCGGTTGTGTATTTAAAGTATCAAAGTTTGCACCTGCCTTAAAAGCAACTCCTGCATCTTTTTTTAGCTTCATTCCTGTTGCTGCATTCGGCAAAATCCTATTACCACTTTTAGAACGGAATCCTAACAAATCTAAGATGTCCTGAACCTGTCCACCTAGCTCTACATTTATGGTAGGCTGGTTGTTTACGACAAATATGAAAGTTCTATTTGGATGAACTATTACGCCAAGCCTTACATAGTTTCTTTTTTCCGTTGGGCTTAATGGTATGGCTGTTTGAAAAACTGCTCCATTTGAATCTAAAGCAATATAACTTGCATTGTGAGTTGCTAAAAACTGAGGTGTAATTGCTGTTATTGCATTAAAGTCAATCTTTGTACTTGTTGGATTTTCAACATCACTATGTCCATTTACACGATAAGCTAATCCTCCTGAAATATCAAACTTTGTATTGTCTACATTTATTGACAAAAGACCTCCTGAACTTAGCCCAGTAGAGGTTGAATGTAGTAAAGTTGTGGTATTTAAAAACTCAGGCAATTGAGTTGATGGAACTCTACCAGAAACTAAATCAGCTTTTAATGCTAATGATGCAACATTGGCTTGAATGTCAGTTATATTTGTTGAAACGTTACTTGTATTCGTTGCAATTCCTGAAGTATTTGTTGCAATGTTACTTGTATTCGTTGAAATCTGAATTGAGTTATTTGAAACCCCTGAAGTGTTAGCAGAAATATCTGAAGTATTAGCAGCAATTCCTGAAGTATTTGTTGCAACTGTTCCTTGTGTTGAAGTTAATTCTGTTGCATTATTATTTACAACCGATTTAATTTCATTTGCGTTTGTAAATGTCAATTTTTTATTTTCAGGAAGTGCATTTGCTTCTCCTAAAATTTTAGTTCCGAATGTGATATTAGTTGCAGCCATTATAGTTCGTATCTTTTGTTTATTGAATAAGTTGTGCCTTGAGAAGAATAGCTTTCAGTTCTATTACTTCGAATGTATTCAGGAGTGTTAACCGAAAGTTCAGGAATGTTTTGAAAGTTCTGCGTTAAATATTGCTTAACTTGATTTTCATAAAATACTTTACTTGCTGTTGCTTGTCTTTGCATATTCCCCAATTCTTCCGAACCAATTGAAGTAACTTCGTCAGTATCTCCAATTGAAATTGTTTCTGCACCAACTTTATAAAGCATTCTAGGAAGTGCCATAACGTAAGTTTGCCAAATTACCATCTTCATTACTGATGCCTTATCTGAATTATAAAGTTCCTGATAATAACTTGACAAAGTTCCTTGATTGTAATCATTCCTTAATTTTATCATTAAAGCAGTTCCAAGAACATTCTGCGCTGCCAAATCTGTTGATTGAATTACCAAAGGTTCAAGCAATCTTGAATCAAAATTTTCAGTGATACCTAGATAAAACCTTAAATCGTCTAGTCCTATAATTAAGGGAATTGTTATTGCCATTTTTTTAAAGTTTATTTAGGATATGCTCCTGCATTTGGCATATCTTTTGGTGCTTTCTTTGAATCTCTGTATGCTGAATTTCTTTTTGGTTTGTATTTACTTGGGATATTATCAACCTCTTTACCTCTTGAAAGGTATTTTTCAGTTTTACTTTTAAACCTGTAAAGTTCTTCTTGCCAAAAGTGACCACATTGAACTCCACCTTTGTATCTAAACAAACTATAATTTTGACCGTTATGACCAAACTGATTGTTAACCCCATTCTCTGAAGCGGAATCAATATCTTCTTTTCGGTAAACAACCCCACTTTTACTTCTGCCCATCATTGATTTGCAGAATTGTCTGCTATTTGCTGACGAATATTTTTCTTGGTAAGTATAACGAACTTTGTAATAATCTTTGTCAAGGTCGCTTTCCTTGTTTGGTGCTGACTTAATAAAGTCTGCCAAACGCTCAATATATGACTTCTTAGGCTTTATCAAACCATTTGCCCAATCTTCTATGCTTTCATCATTTGACTCTCTTACATCTACTAATTCCCAATCATCAAAGTTTATCTTTTCTCCTGCTAATGCATCAAGCATTTGTTGGTCATCAAAGTCTTTTTTTTTAGAAAGGGTTTCTTCTTTTATTAACCAAACAGATGCTTCATCTTCTGTAAAACCATAACCTGCTTTTAACATCAATGTAGCTTGTGCATTTGTTAATTGACCTTTTGTAAACTTTCGTACAATTCGTTCAATTCCTTGCATCTGCCTGCCTGTTAAATTCTTTACAGATTCATTTACTTCTGTTGCATCTTTTAAATCCTCTTCAACTGCTTCTGTGTCCGAATGAACTTCTCCATCCATTACTCTGCCATCAGGCATTGTGTGAGTTGGTCTTGCTTGTTCCCCTTCAGGAAATAATGATGCAGCTAATTCAGGTGTAAATTGTAGCATCTGCACAAGAAATGCTTTAGCTTGTTCAACTGTTAAAATTCCTTCATTTACATTGGTCATAATGTCTAATGCTGAAGAAATTTGAGAGCCATTGTAACTTGCTTCTTTGTCTTTTGCAATGATGTCAAGTTCCGCTTGCGTTTGATTTTCATCAGGAATAACGGTTTCTGAAATTTTGGTATCAATTACAGAAATGCTTTCTTCTTTTACTTCTTTAAATCTTACATCTTCACATTCTAATTCTGCAAATATGGGAGCAAGAATTTCAAGTATTTGTTTTCTTCTTGGAATAACTATTTTTTCCATCATTCGCTCAGTAGCGTAAGCAAGTTCTTCAGTTTCTGAAGTAAAACCTGCACCTTTAGAATTTAATCCACTAATCAAATTAGAAGATGGTATTCTGTGAGCCTTTAAAATTCCAATCTCAGCAGTTTCATATTGGTTTTCATATATTTTATCCAATCCATTTAAACTTGCTGCTGAAAAAGTTGGTGCGTTTCCACCTTGTCGGTAAAATGTAGTTATTACTTTACCTGCATTTGATGCACCTGTTGTTTGCTGCTGCGTTTCCACTGAATCTTGTTTGTCAATTTCAGAGTCTCCGCTTGTTTCTTTTGAAATTATCATTGAAGGAAACATTCCTTGTTGCGCACCGTGATTATGCATCATATAAATAGCAATCTCTAATTCAATTGCATCTGCTGCTGAAAGGTATTTAGGTCTGCCGTAAGGAGTATTAAAAGTTCCTGAATCATAATAGTAAAGCAAAGATTTAGAATCTTCGCTATTGTATGAATTTATGTAAGTGTTTCTGTAATTATAAAGTTGACTACTTGGATTCCAATCTTCCTTGTAACTAAATTTTACAGGGTAACCATCATCTGTATCAACAACTCTAAAGTGTGCTACATTTATATTTTCAACAGCCTTTATTTCCATTAAAGGGTTTCTCCTGATTTCTAAAGAAACGCTTTCTTGAATTAATAAACCTGAAACAATTGATTGCAAGTTTTTAGTTTTAAAAAATTCTTGCAATTTTGCATCCTTTTCTTTGTCATCGCAAGTAAATCCATAACCAACTATCTGCTGAGTTAAATCATCAATAATACATTGATGCGTTGGACTGTTGTTGTAAAGTGAATTTAAATAATTTGAAAAAAGGTTATCAAATGCATTTGGGTAATAAGTGCTTAACCTTCTTTGCCCTTGAATTGCATTAGTTTTATATCTTGATAGTTCAATTTTCATTTAGGCTAATGTAAAATCTAATGTATAATCAAAAGAATCAATTGCCCTTGTATCAAGCAGCAATCTAATCATTCCTTTTTTTAAATCCACACCTGTTTGCGATATGGTATAAAAATAGGTATCATCTATTAATTGAGATGTGTCTTCTGCATCTAAATCAAACGAATAATACCCATTGCTGATGGTTGTAATAACAGACGAAAAAACAAGCTGACTTCGTGAAGGACTGTCAAGTGTAATTGCAATTGTATCACCAACTACGTTACTTTGGTTAAGCCTTAGTTTTACTTGAATTGCTTGGTTTTTCGTTATTGTTATCACTTACCTTTTTCTTTTTTGGTTTTGGGTTCTGTAAAATTACTGATTCTAATTCAGGAAATTTTACTAACACCCATTCAATGTTTTCAAAAGAGGTATCATCCGTAATCTCGAATGATACCCTTTTGTATTGATATTTACCTTTTTTTAGAACCACTTTTATTAGTCTTAATTTCTACTTTTGGTAATTCAATTCCCATTAATTTGTATTGTGCAGCAACCCTTTTTCCATCGGTAATATATGATTTTAATTTAGGGTTCTCCTTTAGAAATTTCTCAATCTCTATTTTTTTTGTTTTGGCTTCAATAATCAAATTTGATTTTGAGCCGATATAACTGCCAAATAAATACATAATTACACAGGTTCTGTTATTGTAAAAGCTGAAGAAAATTCTGAGAAAGTAACAAGTGGCATTGGCTGAATTGCTTCTTCCATTAAAGTAATTGTTACTCCTTTTGCATCTGCCAAAGCAGTTCCCGAAGTACCTGCATCAGAACCTGTTGCAGAACAACCTCTTTCGTTGCCCATATAAGTGTAAGTTCCATTCACCCATTTAATAAGAACTTCTGTTCTTCCTTTAACCAAGTTTTCAGTTAATGTTACAATTGAAGCATCGTAGCCATCTAACTTAAATTCTAAGTTTCTATCGTATTTGAAAGCATTAGAAGTAGCATCTGAAGTGATAGGTGTAGTTACTGTTGATGTATTAAATACAGGTTCAACGTGAAATGCAGGAACTCCTGCACCTGCATTTGTAATTGTTAATGCTCCGTTGGTAATTACAAACACCGCTTCCGAACTTTTTCTGGCTTCGTGGTCTATTAAATAGATTGAGTCAATTCCTGAAGGAGTTGCACAACCTCTTTTGTAAGCCGATAATGTTAATGCGCAAGACATATTTTTCGTTTTATTAATGAAAGGGGAATGAACTTAATCATTCCCCAAAATTATATTAAAGTGTGTTCTCCATAGTTACCCAATCTGTGGTAACTAATCCTGAACCATAACCGAAGTTACCAAAAATATTTGCTTGATTTTTCAAATTTTCTCTCTGATCAATTACATCTAAAGATATAATGTCTGTTGGAGCAGATGGTAAACCTATTCCTAAATTTGAAGTCTTACCAAGTAATATCCAATAAGGATTCAAATTTGGTACAACTTTTAATCCAAATCCACCGAAGTTTGTTGGCTCACTTGATAATACTGCCATATCTTGAGTTTGTAAACTTCTTCTGTATGCCCAAGCTGTAGCAGGGGAAACGTGAAAGAATACATCAGATTGTTCTGCTAACAATGCAGTTGGCACAACATCTACCATAGCATTAAATTTAGCCTGAATAGTTGTTGGGTCAGTTAATGAAGCTGCTGCTGCAATTTTTTGAGAATTTAAACCTGCTGCTGTTAATTTATCAACTGCAAGTTTTAAAAACCCATTAATTGTTCCTGCGATATCTCCTGTTGCACCTGCATTAGAACTCCATAATTCGGCTTCAACAGTTTTTAACGCTGCTTCTGCAATGTTAGTTACCATTGCAACTTTTAACTCTTCAGGAATACCCATTGCGTGAATGTTTGCTACTGCATCTTTCCATTCCGTATTCTTAAATAAATCGTAAGGAATTGGCAAGTTTATTGACTTCTTGTCAATGTCAAACTCAGTGTCTGAAATAGCTGCGTTACCTTGCTCAGCAGGTGCTGAAGAATATGTTTGAACAATTCCACCTGTGGACATTTCCCACATTGAAAATTTATCTCTTGTACCTTGTACTTGCTTGATTCCAAATCCTGAATCAAATGATGCTGCTCTAAGAACTGCGTTTAAAAAGATATCTTCAACTCTGCTTATGGATGCTGAAGTTTGATTGATTGCTACTGCCATTTTTTAATAGTTTTGTCTGTTGTTTAAGTAATTTGCAACTGTTGAACCTTCAATTGCATTTAATTTTGTTACTGATTTTGCTTCTACATTTGAAACTTTTGAAAGTTTTTCTGTATTTAAATTTGTTGCTGTTTCAAGGTTTGAAAGCGTTTCTTTCATCTTATTTAATTCAGATTTTAAATCTTCATTTTCGCTTTTCATTGAAACTGCTGCTTCAACTTGTGCAGCAACTGCATCAACTAAAGAATCAATTAAAGCATTTACATCTTCTTTTGCGACTTCTTTTACTTCAACAACAACGTCTTCGTCCATCATCTTTTCTTTGTCTTTGTCATACATCAAATCTTCAGCTTCTGTCATAGAAATTAAAACACCACCTTCAACAGTGATTGTTTTGCCATCAACTTCAAAAGAACCCTCAGCAGGAATTGTCATTGCATCATCAGAATAGACTTTTTCGCCTTCTTCAAATGCATCTGCATAAATTAATACTCCATCACCAACATCTATTGATGCCAATTCAGTTTTTTTGCTCGGTAAGAATTGACCGAGTTTTGTTAGAATTGCATCTAACTTTGCATTGGTGTTACTCATTTCTGATTTATTTAATTGTGTTAATTCGTGTGTCATATCAGCTTCAACCGATATTCCTTTATAAGTTCCGTTTTTAATTTTTGCCCAAACTTCATCGTTTGATATGTAAGTTCCTTGCATCCAAGTTTGTGCAGGAACTTTAAAACCCAATTCAGTTGCTTTATCATTTAAAGGGTTTTGAACAATCCAATTTTCCACAACATCAACTCCATCTAATTTTTGGTTTATGTTATGTTCTGAGTTCCATTCGCCAAGTGTTACTTTTTTTAACATATAATCTTTGGCAATTTCTTCAATTGTTTGCCCTGAAAAATAGATTTCATAAGGGTCTCCTGCATCTGTTACTCTTGGAATAACTTTATCAGGTATAAGAACAGGAGAATAAATCATCCTCTTTTCGTCTTGAACTGAAAGCTGAATTGGTTTATCTTCTTTTGATAAAAAAATAAAATCAGTTTCAATCGCAGGAGATTCTACTAACGCAATTCTGAAAACAGAACTGTCTAACCAGTCTTTTTTCTTTAATTCAAATCTTTTCATTAAAGCAAAATTACATAACAATGCAACATTTATTTTTGCTGTTTCATTATTTTGCTTTTTGTTTCTTACTTTTGCCTTATGGCAAAATCAATAAAATACTTTTTAGATTTAGAAATCCTTCGCAAGGTTGAAGTCTGTGAGATGATAGGCTGTTCAATTCGCACAGTTGACAACTATGTTAATAAAGGTTTACCCATTCACAAAGTTAAAGGTTCAGCACCTTATTATTTGGCTTCTGAAATTTATAAATGGATAAAGAAAAATTAATTATTTGCCAATCTTTACAAGGTCATCAACCCTGTTATCTAAAGAAGCAGAATCTTTAATGTCCTGCTGAACTACCACCGCCCTAATTGAACCAAAACCTCCGCCACCTACACCTTGATTTGTAGAATTGAAATTTGGTATTCTTGGTGTATCTGATACATTTACACGTGGGGCAGATATATTTGAACCACCACCACCACCACCACCACCACCTGATTCAGGATTTGTTGACTTTATTTTAGCAACATTTGCTAATCCAACAGCAGTTGCAGCAGCAGCCATTGCAATAGGGTAAGCACCAAAAGTTCCTGCTGTTGCTCCTACGTTTGCGTTTGCTGCTGCAAATGCTGATTGCGCACCTTTAAAAGTGTCCATCAACCCCTGTGCGATTGCCATATTTTTTGCCTGTTTGCTTCCCTTTTTAGCAAATGAAGCCAAGGTTGAAATAGTTGTTTGTGCGATATCCATAGCCATATTTGCCTGTCCTTGTTTTCTTGCCGCTTCTTTGTCATCTAATACTTTTTGTGCAGCAGAAACTTTTACAGCTTCATCTTTTTTAATTTGAGTAATTGTGCTTTGGTATTCTTTTTCAATTGCAGCTAAAGCATCTTTTTTAGCTTGTTCATCTATTATTGCTAATTCAGCATCAAGCAACCTTTGGTTACGTTCTTGTTCTGCTTCAACTATTTTTCTTTCAAATTCTTCCTTACCAACTAAAGCTAATTCATCAACAATTTGTTTTTGTTCTCTCAGTAATGAATTTTTATTTGTCAACTGCTCTGCTTCAAATCCTGCAACTTGTGCCAATGTAGCAGCATATTCATTCTCTGCATTTTTTAGTTCAACAAGGGCTTCTTGGCTTGTCTTATCTAATGCAAGTTTTGCATTTGCTGCATCAATTGAAATTTGTGCTAATTTAAGCTGCTCTTCTTGTTGCTCTTTTAACTTTTCCCCTAAATCTTCGTTCGCTTTAATTCTTTCTGCAAAAGTCTTTTTGTCATCATCTCTAATCTGCCTTAGTTTTTCTGCTTGCAAATCATACTTTTCAATTAACCCTCTAATTCCTGCTTCAGCTAATTCTGCTGATTTTTGAAGTTGTGTATTTGCTTTTACAGTTTCATAAGTTGCTTCAATGCTTATTTCTTTAACACCTTCAACTACACCTTCAGCAACTTGTCCAATTTCTGAAATTGCTCCTGCAAAATTTTCTACAATTGCACTTCCTGCACCAACAACATCTTGAGCAACTCCAACTAAATTGGCTTTGGTTATAACTATACTTTTGTTTAATTCCTTTATTGTTTCAGGGTCTTTATCTCCTAAAAAACTTTCTTCAAATGCTAATTGTGCTTCTTGTAAACCTAACGTTAAAGAGTAAAAAGAAACTTTTATAGGTGTTAATGCAATAGTCAACAAACCCTTTGCAACCTTTGTTAATTTATCAAAACCGCCTGTTGCATCGCTTATTTTCCCAACAACATCTCCAACAACATTTGCAACCTGCGTTCCTACTGCTGAAATAGTTCCAAGTACATTTGTAAAAACATCCATTACTTTTTGGTTGGATTTGAACGCAGCAACCAATAATCCAACAGTTCCAACAAGTAACCCCAATGGATTAATTTTAATTATATCGCCTAATTTCTTAAAACCTTTTGATGCTAAACTTGTCCCTTTTGATGTATCTTTTCCTGCTTTCTCTCCTGCTTTTCCAAATTTCTTTTGATTCTCAATAGATTCTTTTGATACGTCAACAAACTCATCCATTTTCGCAACGAGTTTATCTATTGAACTTAACCCTTCGGTTGTATCAACTACTGTTTTTACTTCTAATATTTGTGCCATTTTATGTAATTAAGATTTGTCCGTTTTGAGTAGCTACTTGTTTTAAAGCATCGTAAAAGAAACCGTAAGCTGCGACGCTTAGTATGAATGGAACAGGAAATATGATACCACTTCCGTCGAATACATTATTATTATTTGAGCTGTCCTTCCATTGCACAATTGAATTGATTATGTCGTAAGGATAGTAAGCTGCTCTGTCAATATTAAAGATGGTAAAGCGTTTCATAAATGTTGCAGTTGCAGGTTGGTTGCTTGTCAAACTCACACCCTCTAATTTAACCAACCGAAGCAAAGTGTTTTTGTAGTAAAACTTTTCGTTAAAATTTAAACCGTCAATCTTATTTAAATCTAATTTAATATTTACCTTCAATTCCCTGCTTTGTTCCGAGTACGTTTCTTCTAGATACTTTTTCCAGTACCTTTCGTAAAGGTTTAAACTTGGATAATTGGACGAAGCAAAATAAGAAAGT
>TARA_R110000850_G_scaffold91745_4_pt1 | contig 11954 bp, 11 predicted proteins | sample TARA_R110000850 | Tara Oceans TARA_R110000850 (sample SAMEA4397586) | marine metagenome | biome: Polar Biome; feature: [SRF] surface water layer (ENVO:00010504); material: water (ENVO:00002006), including particulate matter (ENVO:01000060) such as... | depth 5 m | reverse complement strand
ACTGGAGCACCGATTTCTTTCTAAGCCACCCGGTGGGTGGTGAAGACACTTGCTCACTCACCAATTGGAACAATTCCTATAGTAGAGATGAGAAATAGCCTAGTCAACATTTTTCCTATATTTTTCAAGGGTTTGGTATACTCAGTATACCAGAAGAAATACTGCCCACCTGTGAGCTGCAGCAGTACCATACGCAAAAATCTATAGTCCTCGGCCAGCCACAGAAATGCCTTTCTCTGATCGCTGGGTCTCAATTAACTGGTGGGCTGGGTACAGCCCGCTGAACCACCCCAAGAGTTTCCGCAGCAAACCCTTAGACCCCATCCGCAGCCAGCGACTGCTCAATCGCTTCAGCCAAGTCACGAAGTGCATCCGAAAGCCGGCTGTCCTCGCGAGCATCACCAGTGGCGGGCTCGAAGCTCTTCGCGTGACGAAGCAAGGCTTCAGCGTCATTTGTATTCAAATCCAGTCGGATCATGGCATCGGCTTCCTCGGATACGGACAGAGATACTGTCCATGCGGGCAGTAGGCAGAATTATCTAACCCGGAAAATATTTTGGTCAAACTCCTACCCCAAACCTACCCCAAACCAATTTTTGACCAAAAAAAAGACCTGCCCTTTCGGGCAAGTCTTTGATTTTTATGGTGCCGGCACCAAGAGTCGAACTCGGGACCTACTGATTACAAGTCAGTTGCTCTACCAGCTGAGCTATACCGGCGCGGGGTGCATTATATCTAGGCTGTGTTCTGTGTAAAGACGTGCGGGCCAGATCAGGCAAAATTTACCTCTTGCAGGGCCTGTGGATGATTACACCCAGCTTGTGCATGAAATCTATCGCAGCACTTGACAAAGCCCGGTTAACTTCTTGTTTCTCTTGAATTATCCACTTTGATTCATTTTTGATCAGGCGGCGCAAAGCCACGTGTGGCGTGGCTTCCAGCAAACTACCAATAAGTCATCAACATTGTTATGCACAGCGGGCGGGGATAAGTGCAAAAGGGGTCAGACTGTGGATAAGTCTGTGTGCAAGCCGTTCATAGACTGGTGATGGGCTGTGCTGAACCCATCTCGGCAATCAGCAGGATATTGCGCGGCGTCAGCGCGGCCGGGCAGAACAGACCGATTTCCACACGGTAGCCCGCTTCCTGCATGTATAGAGCGCGATCGAGCAGTAACCAGATTTCCAGTGGACGACGGAAAAGCCCGCGCACCAGCTCAAGATTGCGAACCTGGGCCAAGCGCTCCCAGCCTAGCTGCTCCAGCTGTTCCCAACTCACGGGCTCCGCCAGGTCAAGCTGGTGGTAGGCAGCCAGGTCGCGGCAGAACGGGGCGATCCCTGACGCCATGGCACTTTCCGGTCGTGGGGGTGTGGCCAGATAAGCGTCGACCTTGCGCGTCTCCCGCTGCCAGAGGTCGAACGCCAGTCGCCAGGCCATGGAGCGGTCACGCAGCCGACGCGTACGCTGACCGGCGGTGATGCTTTCCTGCATCGGCAACGCCAGATCCTCCTTGCTCAAGCGCAGCTGCGCTGCGCTTGCGTGTGCTGAAAGCGGGACATAGCACGCGTCGTCGATGCGGTTGTAGCAGCAGGGCGCCAGTGCCACCTGAGCACAGCCCCGCGTCGCTGCCTGCTGCAGCAAGGTCATGTGCAACTGCCCACAGGCATGCAAGGCGACCAGGCTGTGTTCGGGCGCAAGGTAGCGCCAGCTGTCGCGCTCCAGCACATCGGCATCCTGATGCGTGGCGGTCAGCTTGAATTGCCCACTGAGCAGCGCGCCAGCACGGTTGAGCTGTGCATCCTGCTCCAGGCAGAGCAGCGGCTGCTGCGTCTGCCAGGCCAGCAGGCGTCCGAGATGCCCCTTGCCGGCACACCAGTCCAGCCAGTGCCGGGCCGGCTGTTGCCAGCGGGCCTGGCTGGTGAGGGCAAAATGATTGATCTGCTGCCACTTGCGGCCGGGGATGTGCCTTTGCAGCAGTTCGGGGCTGCTGCCCGGGGGCTCGATGATCCAGTCCGGCAACTGACTCAGGGCGAAGGCAGTCTGCGCCAGCTCGCCAAACGGTGCCGGCGCCTCGAGCAGATGGGGCTGATTGTGGGCCTGTTCGGCCTGCTCCAGGGTGCGGCCGCGCAGCCAGGCGGCCAACTCGGGCCACTGGCTTTCCCAGGGGCACTGATGCTCCACGAACGGCCTGGCCTGCCAGAGCGACTGATGCTCGGCAAGCCAGGCGTCCAGTTGCTGGAATCGCTGGATGAGGTCCATGGGAGGCTCAGCGCCGACGGCTGGCCTCGACCTTCAACCAGCGCTCCACCAGCTTGAACAGCTGGGTGAACACGATGGTAATCGTCAGGTAGATCAGACCGGCCACCAGGAAGAAGAGTTCGAACTGGTAGGTTCTGGCGTTGATGCCGCGCACCACACCCATGATGTCCATCAGCGTGATGGTATAGACCACCGCACTGGCCTTGAGCATCAGGATCACCTCGTTGCCATAGGCCGGCAGGCCGATGCGGATGGCGCGGGGCAGGATGATGTACTGCAACGCCTGACGCCGAGACATCCCCAGGGCGCGGGCCGCTTCGACCTCGCCACCGGGCACCGACTGGATGGCGCCGCGCAGGATCTCGGCGATATAGGCCGCCGTATGCAGCGTCATGGTGATCAACGCACACCAGTAGGGCTCGCGCAGATAGGGCCAGAGCACACTCTCACGCACCGCCTCGAACTGGGACAGGCCGTAGTAGACCAGAAACAGCTGTAGCAGCAGGGGCGTGCCCCGGAAGAAGAAGACGTAGGTATAGGGCAGCGCGCGTATGTACCAGTGGCGCGAGGCGCGGGCGATGCCCAGGGGTATGGCCAGGATCAGGCCCACCACGACGGCTATCCCCACCAGCTCGAGGGTCATCAGGGTGCCTTCCACCAGATCCGGCAAAAAGCGCATGATCATTTCCCAGCGTTCGGCCCAGGTCACAGTTCAGTCCTCGCAAAGCCGCGGTTGGCGCGCCGCTCGAACACGTGCAATGCCGCCATGATGATGACCGTCAGGCCCAGATAGATCAGCGCAGCCATGAAGTAGAAGGTGAAGGGCTCCTTGGTCGCGTTGGAAGCAAACTGCGCCTTGCGCATGATTTCTTCCAGACTGATCAGCGAGACCAGGGCGGTGTCCTTGAGCAGAATCAGGTAGAGATTCCCCAGCCCGGGCAACGCCACACGCCACAACTGCGGCAGGGTGATACGCCAGAAGATGCGTGGCCGCGACATGCCCAATGCCAGTCCGGCTTCCTTCTGACCGTTGGGTATGGCCAGCAGAGCACCGCGGAAGACCTCGGTCGCATAGGCGCCGAAGCACAACCCCAACGCCAGGGTACCGGCGACGAAGGGGCTCAGTGTCAGGTATGGGTTGCCGAAGAAGCTTCCCAGGTAGTTGAAGATCGAGGTGGTGCCGTAGTACGCCAGCAGGACCCAGAGTGTTTCGGGAATACCGCGCACGACCGACGTATAGAATCCACCGACGCCACGCACCAGCGTATTGTCGGATATCTTGGCGCTGGCGCCGAGCAGACCGAGCAGAAGCCCGAGTGCGACGGACGCAAGGGACAAGCGGATGGTCATCCAGGTCCCTTCGATCAGGGCCGGACCAAAACCGTGTAAATCAAGCATGGGCGGGTATCAGTTCCGGGCCCCGCAGGGCCCGGCCAGTCAGGTCAATAAATGCTGAAGGGGAAATACTTGGCGTTGATTTCGGCATAGGTACCGTCATCAACGATTTCCTGTAGGGCTTTGTTCAGACGCTCGCGCAGGGGGTCGTCCTTGCGCACGGCAATACCGATCTTGTCGTTGCTGAATACCGGCTCACCCTTGAACTCGAAGTTGGCACCGGCCTCGCTCTGCAGCCACTCGTACTGCACGAAGGCATCAGCCAGTACGCCGTCGATGCGACCGGCATTCATGTCCAGGTAGGCATTTTCCTGGGTGTCGTACAGGCGGATATCGACCACATCGCCCATGTTCTCTTCCAGCCACTGGCCCGCGATAGTGGCGCGCTGGGCACCGATGGTCTTGCCTTTCAGGCTGGCCTCGTCAACCGAGAAGTCGGACTTCTTCGGTGCCACGAACTGCAGCTTGTTGGTGTAGTACGGAATGGTGAAGTCCACGGCCTGCTCACGCTCTTCGGTAATCGACATGGAAGCGACCAGGAAGTCGAAGCGGCGGGTGTTCAGAGCGGGGATGATACCGTCCCAGTCGGAGATCACGATGCTGCACTCAGCGTCCATCCGTTCGCACAGCGCCTTGGCGATGTCGATGTCGAAGCCGGTGACTTCACCGCTGCTGTCGATCATGTTGAATGGAGGGTAAGCGCCCTCGGTACCGATGCGCAGCTTGTCGGCCAGGGCCGGGGCACTGAATACCATGGCAGCGGTGACCGCCAACAGAACCTTCTTGTAGCTTTTCATGGGTACTGCTCCTTACTTGTGGCTGGACATGAATTGTCTGCAGCGTTCTGATTTCGAGTGTTCGAAAACCTGCTCCGGGGTGCCGATTTCCTCGACCTGCCCCTGGTGCAGAAAGACCACCTCACTCGACACCTGCCGGGCAAAGCCCATCTCGTGAGTTACCAACAGCATAGTACGCCCCTCATCGGCGAGCGCACGAATGACCGACAACACTTCCTGCACCATCTCCGGATCGAGCGCGGAGGTGGGCTCGTCAAACAGGATTACCCGGGGTTGCATCGCCAGGGTGCGGGCAATGGCCGCGCGCTGCTGCTGGCCGCCGGACAGTTGCGCCGGGAAGGCATGACGCTTGTCGGCGATACCCACCTTCTCCAGAAACAGCTCGGCGGCAGCGATTGCATCTGCCTTCGGCTGACCGAGCACGCGCCGGGGCGCTTCGATGATGTTGTCGAGAATGCTCATGTGCGGCCAGAGGTTGAAGCTCTGGAACACGAAGCCGACCCGCGCCCGCAGCCGGTTGATCTGTTTGCTGTCGGCAGCCACCAGCGCGCCGTCGCGCCCGGCCTTGAGCTTCATCTCCTCGCCGGCAACGATGATCTGGCCTTCGTTGGGATTTTCCAGCAGATTGATACAGCGCAGCAGCGTGCTCTTGCCCGAGCCGGAGGAACCCAGAATAGAAATCACAGCGCCATCGTTGGCGACCAGATCGACGCCCTTGAGTACTTCAAGATCGCCAAAGCGTTTGTGCAGGTTGCGGACTTCCAGAGCGGGCGGTGTCACGTATGAGATTCCAGATCGGCGCCAGTGGCGTCAGTAAATGTGGCCGGACGGTCCGGCGAACCAACACAGTTCCGTCTGCATGTGGGTCATGATCCTGTAATCAGGCAAAATTAGCACAGGTACGTCACATGACCAAGAAACCTGTCCGGGTCATGTCCCGAATATGCATGCAAAAGTCTTTCCAGAACAAACCCGGCGGACAAAAACTCCACGCTAACGGAAAATCGGGGGAACACCCGCAACAGAGAATCAGGAAACAGCGGCCAGTCCAGCCAGGACGCACGGAAACGGGGCGCTCAGGCCCTGCCGCCCGAAGATGGCGCAGCAAGGGCAACCAGGGAAGCGACCGTCGCAAGCAGGGTGGCGAGCTCGCCACCCTTGAGAAACACCTGGTCTGCCAGGTCGTGATCGGGCAGATCAGCCGGATGCGCAGAACTCATCAACAACACCGGTATCCGATTGAGACCCTCGTCGCTGCGGATCGCACGCAGTAATTCGGCACCGTCCATTTCCGGCATCATGTAATCGGTAATGATCACGTGGGGAGTGACATTGCGCAGCAAATCAAAGGCTTCTCTGCCATTCTGCGCGGACAGCACATCGTACCCCTCGCTTTCCAGCAGGATCTCCATCACCTTTCTGATCGCCCGCTCGTCCTCGGCCAGCAGAATGAGTGGCTTGCCGGACCTGCCGGCGGCATCAGCCATCAGCGTCTTCTCCGTGTTTCCGGCGATGGGGCCGCCCCAGCACGACGCCCTCGGTATGGCGCATCCGGGCGCCTATGCGAAAGCCTTCCCGCCCCACATGAAATTCATAGATATGCGGAGAGAATGCACTCTCACGCATCTTCATGATCGCCAGCGAGCGGTGCAGCGTTGACTCGAGCTCGGCGTAGCGCAGTAGCAGGATGTTCTCTGCCACGGCGGAGATGGCGGTGAACCGCATGGCGTTCTCGCCACCCATCAACTCCGGCAGTTCTGCGGTGAATACGGTAGTCACACCCTCGGCGCGCAGCCCGCTGATCAATGCGGCGAGAAAACGACCGGATCGCAACGGGTAAACCGCCGCCTTGTGGAAGCCGTCGACACCATCCACGAACAGGCGCTTGACGCCGCGGCGGCGGACCGCATCGAGCATTTCCTCGGCGAGTTCGTCGACGATCTGTTCGGTGGGCGGGTAATGCATGATCTCCACCGCGCCCGATTCCAGCAGGCTGGTCAGGTCCAGGCCCAGGGAAGCGGCACGGCGCTCCAGCCGGCGGCTGTCCTCGTAGAAACCGAACAGCAGCCCGGGCTCCTCCGGGGTACTTTCACAGATGAAGCTAAGGCCCAGAGAGGTCTTGCCCACACCCGTAGGCCCCACCAGGGCGGTACTCGATGAGTAGGGAAAGCCTCCCTCGATCAGTTCGTCAAGCGAGGGTATGCCGGTCTGAACGCGCGCATCGCGCATTTCCGAGGCCAGCGCATTACCGGCTACCGCCTCCAGGCGCGGATAGACATGGAAACCTTGCTGGTCGATCCGGGTCATGTGGCGACCGGAGATGAAGCCACTGCCGCGCAGCTTGTGCACATGCAGATAGCGAAAGCTGCGGCACTCCAGATCGCCGCTGTTAAGCTCGAGCCAGCCATCGACCATGGTGAATTCGGGACTTCCGGCACCGCGTTCGCTGTTGGTCAGAAGCAGCACAGTGCAGCCGCTGACATCGGCGAACACGGACAGGTCATTGATGAACTCGCGGAAGCTACGCTCGGTCTCGGCGGTCTCTTCCAGCGCAAACAGACCATCGAGCACGATGATCGAGGCCTTGCGACTTTTTGCATTGCGCATGAGGAAGCGCAGCACGCCGTCCAGGCCATCCTTGCGCAGGGTGTCGAAGGCGCTTTCGTAATAGACCGCGTCATCGTCTTCGGCATCGACCATGAAACTCATCTTGCGCAGGTGTCGCAGCAGGCGATGGTGGGTCTCGGCGAGGAGGGTCACATAGAGCGAGCGTTCACCACGGGCGGCGCGGTGGTAACAGATCTGGTTGGCCAGGATCGTCTTGCCCTCGCCCGGGCCGCCCTGGACGATGTAGACCGCCTGGGGCAACAGGCCGCCACAGAGTATTTTATCGAGCCCGGGCACACCGGTCTGAATGCGCTCCATCTCGGAAATGTCGGTGTTATCGATCACTGCATGTATCCATTGTTCAAGCCGAGCCCTGAATTGAACCCGGCGACACGGGAACATTGATCAAAACACTAGACCGTGGTGGGTGTCAAAGTTCCGTAGCCAGGCGTAATTACAGAGCGAAATTCTAATCGGCAAGGGCAGACCCTGGAAGCGCCTGATCAAAATGCGGGCAAAAAAAAGCTCGCCGTGAGGCGAGCTTTTCAAATAATGGTGCCCAGAGACGGAATCGAACCGCCGACACGAGGATTTTCAATCCTCTGCTCTACCAACTGAGCTATCTGGGCAACGGGGCGCTATTAAACGGTTTAAGGCCTGCGCTGTCAAGCGGCCGCACCAACTATTTGCCATTCTTTCAGCCGCTTACCGCAGACTCATTCGGCGGGGGGTACATAACCCTCGGCCTGGGCGTATTCCTGACCGGAGAGAAACTTGTCCATCTCTTCCTGCAGGAACTTGCGATCCTCGGCATCCATCATGTTCAGCCTGCGCTCATTGATCAGCATGGTCTGGTGAGCCTGCCACTCATCCCAGGCTTTCTTCGAGACATCGTTGTAAATGGCCTCGCCCTTGGCGCCCGGATAGGGAGGTCGATCCAGACCAGGCAGTTCTTCTTGGTACTTGCGGCACATCACCATACGGGTCATGGACTGGTCCTCTCGTCGGCTTGGGTGTTCAGTTCGGCCCGCTGGAGCAGTTTCTTGACCGGTGCGGCCAGCCCCAGGCGGGAAGGTTCGCGCAGGTTATACCAGACCTGCCCGCTCTCGGTCACGCGGTCCGGGGCATCCACGCGGACCAGCAACGGCTGTATATCCAGATGAAAATGACTGAAGGTGTGCCGCAGCGGGCTTAGCGCCTCCGGCTCGGCTGCCTGCCATCCCTGCGCGATCACCAGGGCGTCGAGCTGTTCGCGACTGTCGAGCTGGGGCGGGCACCAGAGCCCGCCCCAGAGGCCGGAGTCCGGGCGTCGTTGCAGCCAGATATCGCCCTGGGGATTGACCAGCAGCGGCATCAGGCATTGGCGCACGGGAATGCGCTTGCGCGGCCGGGCCTGCGGATAGGCCGTGGGCTCGCCCAGCATGCGCGCCTGGCAGCCTGCCTGCAGGGGGCAGATCAGACAGCTGGGCTTGCTGCGTGTGCACAGGGTGGCGCCCAGATCCATCATGGCCTGGGTGTAGTGAGCGACGCGGGAATGGGGCGTGTGTGCTTCGGCAATCGCCCACAGGCGATCATGCACCGGTTTCTCGCCAGGCCAGCCCTGTACCGCGTGGTAGCGCGCCAGCACGCGCTTGACGTTGCCATCGAGGATCGGCGCACGCACCCCCATGCTCAGACTGGCAATGGCGCCGGCAGTGGAAGGACCGATGCCCGGCAGATCGGTAAGCCCCTGCACGTCACCGGGAAACTGGCCGGCACATTCTTCGACCACCCGCTTGGCGGCCCTGTGCAGATTGCGCGCGCGGCTGTAGTAGCCCAGACCGGTCCACAGGTGCAGTACCTCGTCAGCGGGCGCCGCAGCCAGCGCATGCACATCGGGCAGGGCTGCCATGAAGCGCTCATAGTAGGGAATGACCGTAGCGACCTGGGTCTGCTGCAGCATGATTTCCGACACCCAGACACGGTATGGCGTCATCTCACGCTGCCAGGGCAGGTCCTTGCGGCCGTACTGGTCATACCAGCGCAGTACGGCATCGGCGAACGTCTTTTCGCTCACTGACCGAACAACCCCCGCAAGGCATCGCGTACCGCGGGCGCCTGCTCGTCCAGTTTTTCTTCCAGCTTGCTGCCGATCTTGCGCTTGGCTTCATTGCCGAGCAATCGGCCGGCCAGCTGCGTGACACCCTCGGTATCGACCCCACAACTGCTTGCCGCATTATGCAGATAGCCACTGCAGCGGATCGGCCACTCGACACCGGCGTAGCGCTCGTTGACCCGGCAGGCGGGGTCAGGCATTTCGGTCTTGTCGCCCTTGAGCACCAGCGCCAGACGATAATCCATGCGTTGGGTCGGCAGCATGACTTCCCCACGTCCTTTCGCCGTGATGCCGGGCAGGTCGGCGACCAGATTTTCCGTGATCACGGTTCCATCGACTATCCGGAAACTGCCACGCAAGTCGTTGAACGGGGTGTCCTGACTGCCCACCGGCGCGCCAAGCGACTCGCGATTGACCAGCGCAATGGCCTGGCAGAGCTTCTGCTCCAGATTGACGCCCAGCAACGCGCCATTATCGACGTTGAAGCGCGCCTGGCCGTTCAGGGTCGACATCCATTGCTGCATGCTGTTGCCAGCGGCACGCACGTCCAGCTCGAGGTCGATAGCTCCGCGCAGCTGGGGTGCAACCTCATAGGCCTGCTGAATGGCCAGCGAATCCATGCTCGCCAGATTCTTTTTCGCCCGCAGCGTCACCGGGCGGGTACGCGCATCGATCTGCCCGGTTGCGCTGAAATCGCCCCCGAAGACACCGCCCTCAAGCCGCGTCATCTGCACCAGACCGTCGCGGGCCTGAACACTGACACCCAGGGGACGAATCGTCTGACCGGTAAGCACTACCTCCTGCATATCCAGACTGCCCTTCACGTCCAGCCCGGACAGAACACCCAGCGGCAGAATTGGCTCGTCACTCCAGGCTATCGGGGTCGACTCGGACTTGCTCCCGCCACTGGTACCCGCAGGCACGGCAGCTGTCTCATCGACCGGGGGCAGATAATTGTCCAGATTCAGCTGGTTGCCGCTCAGCTCGAAGCGCAGCGCCTGACGCGCAAAGTCGCTGACACCCAGGCTGCCGGCCAGGGCATTGCCGTCGATGTTCAACGTGAGATCCTCGAGCATCACACTGCTGGCAGTGCCGGTGACATCCGCGGCCAGCGCCACGTCTTCCATTGCGCGCGGGTCTGCCGTTTGCGGCAATTCCTGGCCCAGCGCCTGGAGCAGATCCCGGGCGTTGAATGATGCCACGTCCAGCCGACCGCGCAGTTTCATCTCCTGGTCAAGCTGGCTCGCATGAAGCTGGCCGGTCGCGCGCATGTCCGCGAGCGACAGCCGTACCTGGTTGAGCTCGGCGACCTGGGCCCCGAGATCAACCACGCTGTCTGCCTGCAATTCCAGAGATACCGCCCTGCCGGACAGGGGGGCGCCACTGACATCAAGCTTGAGATCGATCGCGTCGAACTGATAGCGCTCCAGACCCAGATCGAATTCGGCTACGGTCTGCAGATCGATACGCATCCGCAGGGCGGGTTGATCGGTGGTCAGCAGACCAATGAAGGCGATATCAAAGGGCTGACCCTCGACCAGCGCGCCGGTCTCGAGATTGACGTCACTGAGCTGCACGCTCTGACCGGTGGCCTGGTCCTCGTAAAGGACCCTGGCGTTGGTGATATTCACGCTCTGGATGGCGATATCCAGCTCCTGCCCGGCCTGCGACTCGGGCCCGGCGGGCTCGGCAGCAGCTTCGTCCGTGCCCTGCGGGCCGACGCTTTCCCAGTTGCCGCGGCCGTCCGCGTCCCGCACCAGGCTGAGGCTGACGTTATTGAGGATGACGTCGCTGAAACGCAATTCCCGGCGCAACAGGGGCAGGACCTGCACCCCCAGGCCCAGGCTGCCGACCTCGGCCAGCGCCTGGTCGGGCCGGTCCACCGGAGCCACGCCGACCTGCTCCAGCTCGATGCCCAGCCACGGAAACAGCGACCAGCCGATATCGCCGCCCAGGGTCAACTCGACGTTGGCCTTGTCGCGAGCCACCTCACGGATGGTGTCCTTGTAATCGTTCGGATCGAATATGCGGGTCAGGAAGAACAGGATCGCTACAGCGAGCAACAGCACGCCGAAGACGACCAGCCCCAGGACCTTGCCAAGCGCTTTCATGGATGTTCCTTGTCAGCAGTTCCGGGCATCGCGCCCTTTGTCATAGGGTAGAGGGTGTCGAGACGCATAGCCACTTCCCTGGCCAACGCCAGGCTCGCGGTCAGGCCCGGCGACTCGATACCGAACAGGTTGACCAGCCCCTCTATAGCATGTTCCCGGTGATCCTGTATGACGAAGTCGGCCGCCGGCTCATCGGGGCCGCTGAGCTTGGCTCGCACGCCGGCGTAACCCGGGGTCAGCCGCTGCGGCTCGCAGCCCGGCCAGTAACGCTGGATCGCCCGGGCAAAATCGTCAGCCAATGTGTCAGCAACCTGGTAATCGATCTGCTGCAGGTAGCGCACATCCGGCCCGAACCGGACCTGCCCGGCCATATCCAGGGTGGCGTGCACACCCAGCCCGGCCGTATTGGCACTGGGCATCGGATAGACCAGGTGCCTGAAGGGCGCTGGGCCGCTGTAGGCCAGGTACCGGCCCTGGCACAGATGCAGCGCAGGAATGCTGCTGGCGCTGATGCCGCTGATCGAGCTTGCCAGATGCTGTGCAAAAAGACCGCCGGCATTTATCAGATAGCGGCAGTCGAGCGTGAAGGACTCGCCGGCGCTGTTGCCGTGCAGCCGAAAACCGCGCTGCAGCGTCTCGACGCGCTCGACCCGGGAGTGGCATGCAACCGCGCCACCGGCTGCCTGCAGA
>TARA_R110000850_G_scaffold274587_1_pt1 | contig 11962 bp, 9 predicted proteins | sample TARA_R110000850 | Tara Oceans TARA_R110000850 (sample SAMEA4397586) | marine metagenome | biome: Polar Biome; feature: [SRF] surface water layer (ENVO:00010504); material: water (ENVO:00002006), including particulate matter (ENVO:01000060) such as... | depth 5 m | reverse complement strand
TTTAATCAATTGGTCGATGGTTCAAATCCATCATGCCCCACCATTTTTAGACAATCCCTTCTTAATAGCGTCTTTTTAAAACTTCAACTTTTTATTTATAAACACCTTGAGCAGATAGCTGTTATTTAGCTTTATATTCTCGTATAATTCATCGTAATTAATGCAATATAGATGAAGTGGTCGAGAACATGAGTCTAGCTCAAACTATTATGCCTGAAGGCTATATTTTCCCTCCTAAGCCAGCACCGTTAACACAAAACGAACAAGGCGAATACAAAGCACGTATAAAGCAACTACTGCAAGAAAAAAATGCCGTATTAGTTGCCCATTACTATACCGATCCTGAAATACAAGCACTAGCCGAAGAAACCGGCGGCTGCGTTGCCGACTCGCTAGAAATGGCGCGTTTTGGTACACGCCACGATGCCGACATGATCATTGTAGCGGGTGTGCGTTTTATGGGTGAAACCGCAAAAATATTAACGCCTAACAAAACCGTGGTTATGCCAACGCTCGAAGCAACTTGTTCGTTAGACATAGGTTGCCCGGTAGATGAATTCTCAGCGTTTTGCGATCAGCACCCCGACCGCACAGTAGTAGTGTATGCAAATACTTCTACCGCAGTAAAAGCGCGTGCAGATTGGATTGTAACCTCATCGTGTGCACTGGAAATTGTTGAGCACTTAGACGAACTAGGTGAAAAAATAATTTGGGGCCCAGACAAGCACCTAGGTAGCTATATTCAAAAGAATACCGGCGCTGATATGATCATGTGGAATGGTGCATGTATCGTTCATGACGAGTTTAAAACTAAAGCTCTAAAAGACATGAAAGCGCTGCACCCAGATGCGGGCGTACTCGTACACCCAGAGTCGCCAGAGGAAATTGTTGCCCTTGCTGATGCAGTTGGTTCAACCAGCCAGTTAATAAAAGCAGCGCAAACAATGAGCAACAAAAAGTTTATTGTAGCAACTGACCGCGGTATTTTTTATAAAATGCAGCAACTATGCCCAGACAAAGAATTCTTCGCTGCTCCAACAGCCGGTGAAGGCGCTTCATGTAAAACATGTGCGCATTGCCCTTGGATGGCAATGAACGGCTTAAAAGCGATTGAAGAAGCTCTGATAGACCCCAAAGGTAAAGAAGTGTTTGTTGACATGGACTTACGCGAAGGCGCACTTAAATCACTTAACCGCATGCTTGATTTTACCGCCACAATGGCAAAGTAAAATTAACGAATATAAAAACGCACGTTAAGTTAACGCTTAAAAAACGGTTATGCCACCCGCATAGCCGTTTTTTGTGCACAGCATAAAAAATATGAATGATAAGTGAGCAGTTAAAAGCTCAAAACTAAAAATGCCTTGCACCTATGGCGGCTATTTCATACTATAGCGCGCCTGTTGCACTACCTAGTATGTAGCAACGCCGTGGAGGGATGGCTGAGTGGCTGAAGGCGCACGCCTGGAAAGTGTGTTTAGGTTAATCCCTAACGAGGGTTCGAATCCCTCTCCCTCCACCATTATTCAATATCAGGACGTCTCATGACGTCCTTTTTTGTGCCTGCAACAAAGTAAAATCAATGACTTAGTGTTTCACTTCGTCCCATGCTGTTTCACCCAAGCTAAGGTTTTTAGTATACCTGATAGTATACCCAGAGAAATGATCCACGCTCAGGTATACCAAAAAAAGAATTAATACAGCACACAGGCTTGGCTTAGAGTTGCAATAATAATTTATTTTGATACTTTGTAAGTAGGAATCTTCAGCTAAGGAAAAGCATGAGCCTGCAACTAAGCTACGACGTCGTTCAACGTTTTTATTTCATAGAACTTATTATTTTTTGGGAAGGGCGGCTGACCACTAATCACCTGCAACAGCATTTTAATATTAGTCGTTCAAGTGCATCTAAATATATTCAAGATTACCTTCAATGTTACCCTCATTCATTAGTTTATAACGCTTCCAAAAAAGGGTATGAGCAAACCGCGAAGTTTACACCCACTCAGGGGTTAAGTGACTTAGGCAGCTATTTAAATATCACAGCACAAAGTATGCAAAGCCACGCATTAAACCATTTTACCAGCATGGCATCGCCACTCGTGCCAGTGCAGCCCAGCAAAGTAATGGGAATTTTACAGGCGCTAAAGTATAAACAACGCATTGATGTAGGGTATGTGTCGTTATCGAGCCCCGAGTTTGAGTCGCGCATAATTAGCCCGCATAACCTTGTTTTTGACGGCAGCCGCTGGCATGTGCGCGCCTATTGTGAAAAAAATCGCGACTTTCGCGATTTTGTATTAACCCGTTTTAATGGCGATTGTGAGATTGAAGGCGATGCATTATTTGCTCAACATCACGACACATTATGGCAAACAGTACTCAATGTGAGTATAGAGCCCGACCCACGGTTAACTCCAAATAAAGCGCATATTATTGCTCTCGATCACCAAATGACTTTACAACCTAATGGACTCTATAAACGTACCTTGCAAGTACGTGCCGCCTTATTACTTTATCTTTTAAAACAACTACGTGTAGATAGTTATCAAGCAAACCCAGCTGCGCAACAAATAATATTAAGTCCAGATTGCTTAGCCGAATTAAACCCATATATGCCATAACTTTAAAGGACAAACTAACGGTTTAAGTTATTAAAAAACCTGCCTAAAAATACGACAGGTGATAAACGTACAGTGTTGCTCAAAAACTTAGCAAGCAGTAGGGTAAACAAAAATAAATAACAAAGAAGGGAAACATGGACGACTTTAGCCCCAGCGATTTAAAAGCCATCTTGCACTCTAAACGTGCCAATATGTTTTACCTAGAGTATTGCCGCGTGATGCAAAAAGATGGTCGAGTTTTGTATCTTACAGAGGCGATCTCTAATAAAAGCAAAGAAAACCAATACTTTAATATCCCTATTGCTAATACAACAGTTCTAATGTTGGGTAATGGCACATCTATAACCCAAGCCGCCATGCGTATGCTTGCTCAAGCGGGAGTGTTAGTCGGTTTTTGTGGTGGTGGAGCTACACCGCTATATATGGCCTGTGAAGTAGAATGGTTAACCCCACAAAGTGAATACCGACCAACCGAATATTTACATGGCTGGCTACAATTTTGGTTTGTAGACAAAAATCGTTTACTAGCAGCAAAAACAATACAACAAGCACGTATTAGCTACTTACAAAAAGTGTGGAGTAAAGATCGCGACTTAAAAAATGAAGGCTTTGATTTTAATAGCGAGCAAATACAAAAAGCATTAACTACCTTTGAAGCTCGAACAGCCGCGGCCACTAAACAATCAGAGCTACTACTTACCGAAGCTCAATTAACCAAATTACTTTATAAATACGCCTCAAATAACACTGGGGCAACAGCATTTAAACGCCAACATCAAAGTACTGATAAAGCCAACGACTTTTTGAATCACGGTAATTACTTAGCCTACGGACTAGCCGCTAGTTGTTTATGGGTGTTGGGTATTCCGCACGGTTTTGCTGTAATGCACGGGAAAACGCGTCGCGGGGCTTTAGTGTTCGACGTAGCCGACTTAATAAAAGATGCGCTGGTATTGCCTTGGGCATTTATATGCGCCAAAGAAAACGCCACCGAGCAAGAATTTCGGCAACAAGTATTACAAGCTTTTACCGATCATAAAGCTCTAGATTTCATGTTTGAGACTGTAAAACAGGTCGCGTTACAAGATTACAGCGCAGAACAAATAGCAGAGCAGCAACTATGATGGTCACATTTGTTTCGCAATGCGAAAAGAATGCCTTAAAGAAGACGCGCCGAGTACTCGACGCTTTCGCTAACCGTATAGGCGACAACACCTGGCAAACCTTGATCACCGAAGATGGCTTGCTCACGGTTAAAAAAATGCTACGTAAAACTGCCAGCCGAAGCACCGCAGTCAGTTGTCATTGGATCAGAAGCCGCTCACGCAGCCAACTATTGTGGGTAGTTGGAAGTAGAGCCAAATTTAATGAACAGGGCGTCGTGCCTGTGAATACTACAGAAAAAGAGGTTTTTATGGACGTCATTACCGACAAACCAAAAACAGGTGTACTCTACGCTAATACAAAATTACAGCCCTTATCAGAACACTTATTTGCAGTTGGATACTTTGCTGAGCAATTACATAAAAAGTTATTTCCAGAAGGTACACAATTTTCAATCGTAAATTTTATCGCTGGTTGTCTACATGATTTAGGCAAAATAGACCCTGCATTTCAAAAGTGGGTCACTAACCCCAAAAAGAAAAACTTTATTGTAGAGGATGGACAACACATCGATGATGCAAAATTTAGTTTTGAAAAGCACCCCAGGCATAATGAAGTATCGCTATTGCTTTATCACTTTTTAGATAGCGCAGAATTGAAAACAATCAACCCAAGTAATAAAGAATCTATAAAACATGCTATCTATTGGCATCATGCTAAACCATACCGCAAAGATAAAAACAGTTTTACGACCTATAAAGACATTGGTAAAAAGCTAATAGCTAACCAAAAAGGTGTTTTACTGCATGATATTTTAGGCCAAGCATATGTCTTACTAAACCAAGTGGTGGGGATTGACAAAAAGTATCGCTCAGCAACAAGCTCATTTTTGAGCAAAACTGTTAATAATGAAGCTGTTGCAGAACAAGAATTTATCATTTCAAGTTCATTACATACACCAAGTTATAAAGAATATGAGCTAGAAGAGTCTGTTTCAGCAAATTGCAGTAACGTAAAAATAAACGCGTTAAATAATATTGTACGAGCATGCGTTATCACTGCCGACAGAATCATTTCAGCCTTGAGCGCGGGAGAATTGCATGAAGCTATAGTGAAGCGTACCCTTGATAAAAAAGTGAGTGAGCTACTAGAAGTTGAATCTACTCTTACTTCAAACATTGAAGCTTGCCTTAGTGCGTTTTATCCCAACAGTGAGCGCAGTATTAAACAAAGCGATATTGCTAAGCGGCTAACCAACGCTGTGGATGTCGCAGTATTAGCAGGTGCCGCAGGTTGTGGTAAGACCAAAATAGCGTTGGAGTGGGCAAAGCTACAAGGCGCAAAACGCATTATTTGGGTCTGCCCACGAGTACAAGTCTGCCAAGGCTTGTTTTATGAATTAACCTCACAACAATATCTACCTAATAGTACGATTGAAATAAACACCGGCGAGTTTAAATTTCACAACCAATGGGATAATCAGATTCCAGAAGGTGAAAACTTTTCTGGTGATGTTGTGATTACCACGATAGATCAAATTTTGGGTTCCGTGATCAGCCACACAAATGCCAATACACTCATCGATTTTTTAAATAATCATGTTGTTTTTGATGAATTCCATGAGTATGTAAACATGCCAGCGTTTAACTTGCTTTTTGCGGAGTTGATCGCGGCTAAAAAAATCAAAGAACAGCAAGCTAATACTCTGTTGGTGTCAGCAACCCCACATTATGTATGTGTTGAAGAGTTACTTGGGATTCATCCCGATGACATCATAGAAATGCCATCGTTTAACCAAAGTCAGTACCAACTCGATTTTAAAATTTTTGATGATACCAAGCTTGATAATACTAACCCATTATTTACCCCGCAAAGTGACAGCACTTTTGTTATTAGCAACATGGCACTCACCGCACAGAATGGTTTTATCACCAATCAACATAATGAAAATGCGGTATTACTGCATTCTAAATTTATCAAAAGTGACAAGCAAAGATGGTTCGCTGAAGTCTTTGAATCATATAAGCGAGGCGGCACACGCAAATTTGAAGTGCTACGAAGCGGCCCTATTGTCCAAGCATCACTGAATATCAGTTGTGATTATATGGTCGCAGAAATAACCAATGCTGAAGATTGTCTTCAACGTTTAGGGCGACTAGATCGATTTGGCGAAAACGAAAAGATCAATATTTACACCTTAGCAGTGCCAGAATCCATCGCAGCACCAAAAGGCAATAGTCCAGCATCACGTTTTTTATCTAAATTATACGTCCTTAAATCTGTGCGTGAATGGTATCAGTTTTTATTAAACTCATTAGAGGGGAAGCCTTTCAATTTACCTGAAATTTATGCGCTTTATAAAGACTTTCACCATTTAGAAAATACAAAACAATATATCAAAAGTGATTTAGTGGCTGCACTCAAAGCAAGTGTTACAAAAATCAATGCAAAGGTGATTGACCCTATTGTTGTGCCACCTAAAAAGAGCAAAGAGAAGAAACGCAGTAAAATCAGCAAAGGATCATTACGCGGAGATAACCGTTTCGTGCAAATGGCAGTAGTTGACCTCAGCCAATCAGAGTATCAATACCTTGAACAATATGCTTACACAATACCGCTCGATGATGTCAGCGATATTGATAACTTGACCTATTCCACTAATGCAATTCGAGGCTTTGAGCAAAGCGATAAAGACTTGCTTTCGCACATGTTCAAAAAACACCACAACATTATGGGGGGCACCAAGTCATATAACGATAATGCGTTATTAAATGAAGCCCGTGATCCAGAATCACCCATTTATTTAAGTTATACCACCAACGATTTGCTAACGGTTGGTGGTGAAAGTGCACGTCATCCACATGCTATTTATTATGCCGTCTGTGATAAACAACCTATAGGCGCAATGTCAATTAAACAAATTAATCAAACAACAGAAGATGAGGAATAAATCATGGAAAAAGTAACAGGTATTAAAAGCGTTGATTTCAAAATTAAAGCGCTAGGCCATGGAGTTGTTAATTGGAATGGACCAACTACATTAACAGGCGATAGTGGAAAAACCGTTGATAATCATACAATGCCAAAATTAAGAGGTTATTCAAATTTAACTGGTAAAATAAAAGACGAAACTGGTTATAAATATAAAAAAGAGGCGACCGATATCGATTTTAAAAAAACGCCTTTATATATTAGCCAAAATTGTATTCGTCATCATTTGTTCAAAGAACAATCATTCGATCTGCATTTTGCCGGAGAGAGAAACTTAGAAAAAGTACTTGCTTCTATTACAGGATTGATTCGAGGTTATGTTGTACCTTCAAGCCAATGTAAGAGAACCAGCCCATTATTAATCGAAGACTTCGTAGACCAGCTAGGAAATGGTAATTTTGAGCAGTTTGGGCAGGCAGGTGAACGCGATAGTTCATCATTTTTTTCTAAAACCACTTTTGGCGATACTGAATATTTGTCATATGGCTCAATCAGTGTGGAGCAATTACAGTTTATTTCGCTAGATAAAAAGTTTGATCGCGCTAGTATGATAATAAAAGAGGGTCAAGGCGAAGAAGTTGCAGCGACCGTGCGATGTTTTATCAAAGAATTAAACCCATCATTGAATCCTATCGCGACTTTTCATAGTAATTACGTCCGTAAAGGTACTATTTTCGAAGAAGGTGAGTGCGGAATTTTACTAAACGACGATGCGATACAGGCAATTATTGAATATACATTATCCCGCATTACTGATTTAAGTATTCGCCAAGCCAAAGGGTATATGTATGTTGATGAAATCACAGTCGATTATAACGATAGCCATAAAATGATGCGTATTAAGCGTGATGAATCCGAAATTGTTACCGAGCCACAATCGCAATATGCCCAATATTTTTACGCAAAATAGGTGGTAATATGAAAATAACAATTGATTATGATTCTTGCTGGCGTAACTCTTTTTTAGGTGGCTCTAATAATGAGCCACTGCCTAAAAAAGGGAGAGAGTTTTTAGGCTCGATGACTAACCTTAAAAAACAGGGAAACTTTAAAGTTTGTGAAAATACATTAGATACCGTAATGGGTTTATTAAATCGATTAATTGGCGATCAACGAAAACTGTATCAAGCACGCAGCAAGGCGTATGAAGGTTCTTATTATTTTGAAGATATAGAAAGTAAAATCTCTTTTGTAGATAGGCCTCAATTCACAAATGAAATGACGTTTATCCGCAATATGAACGGCAGTACAGATCAAAATTCATTTACTGGAATGATTAAGGTGACAGATCCAGTTTTTACGTCTGAGTATTCTTCTCTATTTTGGAGTGTACTAGGTGTAGACCTTTCAACACTATGCAGCTTTATAGTTGATGACGTTAAAGTTGAAGAAAACATACAACTTGATCCGCTTAGTATTATTAGTCGCCTAGAATTCTTGAATAAGGAGAAACCTCAGGAAAATGTAGGTGGGGTTGAAAAGACTGTTGATTTTCTTAGAACGGTTTTTCCTGACACAGAGTACTTTACTAAAAAAGGGCAAGTAATGACGCTCAGTCTCTATTGTTCTGCGCTGTATTTACAATTAGCGCGATTAGAAGAGAAATATGATATGTCTTCTGCAAAAACTAAAGCGGGTGGGATTAGTGGTATCTCAAAACGAGGTTTTACTAAAAAAGACTTCATGGATCGTTATACAACAGGGCCAAAAAAAACCATTTGGGGCAATCCTTTTATTAAAAAGGAAAAAATAAAAGGGCAGGGGGAGGTAACCTCCATGATGACTAAAGCCAGTGGCCAACTTGAAATTATTATTGACGTTGATCGCGAGAAAGGACTCGAAATTAAAAAACTTATTGAAAGTGCCGGGGTATCGAGTTTTTACTTAGGTAAAAAGGGCCTTGCCTATGTTTCAAATATTCGAGTTTAGGAGGGAGTATGGATTCTTACATTGAACTACGTCTAAAACCTGATGCTGAAATGAGTGAAGCGGAACTTAGCAGTAAGGTTTTCACCAAATTTCATAAAGCGTTAGTAAAGCTAAACACGAATCAAATTGGTGTTAGTTTTCCGCAAGTGCATTTAAAACTTGGCAGGGTATTTCGTATTCACGGTGAAGTAAGTTTGCTTAATGACTTTCAAGGTTTAAATTGGCTAGGGCCATTAAGTGGTTATTGTCAACAAAGTGATATTTTACCTGTGCCAGAAAATACTCAATACCGTGTTGTTGCAGAAAGAAGAAGTAATTTGAGTAAGGCAAAACTAAGGCGCTTAATTGCCAGGGGTAATATCGATAAAGAAGGTGAAAAGCGATACAAGGTGAAAATGTTAAGTCAAGGTTTTGATAATCCTTACTTAGATTTGTTTAGTAGCTCAACAGAGCAAGTGCATCGCAAATTCTTTGAGTTTAGTGATGACAAAGCTGAACCTATTGATGGTACGTTTGATTCTTATGGGTTAAGTAAAACAGCTACCGTACCTTGGTTTTAACCCTTTACTTTTGCTCTTTAAAAATATGATATAAAAACAGCAGGTTACAGCAGGTTGTTATTTAGATGGTTAAACTATCATTTTTAATTTAACTACCTGTTGTAACTTATTTTTATGTTGATATTCTATTGTTCACTGCCGCACAGGCAGCTTAGAAAGCAAAGATAGTGAGCGAATCGCTGTGGTGGTAGTTCACTGCCGCACAGGCAGCTTAGAAAACTTGGTCGAGTCGCCCACGCAGTTCATAAGCGTTCACTGCCGCACAGGCAGCTTAGAAATGCATACAGCGCTTTGCTTTAGCTTCAAACTGGTTCACTGCCGCACAGGCAGCTTAGAAATAATACATCTTGCTGCATTGGCACAACTTCATGTTCACTGCCGCACAGGCAGCTTAGAAATAACCGGCCTAGCTGTTACCGACTACCCAGCAGTTCACTGCCGCACAGGCAGCTTAGAAATAACCGGCCTAGCTGTTACCGACTACCCAGCAGTTCACTGCCGCACAGGCAGCTTAGAAATTACAGTATTGATGAGTATGTGAGCACGCTAAGTTCACTGCCGCACAGGCAGCTTAGAAATGCAATTGCCTTGGCGATTGGTAGCGTTGCTGGTTCACTGCCGCACAGGCAGCTTAGAAATGTGAACTTCGAGAACTTGATTTATTCATTTAGTTCACTGCCGCACAGGCAGCTTAGAAAGTACTCGTTAACACCGTCCGAAATTTTTGCAAGTTCACTGCCGCACAGGCAGCTTAGAAATTCTGTTTCGCTATCAATTCGCAAACGCATATGTTCACTGCCGCACAGGCAGCTTAGAAATCCCACATGCGCCACATCAATCATTTTAGTAAGTTCACTGCCGCACAGGCAGCTTAGAAAAAACGCCATAATCACCTGCTTTTGAGGAAACCGTTCACTGCCGCACAGGCAGCTTAGAAAAAACGCCATAATCACCTGCTTTTGAGGAAACCGTTCACTGCCGCACAGGCAGCTTAGAAAGTTAACCATTACAGAGTTGCAGCGCGCAAAGCGTTCACTGCCGCACAGGCAGCTTAGAAATTGAATAGTCATGAACTGTGCTAACATAGATCGTTCACTGCCGCACAGGCAGCTTAGAAACTGGGCTAAACCGCTTAACAGCACTGGCTATCGTTCACTGCCGCACAGGTAGCTTAGAAATCGCGCCCTTTAACTCGCTGGCCGTCAAACGCGTTCACTGCCGCACAGGCAGCTTAGAAACAGCATTTATGGCCGCGCAACAAGTGCACATAGTTCACTGCCGCACAGGCAGCTTAGAAATTTTGCTGCTGAGCACGTAAGAAGTCTGACTTGTTCACTGCCGCACAGGCAGCTTAGAAATGTTTTGTCATTGCCCGGAAGTTATTCGGGGTGTTCACTGCCGCACAGGCAGCTTAGAAAATGTTAAAAACCGATGGGGGCGCGGGCGCATTGTTCACTGCCGCACAGGCAGCTTAGAAATATCAAACAACTTTGTATGAGATTGGAGAGCTGTTCACTGCCGCACAGGCAGCTTAGAAATCGCTGCTTTTTGTAGCTGCCTTTTACGGTAGGTTCACTGCCGCACAGGCAGCTTAGAAAAGAATCAGACGAACGCGACTTTTTAATGTTGTGTTCACTGCCGCACAGGCAGCTTAGAAAGCTTATGTGATATTGAACGCGAAACGTTTTAGGTTCACTGCCGCACAGGCAGCTTAGAAATTTGTTATTTGGCGACGAGCTAGGCGCAGTAAGTTCACTGCCGCACAGGCAGCTTAGAAAACATACGAAAACGCTGAGCCTATGGCGTTAACGTTCACTGCCGCACAGGCAGCTTAGAAAAAATTAAGAAAGCTGCTAGATAAAAATCAAACGTTCACTGCCGCACAGGCAGCTTAGAAAGTTATCACCCTGCATAACTGAGCCGATATTTTGTTCACTGCCGCACAGGCAGCTTAGAAAGCAATTAAGCGGCTGTGTTTTAACTACCTGTCGTTCACTGCCGCACAGGCAGCTTAGAAAACTATCAAGGCGATAGACAAACCCATCTTCACGTTCACTGCCGCACAGGCAGCTTAGAAATTACCGAGCATTTCCCACTCTTGATCGTTAAAGTTCACTGCCGCACAGGCAGCTTAGAAATCTCATACATGGAATACAATTGCCCGTTGTTAGTTCACTGCCGCACAGGCAGCTTAGAAATGACTAACTACTACAGAACAGTGGTGTCAGGTGTTCACTGCCGCACAGGCAGCTTAGAAAGCTTGTAACTTCACGACCATAATAAATATTTTGTTCACTGCCGCACAGGCAGCTTAGAAAACCGTCTAACAAGTGGTGTGCTTCGTCTAGCAGTTCACTGCCGCACAGGCAGCTTAGAAATTCTAGCGCTTTGAGCTGCATTTTGATAAGACGTTCACTGCCGCACAGGCAGCTTAGAAATGATAAAAAGATGTAATCCCCAGCGACAAATTGTTCACTGCCGCACAGGCAGCTTAGAAATTTATCTTCAATGATATAAGTGTATCTATACCGTTCACTGCCGCACAGGCAGCTTAGAAATTGAAGTTGATTATGTGCAAATTACCGAGCCGGTTCACTGCCGCACAGGCAGCTTAGAAATAAGCGCCAATATATCATCTAGCGCCTGATTCGTTCACTGCCGCACAGGCAGCTTAGAAAATTTGATTGGCGCACAATCGGGCGACTAGTCAGTTCACTGCCGCACAGGCAGCTTAGATGATAAGTGACTGAAACG
>TARA_R110000850_G_scaffold28991_6_pt1 | contig 11963 bp, 3 predicted proteins | sample TARA_R110000850 | Tara Oceans TARA_R110000850 (sample SAMEA4397586) | marine metagenome | biome: Polar Biome; feature: [SRF] surface water layer (ENVO:00010504); material: water (ENVO:00002006), including particulate matter (ENVO:01000060) such as... | depth 5 m | reverse complement strand
CGGCCACCACCGATGCGGCCACCACCGATGCGGCCACCACCGATGATGCAGCCACCACCACCACGGCAGTCGCTAGTAGATCAGCAGTCGCTGCGCTCGCCTCGGCCACCAATGATGCAGCCGCCGCCACCACAGCAGCAGCAGCAGCAGCCACGGGATTTGTTTACCGCTGGGCCGCCGACTGGCCCCCCTAGTCAGTTCGATGATCGTGCTGCTGCCATGTTAGCACGCATGAGCGCACCTGCGGCACCAGTTAAAAATTATATGCCGGTTGCTCCTGCCCCACAGGCAAAGCAAGAGGGTGGCATTATTGAGGAACTGAGCCAAGACGAGACGACTAGCGAAGTTCTTCAGGTGGTAGTGCAGGCGCTTCAGTCGCCAGACGACCCGCAGTCCGCTGAGATCATCGCAGGATTCAAGGATGCGTTTGGCGAAGAAGCGTTGATGGAGTTGGTTCAGCTTGTAGGTAGCGGGACTATGGCCGAAGCACCGATGGCTCCTGAGATGAGCCCAATGATGCAGCCTGCCGGACCCCCACCAGTGGCACCTATGAACTTAGGTGGCTTGATATCAGGTAACGGGGACGCTATGGCCGATGATATCATCACTATGGCTGACAGGGGAACGCCGGGAGAGCAAAAGGTGGCGATCTCTTCAGGCGAGTATGTGGTGGCTGGAGACGTAGTGAGCGGGTTGGGAAGCGGTAATACTGGGGCCGGGGCAGAAGTCTTGGATCAGTTGCAGGACGATGTGAGGATGAGTCGGACAGGTTCTCCGCAGCAGCCTCCGCCGATAGATCTCTCAGAGGTCCTACCTAGGACATATGGTGAAGAATATGCGTAGTAAGAACCGCCCTAAATACTATGAGGCTGGGGGGCTGCTGGAGATGCTGACTGAGTCAAGCCCCACAATGCTCTTTGAGCAGAGAACTAAGGATCGGGTCGCTCGTGACCTCTTGAGAAACGAAGTCGAAAAGCCACCCCGAATGATGCTATCTAGAGGCGGCCTAGCTGGGCTGCTACGCAGAGCTTCCGGTGGCATGATTCCGGGTTACGCATTTGGCGGTTCTATGGCTGGTGCATACGGTGGCTCACCAATGAAAGGACCCTCAGACCCTGCCCTGACCTCGGCCCAGCCATTCGGGCAGAAGGGTGGCGGCTGGGGCAGTACGCCTACAGCCCCCGCACAGGGCGCTGGCACATTTACACCGGGTCCTGCCCCCGCGCAGAGCGGTGGCAAGAGTCAGTTCCTACCGGCTGGCGGATGGGGTAACGCCAAGACTGCTCCCGGCGGCACAGGCGGCCTCACTGGCATAGGCGGCTCGATTGGTTCTTACGGTGGCACGGGTGGTCCGGGGCAGGCTGGTCCCCAGCCGCAGCAGATGCAGCAGCAGGGGCAGCAGTGGATGTCGGATGAACCCCCTAGGCAGTCACTGATGGACGGCTACCGCAAGAAGCGTCCTGACGGTCAGCCTATGCCGGGGCCGCAGCAGATGCAAAGGGCTGACCCGAGAACCGGACTGCCCCTGAGTGCTGCCGGGGGAGGCTCGCGGTCTGATCCGTTTCTGAATAATCCGCAAGGGTTGGCGCAATTCCAAGCCCAGATAGGGAGCCCTCAGCAGCAACCGCAGCAGACGGCAGCGATGCAGCAGCAGCAGGCCGCTGGGCAGGCCGTCGGGCAGGGAATTATGAATCCCGGTCTGATGTCGATGGCGCAGGTGCCGCCCGGAGGGTTTCCACCGGGTGGTGATATTATGTACAATAATATCGGCCAAAGCGCACCGCAAAGCCCCGGTGGAGCCGCTAATCCGTTTGGTGCCTCTTCGTTTGGTCCTGACGGACAAGAATATGCTCCGGGGTTGGCAGCGCCACAGCCCGGTGGTGACCTAGGTCCGACTGATCCTTACGCTGGCACGGGTGGTCCGGGTGCGCCTCAACCGCAGGCTGGCCCGACTTATCAGGCGCAGGCCCTGCCAGAGGGATACGGTTCGCCAACCTCTTACGCAGGATACGGAGGTCCCGAGAGTTTCGATTCTCGTCAGGAGTTTGTGTCCCCGGAGGTTGCATCACAGTACGCGGACCTCACTGACAGCATTATGGCGGTGGGCACGAAACCATACGAGCAGTATGAGGGTCCACAATTAGCAAGCTTCACACCGGAGGAGAAGGCTGCTCAAGACGCTACAGCCATTTACGGTACCAGCGAAGGGCCACAGGGTACCCTTCAGGCTGAATCGACGCTTGATCAGGCGGCTACTTCAATCGGTCAGGTTGGGGCAGACTCCCAAGCCCTTGCAAAGACATCCGCTGAGACGACACGAGAAATCGGCAGCGTAGATGCTGCGTTGGGTAAGGACGCAGACATGAGTGAGTATATGTCTGCCTACACGCAGAATGTTACTGATCCCCAGTTGCGGCAGTTGATGGAGTTTCAGAAGCAGCAGGGTGAGGAGTTGGGCTCACAGGCTGCTGGTGCTGGAGCTTTCGGTGGATACCGACAGGGGATTATGGCGGGGCAGCAGGCACAGCAGGCGTCACAGCAGGCCGCTGACATCATCGGTAAGGGACAGCAGGAAGCCTTCCAGAGTGCTATCGGTCGAGAGCGGGATGACGCCCAGCGAACAGAGGCGGGTTACACTCGCCAACTCGGTGCGGAACAGCAGGCTTCTTCAACCGAGGCGGCGGCTCAAAACCAGATGCTGTCCGCATCGCAAGCAATGGCTAATGTCGGCACGGCGCAAACAGCCTTGGGCCGACAGCAGCAGGACCAGCTTCAGTCAAGGCTCCGAGAAATGCAGAAGTCAGGAGCGAGCAAGCGTCAGTTGGATCAAGCCGCCCTTGATATACAGAAGCAGCAGTGGGAGCAGCGTCAGCAACGTCCAGAGCGGCAGGTCGCTTGGATGAATCAGCAGTTGGGGATGCTACCTTACCAGAACATTGTCCAGCAGGGATCATACGGCCCTCAAGCCGGTCCTGTCGCGAGTGCAATCGGCACGGGCGTACAGTCGCTTGGTATGTGGGAGGCGTGGAAGGCGAGACAGGCAGCGGGAGGCGGAACTCCACAACAGAACGCGAATGATCGGGCTTACGACCGGAGGCAGACATACGCTGATATAGGCGCGACTTCCACTCCCTATGACAGCCCCAACCAGCCACCATATTCCCCTCCTATCGCGGCTCCGAATATCCCCACGGGTCTTCGACCGATGGATTATAGCAATCAAACGATGGACTGGGCTAACGAGAATTTCGGGAGGATGGACCGCAGCAAGCTTACCGGAGGCTAATGATCGTGAGGACAAGCAACGAACCGCTGAATGACCGCAAATGAGACAATAAAGATGAGCATAATTAGCCAAGCGAAAGACCTAGAAAACTTCTCAGATCAGATGCTTATGCAGTTGGGGCAACAGCCCGATGCGAGGTATGCCCCCTACCTCGTTGTCGGTGAGGTTCAGCGCAGGGCGGATCTAGAGAAGAGGTATAATAATGAGAAGGCAAAGGCCGATGCCGCTAACCCGCCGCCTATAGCGGAACAACGCTTCATGGGATTGGCGGGTGCGGAGGGTGCGGAGGGTGCGGACAGTACGACGATGATGGCTTACGGCGGCGGTCTCATCCCCGGCTATCAGAACGGCGGGCAGATCACTATAGATCCCGTGGGAGAGGTATCCGATCTTGCTCGTCTTTTTGCTCAGGAAGAACCACGAGGGCGTAGCATCGAAAGAAGGAAAGCTTTCGCTGCCAGAGATTTTCAAGATGCTGGTATAAAGCCCGACAGCCCTCTTTTTATACGGAAGATGCGAGACATTGAACAGGCGGCTTATGGGTATGAGCCAGAAATGCAGGTGGCAGGTGCGGCTGTCGATCCGACTCTTGAGACTAGAGCGTCCAAGGATAAATTTGCCCAATATCAAACGGTTCTGGAACAGATCAGGAGTGATCCAAGGGCATATGATTATTACACAGGTGAGGGTGTTGACGTATCAAGCGGAGACGCCTTTGCTGACACCGCTTATGGGAGTGTTTTCCCCTTTGGGTTTGGCCGCAAGGATAAATTAAAGGTTGACGACTATCTCTCTGATCTGGCACAGGAAGGGATCGCGATCAGGCAGGAAGGGCCATCCCCCGAAGTAAGGGCCGCGCTGGAGCAGGTGGTCCAGACTACCCCTAGTGCTGCCGCCGCCGATGACGTTGATATTAGCTTCGATTCGCTTGTACGGGGTGGGTCAGGAGGGTTAGCCGCTGACTACAATAAAGAGCGAGATAGGATCAGGGACGCAACGACAAAAATGCAGAAGCGTACCCAACCAGAGACGGAGCTATCAACCCTCAGAAAAGCGGAAGCGGATAGAGAAACAGCACTCTTGAAGAGGCAGCTTGGCCTTGACGATCAGCGGATCGCTGAGTTGATGGGCGGGAGGCGCACCGGGGAAGAGACTGACCGCCTGAGAAAGGCTAATCTCTTGTCGAAATTGGGATCGGCCCTCATGGGCAACCCACGAAATCTTGGTGCTGGGCTAGAGAGAACTACCTCTGGCATACTTGACCTTGACGAGAGCTTGCGGTCAGAGAGACGCGCTGACGATGAGGCCATCTATGGCCAGCGTTCTGGTCTCCTTGATGCAGAGCGGTCTGGCATGAGAAACATTGCCAGTCTTAAAGGGAGCGACTTGGAAGCTCTAGCCGCTACTCTTAGGCTTGGCGAGGAAGACCGTGACAGGAATCTGGGCAGTCTGGGGCTGCAAGAGTTAGCAGGCATGGACAGACTTGAGCAGTTGAGGTTGAGCTTGAGTCGAGCGAGGGCCACGCAGTCAACGGGCGGACGGCTGTCTGCGGCTGATTACGAAGACCTTGAAAACAGGGCCGCTGACGCCATAAACCGTATTGTCGGAGATAGGGATGAGAGTGCGTTGACAGCAGCAGAACGGGCAGTAATAGCTCAGATTGAGGCTGATATGCAGGCGGTACGGATGGGTGGTATCAGTGAGGAAGCAGCCAGATACGCTGTAATGCCCGGCGGCGGCTAATGCCGAGGGTCCTTCTGCCTGACGGCACCTATGAAGATTTGCCGGATGACGCTACTGAGGCGGAGATCGAACAATACCTCGCGTACAAACGTGAACGGCATAGACAGCGTACACTCAATCGTGAGCGAGAGAGGCAGCCCAGCCCGTCCAACTCCGGCTTAGGGTCGCTACGTTCCCAAGACAGACGAAGCGAGCGTGCTGACGAAGACGAAGGCACTCTACTTGGGGCTGCGTTTCAGGGTCTCAAGAATATCCCCCGAGGTGCCCAGCAGTTTGGGCTCTCTGCGCTTCAGGGCTTTGAGGCGCTCAAGACTCCGGGTTCAGACACCGCACGAGAAAAAGAACTTAGGCGTAAGCTTAATGAGCTTTATGCGAGTCAGGACCCACGGTACGCCGATTCAAACCTAGCCCAGCTAGGCATGGGCCTAGGTCAGGTTGGCGCGATGGTGGGCACAAGTTTAATCCCGTATGTCGGACCCGGTATAGCCTTGGGCGGTGCGACACTAATGGGTGCCGGTGAAGCCGCTGGCAGGATCGCTGATTACGAGGCGAGAACAGGCGAGGACGTTTCTAGTAGTGACGAGATCAAGGCCCTGACTGGTGGTCTCGCCCTTGGGGTACTCGAAATGGCTGGCCCCGGTCGCCTTGCTAAACTAGCGAAACCGTTAACGCGATCCGCGAGAAGGCTGCTACCAGCTACAGGTGCGAGGGCAGCGGACGCTATAGAATCGGCTGGCCAGCTTGGTTTGGTCGGCAGGGAGGCGCGTGACTATATCACTAGCGGGCTCAAGGCCACTGCGATAGAAGGTGTGCAGGAGGGCGCGTCGTCATTCGGCCAGTCTCTGTTGGCTAAACAACTGTATGACGAGGACGCACTCGCTGATGCACCCTCCAACGCCCTGAAGGAGGCCATTATCGGTGGTCAGGTCGGCGGAGTCGCTGATGTCCTACTGAGGATGGCAGGTGGCAGGCGTAGGATGAAGACTAGGCAGCTAGAAAGTAAGATGGAAGCAGCCGTAGCTACAGAAGCGAAGAAGGCGTGGGAAGAGAAGGAGGATGGGGCCTTCGATAGGGCAACTTTCATTGAAAGGGTCAATAGCCAAGACCCCGTTGACCAACAATTCATTGCTGAGATCGAAGATGGCACGCTCCTAGAGGAAGCAGACAGGCAAAGCCAGCAGCGCCAAGAAGATATAATGGCTGATACTGAGCTTGATGACGCCGAACGCAGCGAACAATTAGAAGGGGAAGTGAAGAAGGCAACACTTGCTCAGAACCTATTAACGAAGATGAGTTATGGTGTTCAAGCGGTAAGGCAGGACAATCTGGCTGACGAGGGTGTCTCCCCAGAGGCTCCTCCCGAGACGCTACCCGAGACTCCTTCCGAGACGGTTTCAGAGACTCAGTCTCGGAGGCAGGATGAGCTTACGGAGATACTCGTAGCTGCGGAGAACCAAGAACTTACGCCCGCACAGGCTGCTTTCATTGGTGAAACCGATATGATCGGTGTCGCACTGGTAAGCGACTACGATCCGATGGATGTTCTCGCTGTGATAGAGAAGGTCGCTCCTCAAGCTCCGCCTCCCGAAGTGATCGCGGAAGCCGAGAAGGCCGCCGAAGAGGGAGTGAGGTTTGGCCCCGCAGAAGTTAGGTCTTTAGCTGGCGAAACTACGACAACAGAGCAGGAGATGAACGAGGTAGTAAGCGCCGTTTTGGGATTTGACGCGCTGGCCGATTTCGGCACGGAAGTGGTAGACCGCCCAGTTTCTGTTGAAAACATCGACATCTCAGACCGAGAGGTTGATGGCATCATTGAGCAGTACAAGAAAGCCAAGGGCAAGGTTAGCAAGAAGTTAGCGGAGGCAGCGTTGGGCGCGAAGGCAATAGGCCAAACCCTAGAAGAGTTCACGGTAGAGACGCTTGAACTGGATGAAAACGTAGCATGGGATAAGCTACAGGACGGCGAGCAGCAGGCCGTATTCTCCCGCATCCTGCGTAGTGATGTGCAGGAAATCGAAGGCGGCACCGGCAAGAGTCCTCTTACTCCAGAACAAGGGCTCGCTGTCCTTTCTTACCTGTCTGGGGTTATACCTGAACCCGTTGGCGGCGCAGCAGAAGCCGATGCCGATATCGACTCCTTTGATGACGGGGGTGATATGTACGTTGAGGGGGTAACCAAGGAAAGTCTTGGCCTGCCGGACAAGCCCCTACTCTCTCAAGTTGGTAACGCCCTTGAGGCTCGTGCGCGTGGACTATACGGACGCCTACTTGATCCCAAGGGAGACAAGGACGAGATCGTGCGTGTGTTGGCGGACGAGGTCGAGTTGGCACTGAGTGACCCCGAAAGCGCAGCGGAATGGTATCAGGAAAACCTAGAGGCGGCGTTCCAGATATGGGCGGATGAGCGTCCCGAGATACGGGACGATCCGATATTGAGGGATGCAGCGCGTCTATCTTTGGCCGTGTCATCCAATGGCGCTGCGGTCATACCAAACGCGGCAAACGCCATCAAGATCTTTGACTTCTTTGTCGAGAACGGGAAGTTCCCTACTACGATGGGGCTTGGTAAAGAGGCAGGGGCGGTTGATCGCGGATTCGCGACCATGAACGACATCATGGATGCAATCGGCAAAGAAGACGCCTTTAGGTTTCTTGACACCGTGTACAGCGTTGGGGACCTAAAGAAGGCTGGCCTTAGCGTTACTGGGGAGACGGTTGATTCCAATATGCCGGGTTCAATTATTTTTGGCCCGAAAATTGGCGGTGCTTTTTATCGCAACCTTGGCGGCTTCTTCAATGAAGTCACGATGGATCGGTGGTTTAGGAGAACTATAGGTCGCATAACTGGCGACATGATGGAAAAGTACCAGCCAGAGACTATAGTTACGGGGCGCGAGAGACTGCGGAAAGCCGGGCTGGTAACACACTTAAAAAATCCCCCAGCGCGAACGGTCAAGGGTGTTAAAAAGAAAGGTATCCCATCGCTCCTGACGGCCTCAGAGGCTCAGGCAATGCGGATTAACAAGAACGCCTCAGATAAGGACATAGAAGCGTCTTCTGTGCAATACGTGCAGATATGGGAGAAGATGTTTAGCGAAAATTCCGATGCGCGGAAGGCCGCGAAGCTCAATAAGACCAAGGTGCCTGCCCGTCTTGATAAACCAGAGTGGGCCTTGGCTGCGGAAACGCACCTCAAGCACGTACAACCCCAGATCCGCGAGGCTCCAAAGTCAGGCACCGAGCGTACAGAGCTTAGGGCCGTTGTTAACGAACTGAGGCTGGAGGTGAACAGGCGCACTGGCATAGAATACAATAATGCGGCGATACAAGCCTTGCTGTGGTACCCAGAAAAACGTCTCTATATCAAACTCGGCATCAAACAGAAGGACTCTGACGTTGGCTATGAAGAAGCGTTTGATAGAGCGTTCCCACGGGGATTGATTAAGCGAAGAATAGTTGATGATTTTACGAGACCAATTACAAGGAGACTCAGTGATGAAGCCAAACGAACCGCTTTCGGGGATGGAGCTACTGATGCAATTATCCCGCCAAGACTTAGAGAGGCTCCCCTCCTTGCTGCGCGAGAAAGCACTGAGTATAGATCCGGCTTCCTCGCAAGCCCCGGTTTCAACCCCGCCAGAAGAGCCCTCTCCGGCATTGCTAGGTCGGGCAGGTTCGGAGAGACAGGGCGGCTCCGAAGGCTGAAGCTGAGTATTGGCAAAAATCAAAAAAACATACCCAAGGCAGCCAAGGCGTTGGCGGAAGATATTGGGGCAGAGCCTACTCAGGTTCGGAATTACATAAAGCGCCTGATCTCCCGTGGTCTTGTCGAATACACGGGGACGGGGACATCCTCTCAGGTCCAGTTAGTATCCCCCGAGAATCTCAGGGCTCCCGTCGCTACCGAACAATCCATAGAGCAAGAGCAACGGCAGGACAGGCTCGTAGAAGAGGGCGTGCCGCGTACCGATAAGGAGTTTAAACAACACGCCAAGAGTCTCGTTAGTGCCAAGAAACGTATTGACTCGTTTAAGCTGGCAGCACGCAAAAACTTGGCTAAGATGGGTAAGCCAGATGTAGGCATTAAGATCGCGGTTGCCGTAGACAGCATCTATGCGAAGATCGAAGACATTTACAATGATCCTGACATCATCGTGCAGAGCAAGGCATATGATACAGGGCCGTCTGCTGAAGTACGAAATCATGGCGCGATGGTGTTGTTCAACCTCTCCCAGATGGAACGAACTTCCCCTGACGGCAGCAAAACTGACATCGACACCCTTGTCAGTGACACTGCGTTCCATGAGGGCGCTCATCTCTGGTACTTGAATGACGACCTGACACGCGCAGAGCAGAAGAGCCTAGAGAAATACGGGAAAAGCCAGCGGGTGCCGAAGGCTGTGGACGGGGAGGCTTACAATAAAGAACTGACATGGCGTCAGTGGACTGAGTCCATATATGGGGAATCAGATCCCAACATCGTGGAGGAGACTTCCGTCCGAATCCTAGACGCACTGGCAGCAGACAAGATCCCCCAGAACAAGTCTGCCGGGGTCATGGGGAAGATCTACAGGGACTTGCGTGCTAGGGCGGAGGCGCTTGTGCGTGCCGCCAACGATAGCGATGTCCTTCCAGCGATAGAGGTCTTTGCGAAGGTGCAGGACGGGGAGATCAAGCGTCGTAGCGAAGAGAAAGACATAGAATTCAAGGGTATGTCACCGACACAGATACTCGCACGCTCCGCGCCGGATCAGTACCAAGCACTGAAGGAGGCCGCAGAGACGGGCGACGAGGGCGAACTGGCAGCAGCCGCTAAGGCTATCGTCAGGTCCAAGTCCGATGGACCCACGATCACTCTCCAGCAGTCGCTACTCAACGATCTCAGGGCACGCCGTGAAATCGAAGAGACGCCCGGCTCTGTCATGCCGGTATTGAACCAACACAACATTGAAGAGGGCCGCATAAGTGCTGCTGCTCTGAACGCATACTTTGACTTCAACGACCAGAGCGTTAGACCCTACAGCTTCCTTGAGGGGACGCGCTACAAGCAGGGAGAAGAAGGATACCAAGGGCAGCAGATGCTTCTGGCCCAAAGTGGAGAACGCGAGGGCGGCCCCAACGAGGGCATACGTAGCGCGAAGGACTTTGATGAGCGCATGGAGTATACGGCGCTTGATATCTTGCGGACGAAGCTCGTGGACAAGCGCCTGCCTCAGTGGTTCTCTGAGAAGCAGAAAGCAGCGCGAGAGGGTGCCCATAAGATACTGGCCTACGCATCCGCTATCGCAGCGTGGAGGCAGGCAGACAACGCTCTCTTGTACACCGATGGAATAATGGAGAATGGGCCTCTCCAGTGGATTCGTGACCGGGATGACGGAGACAGGGCGAATGGAGGACTGTCCCTAGATGGGGGCCTAGAGGTCGATGGGCGACCCGTTAAGGGGATGAAGGCTATTGCGGCTCCAGTAATCGCGAAAGGCGAGAAGTTCGTGGCGGAGCTTTATGACTTCCTGACAGCGCACCGCATTGTAGATGTCAACGAAAAGAAGTTGGAAGCACAGAGGAAGCTGGCTGCGGCACAGAAGGTAGACGCCGAGGCACTAGCCCTGAACCCGCCACCGGCCCCGAACCCGGACCTACTACCTCCAGCGAAACTGCCCTCTGCCTTGCAGCAGGCCGCACCTAATTACAGAAAAGGCATCTTACGATTCGACAGTGACATAGATAAGGCAGCCTACATTGTAGGTAGCAGGAAAACACTGTCGAAGAAGGACGATAGGTACGTGGCGTGGCTCGCTGAGAGGGGGGTCAGCTTAGAGGAAGCGAAAGTTCTTCATGGCAGAGTTGTCGCAATCGCGAAGAGTGAGTACCGGGGAGAAGAAGGACAGGCCATCACGGTGCCTGCTGACCCGTTCGCGAATCGGCAGTTCAACCCCACGGTGGTTCGCCCCCCCGGCTCAACAGCCCCGTCTACGCTGGAAAAACTAGAGCGGGAAGCGAGGAAGTGGGAAGAAGATTACGAGCTAATCAACCCGAAGAACCCAAAGAAAAAGGGCAATCCGCGAACGGTCGCCATAAAAGACGCGAAGGCGCTTATTCGTCGGGTGGAAACTGGGGGTGGTGACGCGAGAATACTCACCCAGTTTAAACAGGATTACTCTGACTTTAACTACTGGATGGTTGAGTTCCTTTACGAGACAGGCGAAATCACGCTAGACAAGAAGCTGACGCTACAAGAACTATCCTACGTGCCGTTCCACCGAGATCAGGGTTGGGCAGATGCCCAGTCTCTCGTGAACACGAAGAATAAAAATGTTCGTGGCCCGTCAATGATCGAAAGGGAATTGACAGGGAGCGTGGCCCCCCTCGACAGGGATTTATTCGGCCAGATCACGGACAACGTCACGGCGATTGTGAGAGATGGTCTCCTGAACATTGCTACACAGCGTAGTGTTCGTGACGAGCTAGGCAACAAGACAGCTATGGAGATACGCCCGAGCAAGGCAGCCGAGGACAACGAAGTAGCGTCCGAGTTAGGTTTTTCTGACGTAGCCATACGGGTCAAGGTAGATGGGAAGACTAGGATCTTCCGCGTCAAGGACCCACTTCTGTCTCAGTCTATTATGACGATGGGCTTCAACCCCGTGTCAGCGATTGAAGACTTCTACGGTTCGGTGTTCAGGGCGGGCAACAAAACACTGGGCATGAAAAACGAGGCTATCGTGACGGGGCTCACGGCACTTTCCACAGGGCCGTCTAAGTTGCTACGCGAACTGGTTACTCGTAGCCCCCCGTTCATTGCAAAGAATATTCTCCGTGACAGTATGTCGGCCAGCGTTGTATACGGGGGCGGGCCGTTAATGACACTCAAGGCACTTCGTAATGTGTTCCTTGATGGTGACCTCCTTGAGAAAGCTAGGGCGCGTGGCCTTGG
>TARA_R110000850_G_scaffold222526_1_pt1 | contig 11966 bp, 13 predicted proteins | sample TARA_R110000850 | Tara Oceans TARA_R110000850 (sample SAMEA4397586) | marine metagenome | biome: Polar Biome; feature: [SRF] surface water layer (ENVO:00010504); material: water (ENVO:00002006), including particulate matter (ENVO:01000060) such as... | depth 5 m | reverse complement strand
AAAAACAAAAGAACTGGAGCAGTAGATGGCAGAACCAGCACCATTAGATACTAGTATCTTAGAAGAAGATGAATTACTATTATACAACGACCTTTTTGAGAGAGATGCGAAAGATGGTGGTACTAGAGCGAATTCGTTCTATAACAATAAACTAGGTGAGATTGAGTTACAAGACTCTTTCAAGCCAGAAGTTATTGAACCACCACCATCAGTTGATAGATACATTCCTGGCATGGAAAACATCGATGGAACAGAACCAGGCATACCACAAGAAACTATTGATAGAATAAAAGCAATAGACCAAGCCGGTATGATTATGGATGTAGAAGGACTCTTAGATGAGAAATCTAAAGAAGTCTATCTTTCAGCTGTTGACCGTTTTAAGTCAGAAGGTTTTCCAGATAGAGACATGCTTCGCAAACAATTCCAGTTTGAGTATGATGACATGGAAGATACTAGCATGCCAGACTTAGGTGATGCTAATTATGGTGACTATGCTTTTGGACTTATGGAATACACACAAGGTAAGTTATCTGGTGTAGAAACTGCACAAAGTAGAGCAAAGAAAGAAGTCTTCAAACTAGAACCTGCTAGAAAACCTAGAAGTGCAACACCATACTCTATAACACCTACACCAGTATCACCTGGTCAACTACAAAGAAATCCAGAATTACAAGCAGAAATGACTACCGGTCAAGTAGTTAAAGAAGCACTATCACCTCAGATACTTACAACTGCTGAACAAAGCAGAACAGTACGAGCACAAAGAAAACTACGACAAAGTGAAGTACTAGAACAAATTGCAAGTTTGCAAGAATCAGAAGAGCTCTCATCAGAAGAAGCAACTAAACTATTCTTTCAAACTTATGAAGACATGATTCGTTCACAAATCATAACTGGACAAATTGGTGAAGGTGTTTCTGACTTAGAACCTGGAGCTATGTTTTCTCTTATTGGTGCAGATGATGACCAAAGAGTAGAAATAAATAGAGGTGTAGATAATGCTGCTAGAAGAATTGTAAGAGATACAATCTCAGATGTCTATGGCTTTCCAGATGATAGAATAGAATCTGGTGCTGGAAAGAAAACACCGAGAGAAGAAACACTACTTGCAGAGTTTGGCTTACTAGATGGTATGGAATCACAAGGCTACATTGAAAGAAGCATGGATACACTATCATTCTTACTAGAAGGTGCAACAAGTACAAGATGGGATGCTGATGCTAGAGCAAGGTATGTTAGAGCCGGCATAATTGACGATGAAGACGCTATAACAGAATCTATGGGTATGGCAATCGTACGAGACTTAAACTTACCTTTCAGAGCGGTTATCAATCCAGCAATGAGTGGTTTAGAAAACATAGGACTTATTGAAAGAAAAGCAGATGTTGATGAAGTAGATACAATTCTACCGGCAAGAAGAATAGAACTTACAGAAGAAGCAACTGGTGTTACCGGTATGGCTGATGCTTACTTACGAGAAATCATGATTGAAACTGCAACAATGCGTGGTCTTGGTAATGATGTAGGACAATTAGATTCAGCACTCTTTGGACTTATTGATGGTTCTTCAGAGGGAGTAAGTAGAGACTTTCTTGTAGGTGCTGGTACATTTGCTGAAATACTTATGCCAGTTGGTATTGTTAAAGGTGTTGGAATCACTGGTAAACTAGGAAAAAGTGCAGCAAGACTTACAAAAGCAGGACCAAAAGCACAAACAGGAATAGCAAAAGGTATTGAGATTGCTGGTGACTTTGCACTATCAGGAGGTAATCCACTCTATCCTCTAGTAAAGCAAACTTCAATTGGATTGAATACACTAGGTAGAAGTTTACCAAACTATGCTGTTTTATCTAAAGCAAGTAAAGTTGCTAAGAATACACCAGATGGACAAACAATAGGAAATACTCTACAACCTAAGTTTATTGATGAATTACTAGACTCATCAATGACACCTAAGGCAAAGATTGCAGATGAAGTAAGTGACCAAATGACTGCTTATGCAATTAAGGCTGGACCAGGTGATGGTGCTAAACTTTTAGAGGACGCATTTAATGCTGGTGTTATTAGTTCTAGAAGTTTTTCGTCTGCTATGATTATAGATGCTGTTGATGCCAAAACTTTGTTATCATCATTGGCCAAGTCTGATGACAGTAGATTGATTGCAATGGGTGCAACTGAAGCATTAAGTGCAACTACTGATGACTTAGTAAGGGGTTTAGCGAAGACTAGAATAAGAGACGAAGTCATGGATGTTATGGCTGGTTCATACTTAGGTGACTATGTTATGCTTACAGACCGAATGGTTGTATCACAATCATGGTTACAAAAGAATAACAAAGCAATCATAGAACACTTCACAGATGCTGCTGGTAATAATCGTCTTATTGATTCGATAGATGATACAGGAACTCTAATTAAAGTAGACCCTTCTGAAATTACTACAACATTCCAAGTAAGAGACAACTACTTAAACTCAATACTAGCAAAAGTTAATGCTGGTGAAAATGTAAATGTTTATGAGTTTTCTTATCTTACAAATCGTATGACTGAATCATTTGTAAAAGGTGATGAAATACTACGAACAGGAAGTGGAGCATTCAATCCAACTTCAGCTGATGTATTGCGTGATGCAACAGTACCAGTAGAAAGAAGAATTGAGAACCCACTAAGAGATGGCTCTAGAGTTATCGATGTTGCTTACCAGAGCTTTGTTCCATCGAAGCTACAAGGTTTTATTAGTAGACAAACAAAGAAGGTTCTGGGTCAACCTGTGACACCTGGTGTACAAATAGACTCTAATCGTGCAATGACTAAATTGTTTAAGGATGGAACTGAAGCAGAAATAAGTAGATTAGAAAGAATTATGCCGGCAGCATTTGCAAATGTAAGTAGAGAATTAAGAGGCATACTAGGTCTACCAAATGTACTGGATAACTTAAACTTACCAATGACAAACTTAAGTAGGCTTTCAGTAGGTGGTAAAACTGGATTGACTTATGAGATAGTAATGAAACTACAAAAAAGTGGTTTATCTATGGGTGACATTGCTGGTTTAACATCAGAACAAATGGCTGCAGCAATAACAAAAATTACAATAAAAGAACAAGGCTTGATGGGAAGAGCCGGTATAGCATTACAGAATCAACAAATTCTGAAACTATACTTTGGTCCTGCTTTTGGTAGAGAAGCTGTACAAAATCTTTTAGTAACAGAACCTAGACTAGCAGGTTATAGTATCTTTACAATGGGTAGAGGGTCAGATACTAAGATGGCCGGCATAACTGAAGCAATTGAAATAATAGAAAAAGCTTTTCCAGAAATGGTGAAAGGTACACCAAGAAGACTACAAGATGTAATGACTGCCACTATGGTTCAGACAGAAATGAAGTCAATCATTAATAGAAACTTAAGAGCAACCTTTGGTTCTCAACCTATGGCATTGGACATAAGAGCAAATGTAAGAGCATTGGGTCTTGTAGGTGAACAAGCAGATAATTATCCAAAACTTATTCAAGACTTAGTAACTGAAAGATTAGCAACTGGTAAAACATACTACGACATGACACCATTGGAGATAAATCAAATACTGGTTAAGAATGGTTTCACTATAAATCCAGGTAATCCAATTGGTGGTATCGCAAGACTAGATGATGGTGCATCTATGCGAATAGGTAATTACTTAGAAGCAAATGCAATAAGATACGACATTGCACCACAACAATTCTTAGATAGATGGGGATACAAGTTACAAGCAAATAGAGAAGTTAATCTACTTGGTGATGCATCATCTGGTGTAGAACCACTTAAAGTTGGACAAGACTTGGTACCTATAACTAAGATGGAATCAGATGCAATCGATACATTCCTTCAGGCTTTTGGTAGTCCAGCAAGTACAAACTTAAATAGAAACATGGCGGCACTTGCAAAGAAAGGTGATGCTGGACAATACGCAACTGACATGATTAATCATTATGCTAACGGATTACGAAGAACTCTAGTATCAGGTCAACTAGGTGGTAAGTATTTACCAAACATTCCATACCATGCAGAAAACTTACTTACCGCTTCACTAATTGCTTATGTTACAAATCCAAAGTATGTATTGAATGCTATTGGCCAGACTGCTAAGAATGTATTTGGAATCACACCTTATAGGCAACTTAGATACATGAACGCAATGTATCCAGAGAAGCTTCTACCTGGTACCAGATACTCATACAAAGAAGCATACAACCTATTCAATACACAGAATCTTGGTATCTCAAATGCGGGTATAAACTTAGGTGACTCATTCTATAGAGACTTAGAAGCAATTGCTGGTGGATGGAATAGATTCACAAGAGGTGTTCCAGGTGCTGGTGCTCCAGTTAATGCTAAACTACTTAAAGACCACTTAGCTGGTATGGCATCATTTGGTAGAAGAGTTACAACAGATACAGCATCTGCTGCTGCTGAGATAAGAAAACCTTTGACTACTACTAGTTCACCTTTTATGAGATGGGCTGATGAAACTGATAGAAGTTTTAGAGAAGCTGCATTTATCAAATCACTACAAAATGGTGATAGTGCCGAAGTTGCTGCAAAGATAGCAAGAGAAACATTTCTGGACTATGGTTCTATGCCATCATGGATGAAGAGTGGATTCTTAAAAAGTGCATTGTATCTATCATTCACTGCAGTATCTTCAGCCGAATTACTAAGAGCACTAGCAACCCCTAAGGGAGTTTTAAGAGTAAGTGCGATGGCAAACTATCATAGAAACCTATCGAGGCAGGTAGGCGCATGGAACTACGATGGAGACAAGAGTATGCAGTATGTATGGGCACAACCATTTGAAGATGGAAGTGGATACAACTCTTATGTTCGAAGTCCTTACATCTCAAACATTGCAGTTATGTCAAATCTAGTTGGCTTTGGTGCTGAAGCATACACTCGTACACAAGAGGCTGGTAAATTAACAATGCCAGAAGATGGTGCATCTAGAGCAATTGAAGGTATGGCTGACTTCTTCTACTTTCCAATGATTGACTTTGCTAGACAACTTGATGCTGACTATAAGAAAGGTGTACCTGCCAAACAGGTGTTAGCAATGCAAGAAGGTTCTTATGGTTATCAGTTCTATAGTATGAATCCTATGTCATTTATTACTGGAGCTGCTGCTGGTGGACAACCTGCTGCATACTTCTTCGATAGGTATGACATTGAAGTTAAGCCTATGGATAAAGTTACTGGTTCAGCAACATTTGGTGGTAGACAATTTAGATTCAGAAGTAAAGAAGGATACAATCAGTATCTATTTGATAACTTACTAGGAGCCAACATTGGTACAACTAGAGGTTTTAATGATTACATCTATGCTTACTACTTGGCAAATCCTGATAAGTTGCCGGCCAATGTGGACTTAAAAAGTGCACAAGAACCAGGTGGTTACATTGATGTAATGCAGTACATGTTCCTCAGACAGAGGGTGAACAAAATTCCAAAGGAACTTCAGATTGAGTATCGTGCAGTGAAAGAATCACAGCGCAGATTACAAGAGCAATTAAAGAAGTATGAAAAATAATAGGTAATCTATAAGGGGACGCTTGTGAAAAGAGACTATAAAAAAATCTATAAGAAGTATCATTCTTCTCGAAAAGCAAAGAAGGCTAGAGCTGCACGCAATCAGGCTCGCCGTATAATGGAACGAGAAGGAAAGGTACGAAAAGGTGATAACAAAGAAGTCGACCACAAGCGTCCTCTTTCTAAAGGTGGTAGTAATAAACGAAGCAACCTACGAGTTGTATCTAGAAAGAAGAATAGACAGAAAGGACAAAAGCTTTCAGTTATTGCTAGAAAGAAAAATGGAAGGAGAGCCAGAAGAAAGGGAAAGAAATGAGTAAAGCATCCAAAGCAAAGAAAAGGTTGAAGCCAAACAAACCTGTTAAGTCATACAAACCAAAGAAGAAGAAGATGGTTCTTGCCTCCGAAGATGGAAAGAAGAAGTTGATACATTACGGAGCAACTGGGTATGGGCATAACATAAGTAAGGCAGCACGCAAATCATTCAGAGCTAGACATAAATGTGGTAATAAGAAATCTAAATTATCAGCATCTTATTGGGCATGTAAAGACTTATGGAGTGTATCATCACCTAAGAAAACTACTGGTACAAAAGGAAGAGTTGCTAAGAAAAAGAGGAGAGGTTATGGTAAGAAAAAAAGGTAAAGGATACAAGGTATACTCAAAGAAAGGTAAACCATTATCCAAGAAAACTAAAACAAAGAAAGCAGCACTAAAACAACTGAGAGCTGTGGAAGCATCTAAGGCTAGAGCGAAGAAGAAGAAGGCTACTAAGCGGAAGCGAAGAACATACAAAAGGAAGAAGTCATGAGGAAAAAAGTGAAGCGTCCAGGTCTTTGGGCGAACATTCGCAAGAAGAAAGCTTCTGGCCGTAAGATGGCTAAGAAGGGAAGTAAAGCTTATAAGAAAGCTGTTAAAGCAGGAAAGAAAATCAATGCTGCAGCGAAGAGAAAGAAAAAGAAAAATAGCTCTAGAAAAGGAAAAAAATAGAGTAGTTATAGAAAGAACCCGAAGCAGGAGAAGACGATGGGAAAATCAGGACATTTTATACACCGTGTGGTGAAAGAAGGATTAACTGTTAATGCAAGCAACACATACAACATTGCCAATGTGGTCGAGATTAATCTCAATGATGTTAGAGATGGTAGTAGTCAGCAAGCAATTAAGAGAGCATCCAAATACACCGGTAACATTCAACTTATTCGTATTAAGTGTACAACGAATACAGGAACACCAACTGCAATTACACTTAAAGGTTATGAAGATTCAGCAGGAAGCAAACTTATTTTGCCGGCATCTTCATCAGTATTGGAGCCAAGTCTTGATGGCAATAGTCACGCAGTTTCTTTTTTATGTAATGTATACCATGCTAGTGGTAACGATGAAATCTATCTCTTTCTTAAAACAAATTCAGGTAGTGTTATTGTCAACGAGGTGCAGGTCACTTGGTTTGAATGATAAGAATACACTAAGCGCTGAACGAAGTAGGAGAAGACATGCCAGCAACAATAGAATTTGGAGGACCTTTCCAACCCATACAAGGGTCGGACTTAAAATCGGTGGACTTAAGTTCCCAGATAAATGGAATCACAAAACAATTTACAATAGCCGAGGAGTTCTTAGTACAACAATGCTTTGTATTCCTCAATGGATTATTTCAAGGACCACCAGATGGTGCCGAAATAACTATAAACAATTCAACAACATTCACTATCGCCACTCTGCCGCTGTCGGGCGATTCACTCACGGTGGTTTATTCACCGTTTATAAAACAGTCATAGGAGATTAATTATGGCCATTCAAATTAGAGGTAGTCAGATTGCTAGCGCAGCGATTACCGCAACACAAATGAACCTAACTGGAGTTTTTGACTTTAGTTCAGGTACTCTTCGCACAGGAACACCTTCAGGTGGTACCGATGTAGCGAACAAGGCTTATGTCGATTCCCGAGTCCCAGATGAATTTTCTGGTGGTGATGGTATCGTTATTACAGATGCTAGCCCTGATGTAATTGCCGTAGACCTTGCGACCAATCCCGGTCTTCAATTCACTAGTAATAAGCTTGACTTAAAACTAAATGGTGGAACACTTGCCAAAGCTGCTGATGGTTTATCAGTTGCTGCTCAAGGAATTGCTGATGCTCAGATTAATAACTCTGCTGCTATCGCAATTAGTAAACTTGCTGCTTCAACCATCTCTGGTAAAGCATTGGGTACAAACCTTGATGCTCTTGCTGCTGGACAAGGTTTAGCTCTTGGTGCACCATACACGGGTGCTGCTGGTCAAACAATGGATTTGAATCTTGATGGTTCAACTCTTGCGAAAGGTGGTTCAGGTGTTAAGGTAGCTGATGATGGAATTACTGCAACTCAAATTGCAGACAATGCTGTTGTTGCTGCTGGTATCCAAAACGGTGCTGTAGCTGAGGCTAAATTGGCTGATAATGCTGTAGCAGCTGCAAAGATTGCTGCTAATGCCGTTATCTCTGCTAAGATAGCTGATAATGCTGTTGTAGCCTCTAAGGTTGCTAATAACTCACTTGGTTCCGCTAAGTTGTTATTGACTTCTGAATGGGTTTCATTGTCACCAAACGGTTCTTTAACTGCTTTTGACTTAGGACATACTCTGTCTTCAGACTTTGGTTTTGTTGTTGTAGCTCGTAACGGTTTGATTCTTGAGCAAAAAGCTTCTTCTCCTTCTGGAACTGATGAGTATTCAATCAGTCTTGCTGGTGGTACTGGTGGTGTAGGTCAAATTACATTCGGTGCAGCCATCCCTGCTGGTGAAAACTTGAGAGTTTTCTACATACAAGGGTAGGTGAACTGATGGACCCAATGGCCTTACTGGAGCTCCTCGGACCTTCTGGAACGGCTGTTGCGGTCTGTCTTTACCTTCACAAAAGTTTTATAGCACATTCAAAGTTTATGCTAGAAATGCTTTTGAAAGAGCAGGAAGAAGATAGAAAGGTATTCGAACAGGCTGTAACAAAGCTAGACCAAAGACTCCAGTATTTAGAATTACTAATAAAAGACATGAGAGATAAGAGGTAACACATGGATAAAAAACCACAAGAGATAGTTGTAGAAAATGCACCATCATTGTTGAAGTTAATTTGGAAACTTATTACTTACTCAAGAGATGGTTGGTCAGTAGAAGAAAAGAAAGAACTCGGACAAGACCTACTTGTACTTGCGTCTGCAATACTAGAAGATGTTATTCATTTTGAAGATAAATGCGATGGCTGTGACGAAGGTTGCAAAGATTGTGAATAAATAAAAGATGATAAACAAAGACTAAGGGGACACTTGCTTCATACCAGGTGTTCTCTTTTTTTACAATAAAAAGTGCAAAAAAACTGTCAAAAAGAAAATTACACACATACTTATAGATGTCCAATGCAGAAGAAGGACATAAACGGAGACAGAGTATGTATGACTGGCAGACCTCATTTGAATGGGGTACACAACAAGAGCACCTTGTGCTCAAACAATTAGCTGAACTTAATCCCAAATGGAATGTAAAACCAACTGGAGGATTGAATGAACCAGATGGTGAGTTCTTGTATGGAGGCATAGAGATTAAGTCCTATTCAACATGGTACTACAAACCACCTATTGAAACTGGCATAGTCGGAGGCAAACTCTCATGTTGGGTAACTGATGAAAGAGTTACACTACTTATTGTCAATCATGATGAATGGTTACACCTATACAGAGCTGACAAACTAAGAGCATGTATAGATGACATTCCTCAGTATCAATCCAATGTATCACAGGGTAACGGAGATTATAAGAGAATGAACTTTCTTTATGTTTCACCTATGTCAACTAGGCAAGACCACCAGTGTGATACACAGTATGACCCAGAGCGCTGGAATCTATCAGGCTTAGATGAGTCACCTTACATTTGTTCTATAAAAAAAGTATAAAATAATTACAAAAAAGTTGTACACTTTCCCTTGTTGCTGTATAATTAGTATTGTAGGTTAATAACGATTATGCTAAATCTTTTAAGTTATTAATCTATAACCGAGTTTTGACATCTCGGTTCTCCGTAAATTGAAATTGAGTTTACCGTAGCATCATAATAAGTTTTCTTCTGCCATTGACGACTTGATGCTACGGTTTTTCTTTATAAAAAAATAGATAAAAAAATTGTACAAAAAGCTTTTGTGCTGTATAATTATACATAAGAATAATAACATGGCAGGAGATTATTATGAAATCACAATTTATGAAGAGGCTTGGAAGAAAATCCCATGCAAAAGAAAAACTCTTTAATGTCTATTACGAATGCTTTGAGAAGTGGATGCGAAGAGGAATCTATCATGATGAACCTCCCTTTGTGCCATCTAAAGAATTATCTAAAGCAAATGTCAGATACTTTAAGTACAAACATCTATTCGTTGCAGCAGATACACCTTACTTTATCAATGAAAAATGCAAGCAAATAACACAATGGAATCCACACTTCATTGAATGTGCAATGCATCTATTCAATACAGGCTATCAATGTGTGCAAGAGTTGCCTTGTATAAGAAGACATGAATGGCAATTAGATAACAATGTTTCTCTATCTTATAGTTATACACTTAGACATAAACACTTCTATGACTGGGTGAAAGGCAAGATAGATAGAGGTGAATCTTTCAATGACCATTATGTCAGAAGGCCTCATCGTCTATACACAAGAGGCATGTCAATGCAATACATTCCCTCAGCAATGCGCAATCACTTCATGCCTAATCATAATGACTATGACTTTCAGAATTGTCATTGGTCAATCTTTGCACAAACACAGAAACTTAATAAAGAATACACAAAAGTTCTTCAACCTCTCATTGATGAGCCAATAGACTTTATGAAATACATTGCAAAAGAATCAGGTCGTGATGTCAAACACATGAAAACAAAAAGAAATGCAATAATCTATGGTGATAAAAGAGGCACTGGCTCTAAAACTCTCAACAACATTAGAAATGCACATCAAGCATGGCTGATAGAGAATCGTAAAGAGGCAACAGAGCTATTCAGTGACATTACATCATGGGAAACAAAGGCATTAGAAGAAAGTATCACACAATGTAATCCTGACCTCTTGATGTATGATGGCTGGATGACAAAAGAAACTATAGACATTCAAGCGGTGCAACAAAGAATAAAAGATAACATAGGCATTGACCTCACAATCGTACAAAAAGCGGCTGCATAAATGTATACAGAGGTTACATAAAACATAGGTTAAATGACTTAAACAGATAACAAAAACTAAATAAAATAGCTTACATACAGCGTAGGAGGTACATAATGGCTAAGAAGGATGAGAAAAAACAACAGATTGTGGTGCACAAACCACTCGACCTAACTAATTTAAGTGTTAAAGACTTAGAAGAGAATGTGTCTATCGATGTAGGTGACATGGTGATGATACACTGGGCTGAAGAAGGGAAACTAGACATAGCAACTATCACTCACATAGACTATGACACTGAAGAGATACACACAAACATCGGCTCATGGAATGAACTACAGTTTCTCCGCGAGATGAATGGAAAACCAATAAACAAAATACAACTTATCGTAGGAGATGAAGATGACGACAAAGACAAAGCAGAAGCCGGCTCAGGCATTACCAAAACAAAAAGCGACCCTAACAGTGTCAGTTAAAAGAGAAAGGATGATAAACAAGAATCAATCTAAAGCATGCAACTCTATCCTCTCAGTCAGCACCGCATTAGCACAACTAGAACACATGAAGATGTATCCCTCTAAGTTTCTACTGCCTGCTGAAAGACTTCGCTATGACTCATACATTGACTTCGCAATCAGTGAACTACGCAAAGGTACATCAGTACTCAGACAATTCAATGAATGGCTAGGTGACATAGACTTACAAGCAAAGGCACAAGTATCAGACTTACATGAAGCCCACAATACCAGAGGGAATGCAGTCACTAAACAAGCAATCACTCAAATTGTGTATCGTGACTCTAACGGTAAGTTCACTCATAAATCATAAAGAACCGAGAGAGGGTCTACAACGCATTGTATCTGCACACCTATGTTATCTAATAGGAATCACAATGCAATGCTTTCTAGACCTATCCTCGTATCACTAACACATACTCTACACACTCACTCCACCTCATACAAAACACGAGCTGATAAATAAAAGAAATACAATGATGAATAAGTCTAACTGTATAACTATAAGAGAGAACATAATGAAACACTTCTTAATACATTCCATAGGGAGAGATGTCCTATGCACTGGATGCTATCGTCGCCATTGCTCATGCCTATCAGTCTCTCTGTCTCTAGTCACTCCAAGGGCTTGCACTAGTTCATAACACATGTGTGTCTCAGTATCTCTATGCTTCAGTTTATACTACTTTACTCTAT
>TARA_R110000850_G_scaffold175028_2_pt1 | contig 11998 bp, 1 predicted proteins | sample TARA_R110000850 | Tara Oceans TARA_R110000850 (sample SAMEA4397586) | marine metagenome | biome: Polar Biome; feature: [SRF] surface water layer (ENVO:00010504); material: water (ENVO:00002006), including particulate matter (ENVO:01000060) such as... | depth 5 m | reverse complement strand
GAACAACAGCTACTGGAATTACTACAGCTTCATTAACTTCATTAATGCCAGCTACAACTTACTATATGTGGGTTAGAGGTAACTGTGGTGCATCTGATAAAAGTATATGGGCAGGTCCTATTACATTTACTACATTATGTGTTGATGTTGCTGCTTATGTAGAAAACTTTGATACAACACCAACAGGTACAGGAAACTTACCAGTATGTTGGAGTAAAGTAGGTACTTCTAATAATGTATATGTAAATACTGGTTCTAATTCTCCAATGTCACCAGCAAATAGGCTGTATATGAACATTAGTGCAACGACAACTGCCTATGCAGTAATGCCACCAGTATCTAATTTACAAGCTAATACGCATAGATTAAAATTTAAGACCTATTGTACGACTGCAAATAAAGTATTGAGTGTTGGTTATTTTACAACACCAGGAGACGAATCAACTTATGTGGAGCTGCAGCCATTTCAAATTCCTAGTACAACTGTTGCAGATACGCAAGAATTCACAGTTATACCCAATGGAGTTCCTGCTGGAGTAACTCAATTAGTATTTAATTTAGTTGCAGGTGCTTTTACAACAGCATACATTGATGATGTAAAATGGGAAGTAAATTCAGCATGTGTTGAACCTTCTGCTTTAACAGCAACTATGATAACTAACAACAGTGCAACTCTTGGTTGGACAAATGGAGGGCCTGAAACTGTATGGGATATTCAATACGGTTTAACAGGTTTTTCTATAGGTTCTGGAACAATGGTAAATAGTGTAACAGCTAATCCTCATGTTTTAACAGGCTTAACAGCTAATACTTCATACCAGTTTTATGTTAGAGGTGTTTGCACTGGTCCAACAAATAGTTCTTGGTTTGGACCATTTACTTTCAAAACACAATGTGATGATTTGACTGAATTTTCTGAAAACTTTGAAGCTTATGCAACTGGTTCAGCTAATCCTTTACCAGATTGTTGGAATAGGTTAGGAACAGGCTTTACATATATAACTACTGGTTCTGTGTCTCCAATGTCACCTGCAAAAAGACTTTACTTTAGTGCTAGTGGAACAACACCAACACAAGCATGTGCTGTTTTACCAGGGGTGTCAAATTTACAAGCAAATACACATAGGTTGAGGTTTAAAGCCTACGCTACAAGTGCAAATGAATTTTTATCTATAGGATATTTAACAGATCCATCAGATTTAACAACATTTATTCAGTTGACAGAAGCATTTCTTCCTTCTACAGCTGCATCAACGGCGCAAGAATTCACAATTGTTCCAACTGGAATTCCAGCAGGAGTTAAGCATTTAGCTATATTGAATCCTGGAAGTCCTGCAGGAACTACCATTGCTTATGTTGATGATGTAATTTGGGAAGCTATTCCAGCTTGTCCAGAACCAACGTCATTAACGAGTTCTAATGTAACATCAAACTCAGCAGTATTAGGTTGGACAGAAATGGGTACATCTACGACTTGGAACATTGAATATGGTCCTGTAGGATATACTCAAGGAACAGGAGGGACATTAGTTTCTGGAGTAACAACAAACCCATATACATTATCAGCATTAACTCCTTCTACAGTTTATGATTATTATGTTCAAGCTGATTGTGGAGGAACTGCGGGTGCTAGTTTTTGGATAGGACCTCACACATTTACAACTCTTTGTACAGCTTTTGTTGCCCCATATTTAGAAAACTTTGACGGTTTGGCTTTAGTATCACCTTATACTGCTTTACCTTTATGTTGGGAAACACAAGTTGGTCCAGATTTTTGGGATGTTACAAATGATGTAACAAACACAGGAAATACTTATTCACCAGATATAGGTGATCATACGACAACTACTTCAAATTATATGTGGATTGATGCCTCAAGTAATATCACTGCAAACGAAATGGTTTCGCCTCTAATTGATATTAGTGGATTAACTTCTCCATATGCAGGTTTTTGGTTTTTGTCTGAAAACACGACCAACACAATTAATCATACAATTGCTTTAGATGTATGGGATGGTTCTACATGGTTAAATATTGCGACGGAAACAGGTAATTTTACAGGTTGGGTTGAAGTAGCAGCAGTTGTACCGTCAACAGTGCCTTCTACAACTAAATTCCGTATTTATGCGATTGCAAATCCAGCAGGAACAACTTCAGATTATTACTATAATGATTTAGGTGTTGACGATTTCTTCGTAATGGAAGCTCCTACATGTCTCGCTCCAACATCTTTAATAGCTACTAATATTACAGCAAATTCTGTAGATTTAGGTTGGACTGAAAACGGTTCATCTACAATATGGGATATAGAATGGGGAACTACTGGTTTTACACCAACAGGTACACCAACTATTGCTGGAGTAACTACTAATCCATACAATTTAATGGGTTTAGCTGCAGATACATCTTATAGCTTTTATGTTAGAGCTGATTGTGGATCAACTAATGGACAAAGTATTTGGGCAGGACCGTTTAGTTTTACAACTTTAATTTCATGTCCAGCACCAACTGTTTTAACAGCAACAACTATTACGTCATCAAGTGCATTATTAGGTTGGACAGATAATGGTTCTGCAACAACTTGGAATGTTGAGTACGGTCCAGTTGGATTTACTCAAGGTACAGGTGGAACTTTGGTTTCAGGAACAACTACAAATCCATATGCATTAACAGGTTTAACTCCTGCTACAACTTATGATTTTTATGTTCAAACAGATTGTGGAACAACAAATGGTTTAAGTACGTGGTCAGGTCCATTAACATTTACTAGTGCATGTGTAGCTTTTACTGCTCCTTATACAGAAGGATTTGAAAATGCTGGAAATTTACCAAATTGTTGGACAAATACTGGTACTTCTGATACTTGGCAATTTAATAATTCTGGAACAGGCCATATTGGTAATGCAGGTACTATTACTGGTACAACAACAACAGGTAATTATTTTGCTTGGGTTGATGATTCAGGGTCAACATCACCAGATGTTACTTTGACTTCACCACTTATTGATGTTTCTTCATTAACGTTACCAAGATTAACATTTTTTGAATTAAGTAACAATGAAGGGAATTTAAATGCCGAATTAAATGTTTCAGTTTGGGACGGTGCTGCTTGGAATCAAATGGCAATGTACAATACCAATACTGTTGGTGGTTGGGAGAAAAAAACTATCGATTTAAGTACTTTAACAATTACTGGTCTTATTCAAATAAAATTTGTTGTAACAGAACAGCCTTCAGATTTTTATGATGATATTGCTATTGATGATGTTACAATAGATGAATCTCCATCAACGCCTCCAGTTTGTGCAACTAATTTTGTTGCTACACCAGATACTAGTTGTGGTAATGACGCTACTGTAATAACATGGGATACAACAGCTTTAGCAGATGGTTACTACATGACTATGGGGACTACTACTGGAGGAAATGACGTATTAGATAACGTTAATATTGGAGCAGCTCCTAATTATAGCCATATTGGAGCTCCAAATACTACATACTATTACACTATTACACCATTTAATGCTTCAGGTTCAGCAACTAGTTGTACAGAACAAAGTTATATGACTGTTGCCACGGGTTGTTATTGTCCTTCAGTTCCAACTTCAAATGATAATTCCGGTATAACTAATGTTCAACTAGGTACAACTGACTTTCCTAATGGAGATGTAACTTATTTTGATCATTCAGCTACTTCAGTTTCATTTGCTCAAGGTGCTAACTCGAATGTTCAAATTTCATTTGCAACAGGATATACATATGATACATACATTTACATTGATTTTAATGATAATTATATTTTTGAAGCTTCAGAAATTGTTTATTCAGGTGAATCTTTATCAACAAATCCTACAGTCTTGGATGCATCGTTCTTGATGCCAACAACGGCTGTATTAGGAGCGCATAAAGTGCGACTTGTAACAGCAGATGTTTTAACAACTCCCGACCCTTGTTATTCTGGTTCATATGGAGTAACATTAGATTTTACTGTAAATATTACACCATTGTTATCAGTTAACGGATTTGATACTGCAAGTTTTGTAGCTTATCCAAACCCAGTTAAAGATGTTTTAAATTTATCATACTCTTCAGAAATAGCTTCTGTTAAAGTAATTAATTTATTAGGTCAAGAAGTTATTTCAAGAAAAGTAAATAATACTACTTCTCAAATTGACATGACAGGTTTAACTGCTGGTGCTTATATTGTTAATGTTACAATTAATGATATTGTTAAATCAATAAAAGTTATTAAGCAATAACAGAAAATTATAGTATATTTTTAAACTGCTCCAAACTTGGAGCAGTTTTTTTTTAAAATAAAAACAGTTAATTGTTTTTTTTTTGATTAAATTCGTAGATGTTTAACTTAAAAATTAACAATTATATGAAAAAAATTACATTTAAACAGATGTTACCGTTGATTATCCTTTTAGGATTCTTTTCAACAACATTTGTATCAATTAAAGCACAATGTATTAGACCAACAGCATTCGGGACTGTTGTTTCTAATAACTCCGGTTTGATGCAAGGTATAACAACCTGTGCTTATAGTACGGAAGAATATTCTACTGTTACAGGTTTAACTCTAGGTGAAGATTATGTCTTTGCTGGTCAAGTGGGTACTACCTACGGAGCTGGGGCTCATATTTATGTAACAATAACGGACCTGTCAAATACCGTTATTCAACACGGAATATCTCCTCAAACAGTTACAAATGTGGCTGTTGCTGGTGTTAGAATTCACCTTTCAGATAATGCAGCGTGTGCAGGAACAGCAAGTTGTCACAATACTTCGGTATTATTAATAACTAGTTGTATAGTGCCTTCTGGGTTAAGTTCAGCAAATGTTACAACTACAACTGCTGATATATCTTGGACAGCACCAGTTAATGTACCATCAAGTGGATATGATTATTATTATTCAACTACTAATACCGCACCAATAGCAACTACAACTCCAAGTGGTAATATTGCAACAGGAACAACTGCAAGTTTAACAGGATTAAACCCTTCTTCTCAATATTATTATTGGGTAAGATCAAACTGTGGAACAGAAACATCTTCTTGGTCTGCATCCGGTACTTTTACAACTGCTTGTGTAGCAATAACGGTACCTTCAATTGAAACTTTTTCAACTTTTATCCCTGCTTGTTGGTCAAAAGCTAACGGAGGAGATCTTACGGCTGGACCTACAACACCGGGAGCTGGCTCATGGTTTGCAGATGGTTTTGGAAATGTTGGTACAACAGGAGCAATTAAGTATAACTTTTTTACTTCTAACACAAATGATTGGTTTGTTTCGCCACAATACGTTATTCCTGCAACAGGTTATGAAATAAAATTTGATGCAGCTGCAACACAATACGCAAGTACTTCAGCGCCAACAACTCCTTGGGAAGCTGATGATGTGGTCGAAGTTTTAGTGTCTACAGGAACAGCTAACTGGACTGTATTATATACTTTTGATGCAACTAACGCTCCTTCAAACACAGGTTCTATTAATATTATCGATATAAGTGCTTTTGCTGGTCAAACAGTAAAATTTGCATTTAGAATGGTAGAAGGAATAGATAATGGGAATGCAGATATAGAATTTTTTGTAGATAATTTTCAAGTTAGACTTACCCCAAGTTGTCCAGAGCCAAATGGTTTAAGTGTTAGTGCAATTACTACAACTTCTGCTCAATTAGCATGGATGGAAATGGGTAGTTCAACTCTTTGGAATGTTGAGTATGGTCCAATAGGATATACACAAGGAAATGGAACACCAGTAAATGGAGTGACTACCAATCCTTATACTTTAAATGGATTAACTCCTAATACACAGTATAGTTTTTATGTTCAAGCAGACTGTACATCTAGTACAAGTTATTGGACTGGACCATTTTCTTTTGTTACAGCATGTGTCCCTTTTGGAAGTTTTACTGAAAATTTTGACACTACACCTGATGGTGGTTTAACAAATTGTTGGTATAAAATAGTTAATTCAACAGATGGATTTGCTAGAGTTACTATTGAAGATAATGTAGCTTTTACAGAACCAAATAGTGCAGAACTATATAATTCTGGAGACGCTACAGCAAATTTACTTTTAATTACTCCAAACTTAACGGACCTACCAAATGGAACTCACAGACTTAAATTTAGAGTTAGTGGAGGTACAAATTATACTATGGAAGTTGGAACAATGACTGATCCAACTAATGCTGCTACATATACTTCTGTTGAGCCATTTCAAGCTCCAAATGGTTTTAATGAGTATATTGTAAATTTCTCTACTGTAACAACAACGGATAATTATATTGCATTTAAACACGGAAGTACTGCAACTTACCAAACAATTAAAATTGATAATGTTGTGTGGGAACCAGTACCCGCATCAGTACCTCCTTGTGCTTCAAATATTGTAGCAACACCAAACGCAACTTGTGGAAATTATGCAACTCCATTTACATGGGATGCAACAGTAGGAGCCGATGGTTATAGAATTACTATTGGAACAACTTCTGGAGGAGTAGATATAGTTAATAATGTAGATTTAGGAAATGTTACTTCTTATTCGCTTACTGGAAATTTTAATACTACTTACTATTACACTTTAACTCCATATAATGCTATTGGAAACGCAGTGAGTTGCACAGAACAAAGTTTTACAACTTTTGCAACTGGATGTTACTGTCCTTCAGTGCCGACTTCAAATGACGGTTCAGGAATTACAAATGTTCAATTAGGAACAACAGCTTTTCCTACTACTGATGTTACGTATTTTAGTCATACAGCAACAACAGTTAATTTGTCACAATCAACAAATTCAAATGTTCAAATTTCATTTGCTACAGGCTATACCTATAATACATATATATGGATTGATTTTAACGATAACCTTACATTTGAAACTTCAGAAATTGTTTATACTGGAGAATCATTAGCTCCCAACCCAACTGTTTTAAATGCATCATTTATTATGCCTGCTACTGCAGCATTGGGAACACATAGAATGCGAATTGTTACAGCTGACTTTTTGCCAGCAGCTGACCCTTGTTATTCAGGTTCATATGGGGTAACATTAGATTTTTCTGTTAATATAGTTCCTGCACCAGCTTGTATACCTCCAACTGCATTAACTGCTACTGGTATTACAAGTGCTTCAGCAAACTTAGGTTGGACAGAAAGTGCAACAGCAACTGTATGGGATATTGAATGGGGGACTTCTGGATTTACTCCAACAGGAACACCAAATATTACAGCAACAACAACAAACCCTCATAATTTAACAGGATTAACATCAAACACTGTTTATAGTTTTTATGTAAGAGCTAATTGTGGTGGTTCGGCTGGAGAAAGTTCATGGTCTGGGCCATTTAGTTTTACAACAACTTGTAATGCTACAAATGTTCCATACGTTATGAATTTTGAAACAGCTGTCGTACCAGCATTGCCAAACTGTACATCACAACAAAATTTAGGAACTGGTAATTCTTGGGCAACATTAAATAACCCTGGTTTTGGATTTACAACGAAAACTCTTCGATATAATTATAGTTTTTCAGCTCCAGCAAATGTTTGGTTCTATACACAAGGAGTTAACCTAACTGTAGGAACAACATATGCTATTGCATTTGATTATGGAGGAAGTCCTTTTGGATCTTATGTAGAAAAATTAAAAGTAGCATATGGAACTAGTACAAATGCAACTGCTATGACAAATCCAATTGTAGATTTATCAAATATTGTAAATGACACACCGTTAAATAGTTCTACACAATTTACACCTTCAGCATCTGGAGTTTATTATTTTGGTTTTAATGCTTATTCAGATGTAAATCAAAATGGTTTATTTGTTGATAATATAAATGTAGATGTATTCTTAAGCAATGATTCTTTTGATAATGCTAGTTTTGTAGCTTATCCAAACCCGGTAAAAGATGTTTTAAATTTATCTTACTCTTCAGAAATAACTTCTGTTAAAGTAATTAATTTACTAGGACAAGAAGTTATTTCAAGAAAAGTAAATAATACTACTTCTCAAATTGACATGACTAGTTTAACTGCTGGTGCTTATATTGTAAACGTTACTATTGGTGATGCTGTTAAAACAATAAAAGTGATTAAGCAGTAATTAATTTAATATTTAAAATAAGTTAAAAAACAGTTGTAAATTCATTTTTACAGCTGTTTTTTTTTAATTTAAAGTCATTTTTACTTATATTAGCATATTATTAACAAACAATCAAACTTTATGAAAAAAATTACTTTATTGTTGATAATGATTATGTCCACTTGTTATTTAAATGCACAAGTAGTGGCTTATTCATTTTCACAGTCAAACGGTACCTATACAGAAATTACTGGTGGTACTTTATTAGGTACTGAGACATCAGACGACCAACGCTTTTTAGACCCTGCCGATTTAGTTGGTGCAGGATTCGCTACAACAGGAGTTGGATTACCAATTGGTTTTAACTTCGTTTTTAATGGAGTTGTTTATGATAGATTTGGAGTAAACAATAATGGATGGATTTCTTTAGGGATGTCATCATTAGGTGCAGCAGCAGTTAATATGAATTCAACTAGTTCATATACTCCTACGCGTTCTACTTCTACAGCTGTTACTGATGATTTAGTAGCAAGAATTTCTGGTTTAGGAAGAGATTTACAAGCTCAAGTTGGATCAACTCTTCGTTATGAATTAACAGGAACTGCACCAAATCAAGTTTTAGTAATTCAATTTAAGAATTATAAAAAATTTGGAGCTACTGCCGGAACGGATAATTTTAATTTTCAAATTAGATTAAAAGAAACTTCAAATTTAGTAGAAATAGTTTATGGAACACAAGTAAACAATGCAACTTCTAGCACCTATGATGTAGGATTAAGAGCTAGTCCAGCTGCAACAGCAAGTAATTTTAATTCTAGAACTTCACTTACTTCTTGGTCAGCAACAACATCTAGTGTTGATGCATTAGGGGCAATTACAATGAATGCTACAATTATTCCAGCAAGTGGTTTAACGTTTACTTGGACACCACCAACTTGTCCTGGAGCTACAGGTATAGCACTTACAAGTTTGACTAGTAGTTCTGCTGATGTTACTTGGACACAACCAACACCATTACCATCAAACGGATATCAGTATGTTATTACAAGTACAGCTGGATTACCAACTGGAGCAGGAACACCTTCTGCTACAAATATGGTTTCAGCAACTGGATTAACTGCTAATACTACATATTATGTTTATGTAAGATCAGATTGTGGTTCTTCTTTTGGAAACTGGATTTTAAGCGGAACTTTCAAAACATTATGTGATCAAGTAGCTGCTTTTGTTCAAAACTTTGATTCATATCCTGCAAATTCAACTAGTTTGCCTGATTGTTGGAGTAGAGCAGGAACATCTGCAAATGTTTATATTAATACAGGAGCTTCAGCACCAATGTCACCTTCTAATAGGTTGTATATGAATGTAAGTACAACGACTTCTGCATTTGCAATCATGGCTCCAGTATCAAATTTACAAGCTAATACACATAGATTAAAATTTAAAGCTTTTGCAACTTCAGCAAATAAATCAATGAGTGTTGGTTATTTTGCAACTCCTGGAGATGTAACTAGTTATGTAGAAATTGAGCCAATTCAACTTCCAAGTACAGTAATTGCCAATACACAAGAATTTACAATTATTCCATCTTCAGTTCCAGCTGGTGTTACACAATTAGTACTTAACACAACGCAACCAACTCCTTCTGCAACTACGGTTTATATAGATGATGTTAAATGGGAAGTTAATTCTTCATGTGTTGAGCCAACTGCTTTAACTGCTACAGTAATAACAAGTACAAGTGCAACATTAGGTTGGACTAATGGAGCAACTGAAGCAATGTGGGACATTCAATACGGTCCAAATAATTTTCCTCTAGGAACAGGATCATTTGTAAATGGTGTTACTGCAAATCCTCATATATTAAGTGGATTAACTCCTAATACTGTTTATCAATATTATGTAAGAGCAGTTTGTACTGGACCAGTAAATAGTTCATGGACTGGCCCCTTCACATTTAAAACACAGTGTATACCATCTACAGCTCCTTACACAGAAGGATTTTCAAACGCTGGTGCAATACCTAGTTGTTGGACAATGTCTGGAGGTGAAGACTGGAGGTTTTCAAACACGGGCTCTGGTAATCATATTGGAAATAATGGAACCATTACAGGAAATACTACATCAGGGGGTTATTTTGCTTGGGTAGATGATTCTACTCCAGATTTTTCTGACGTTACTTTAACATCTCCTTTAATTGATGCTTCTGCATTAACTACACCAAGACTTACTTTTTATGAATTAAGTAATAATGAAGGATTTCAAAACTCTACATTAATAGTTGAAGTATGGGATGGTGCTGCATGGAACGCTATGGCACAATACAATACTAATACTCCAGGTGGTTGGGAAAAGAAAGTAATTAGTTTAAGTTCTTTAACTATAACAGGTAATCTTCAAGTTAGATTTATTTATGCAGGAGATACATCTGGTTTTTATGATGATATTGCTATTGATGATGTTACTATTGAAGAAACACCAGCAACACCACCAACATGTGCTTCAAATATTGTAGCAACACCTAACGCAACTTGTGGAAATGAAGCAACTGTTATAAGTTGGGACGCAACACCTTTAGCTGATGGTTATTATCTAACTATGGGAACTACTATGGGAGGAACTAATATCTTAAATAATGTTGATATTGGTGCGGCTCCAACATATTCATACATAGGAACATTTAATACTACATATTATTATACAATAAGTCCATATAATGCTTCTGGTATTGCTTCAAGTTGTACAGAAAATACTTTTACTACTGTAGCTACAGGATGTTATTGTCCTTCAGTGCCAACGTCAAATGACAATTCAGGAATTACAAATGTTCAATTAGGAACAACTGATTTCCCTACTACTGATGTTACGTATTTTGATCATTCAGCAACTCCAGTAACTTTGCCACAAGGATTAAATACAAATGTTCAAATTTCATTTGCTACAGGTTATACTTATAACACATATATGTGGATTGATTTTAATGATAATTATATTTTTGATGCTTCAGAATTAGTATATACAGGAGAATCATTAGCTCCTAACCCTACTGTATTAAATGCATCTTTTGTTATGTCAGCTACAGCTGCATTAGGAACGCATAGAATGCGAATTGTTACCGCTGATGCATTAACAACAGCTAATCCATGTTATTCGGGATCATATGGAATTACATTAGATTTCTCAGTAAATATAATAGTATCTTCATGTACACCTGCTAGTGCAACAGCTACAATAGTACCAGATTGTGCAAATAATCAATACTCAGTAAATGTAAATGTAACTAATCTAGGAAGTGGTTCTCCAGTTTTAAGTTATGGAACTACTACATTACCTATTACTACAACTGGTGTAGTTACAGCAGGACCTTTTACAAGTGGTTCTTCAAATGCGTTAACTATATTACATGGCTCAGACACAACTTGTGATTTGCCATTAGGGAATTTCACTTACGCATGTCCTCCAGTAAATGATGAATGCGCAAATCCTACAGTATTAACTCCTGGTGGAGTGTTCGCAACAAATCAAGTAACAGGAACAAATGTTGCTGCAACTAGTTCAACACAAACTGATCCTACTTGTGCTTCTTATCAAGGTGGTGATGTTTGGTATTCTGCAGTGGTTCCTGCTTCTGGTAGTTTAACATTCGAAGTGAATCCTACTACAGGTGGATTGACAGATACTGGTGGAGCTGTTTATAGTGGAACTTGTAGTTCTTTAACTGAAATTGCTTGTAACGATTCTTCAAGTGCAACTGGTGACCATCCATTAATTATAGTTACAGGTCAAGCTCCAGGAAGTGTTTTATATTTTAGAGTTTGGGAATATGGAAACAATGCTTTTGGAACATTTTTAGTTTCTGCTTATGATGGTTCATTATCAGCTTCTAGTTTTGATAATGCT
>TARA_R110000850_G_scaffold197929_1_pt1 | contig 12008 bp, 10 predicted proteins | sample TARA_R110000850 | Tara Oceans TARA_R110000850 (sample SAMEA4397586) | marine metagenome | biome: Polar Biome; feature: [SRF] surface water layer (ENVO:00010504); material: water (ENVO:00002006), including particulate matter (ENVO:01000060) such as... | depth 5 m | reverse complement strand
CTGCGTATCCTCCTGACATGGATGGTACAGAAATCAGCAAGCCGACACGGCCGCGCCTTGATTATCCGCATGGACAATCGGCGCCCGCTCCCGGCGAAATCAGGGAGATAGCGCCCGGCCTGTTCTGGCTGGCTATGCCTCTGCATTTCTCTCTCAAATTCATCAATGTCTGGCTGATCGACGATGGCGATAGCTGGACTATTGTTGACACCGGGATTCCGTATGACGAGACGCGTGACGTCTGGCGAAAATTGTTGGCTGATCGGGTCAGTGAGCAGAAGCCTCTCAAGCGGGTTATCGTCACCCACATGCACCCCGATCATATCGGAACGGCTGGATGGCTCTGTCACAAATGGGGCGCTGAGTTGTGGATGACTCGTCTGGAATATACAACATGCCGGATGCTGGTATCTGACACCGGGCGCAGTGCGCCAAAGGCTGGTTTGGACTTCTATTTGCGTGCCGGCTGGAACAAGACCCAGCTCGACCAGTACAAGGAAAAGTTCGGCGGGTTTGGAAAAGGTGTCATGCCGTTGCCGGATTCCTACCGCCGCCTTGTTGACGGCGATACTTTCGAAATGGGCTGTCAGGAATGGGAAGTCATCACCGGCAGTGGGCATTCGCCCGAGCATGCATGTCTTTATAGTCGCGATCTCAATATTCTGATCTCAGGTGACCAGATTCTGCCGCGGATCTCTTCCAACATATCCGTCCACCCGACTGAGCCTGCGGCGAATCCATTGCTCGACTGGCTCGAAAGCTGTGAAAAGTTGAAACAGCGGCTGCCGGAAGACGTGCTTGTCTTGCCAGCTCATAATGAACCCTTTACCGGAGCCCACAAACGGCTGCAGCACTTGATTGACGGTCATCATGTGGGGCTCGCAAGATTGCTTCAGAGGTTGGAGCGTGGGCCCATGAAGGCAGTGGATACGTTCACCACGCTGTTCGGCCGCGCGATTTCCGACGACGAGGTCAGCATGGCCACGGGTGAGGCATTGGCGCATCTCAACTATCTCATCTATCGGGGTGATGTGTCTGTGACACGGAATGAAACCGGAATAGACCTCTACAGCCTGAGCTAAGGCGGGCATTCTCGGCTTTTGCAGTGGCGGAGGCGTTTTCGTCTTCGCAATCAGGACTTCTTTCGTCTAAACAGATCAAACGTCACGAAGACGATGGATGAGGTCCCCATGGCATCAGATGGTAACACTGCGGCGAACGATGAAGTCGCCGAGGCGCCAGGCCTTGGCGCCAAGCTCAAACAAGAGCTTCGTGAATGGGGCGCTACGCTCGCCGTCTTTGTACCCGTGTTTCTGGTGTTCTCGGGGCTCGCCTACGAGCAGCGCGTGATTCCCTCTGAAAGCATGGTCCCGACACTACAGGTGACCGACCGGGTCGCTGTGGCAAAATTCGCCTATGGCTATGACCGCTATTCTCTGCCGTTTTCTATGGGGCGCTTCATTCCGTTGCCCGAGGGCCGGATTTTTGCCAGCACACCCAAGCGCGGCGATGTGGTTGTGTTCGAGCATCCGCATACGGGCCGCGTCATGATCAAGCGTCTGATTGGTCTGCCAGGCGATCAGATCCAGCTGATTGGCGAGCAGCTCTATCTGAATGGCGAAGCGGTTGAGAGCGAATACCTGCGCACCATCCGTTACGTTCCGCACAATGCCGTGGCGATCGATATCGCGCATGAATGGCAGGAAACGATTGGCGACAAGACGTGGATCACTCACCGGCAGGAAAAAGGTGGACGGGGCGACAATACCGACCTGTTCATCGTGCCGGAAGGGCATGTCTTCATGATGGGTGATAATCGGGACAATTCGCTCGACAGTCGCTTTCCAAGTGGGCATTGCCCGGCCATTGAAGGCGTAATTGACCGGGCAGGCTGTCAGCCACGCGTGCCGGCGGATGTGGCATCAATTGGTTTCGTGCCGATGGATCACATGATTGGTCGCGCAGAAACGGTCCTCGTCACCTTCCACAAATGCAAGCTGCAGGACGAAGAACCCTGCCGCAAGCGTGTCTGGAAGGGGCTCTGAGCCCTTCGAATTTCACAACCTGACAAGTGAATGGGTGTACAAACGCGCCTTGCCGGGCGGGGGCAACCCCGTTAGGGCAATTTTGGAACAATGGTCACGGGGCCAGCAACAACGAGTATGATTTGTATGGCGATGCCAGACACGACATCGACAGACCGGAAGCGCGGTCCCATCATCATTTCGCGTCACGGTCGCCCGGCCCTCGACCGCACGGCGGGCCCGCGACTGAACTGGAAACAGTATCGCGACTGGTGGGAACGTTACGAGATTGGCCCTCTGGCCGATGACCAGACGCCGCCGGACGGCCTGGTCAAATCGGTGGCCGATGCTGACATTGTATTTGCTTCTGCGCGCCTGCGTGCCCAGCAGACCGCTGCACGTGCGGCGCCGCACATGCAGGCACTGTTTGACCCGGTATTCAATGAGGCGCCATTGCCTCCTCCCCTCCTGCCGGGTGTGCGTTATCTGCCGAAAACGTGGAATATTCTCGCCCGTGCTGCTTGGTTGAACGGACATGCGCTGGATGGCGAAAGCGTGAAGCAGGCGCGTCAGCGCGCCGCTGCCGCCGCGTCTAAGCTCGACGAGGCGTCCAGTGAGGGCAAGGTCTATCTGGCGGCCCATGGCTGGTTCAATCGAATGCTGCGTCCGGAAATGAAGAAGCTGGGCTGGAAGTGTTCGTATGACGGCGGCGACGCATATTGGAGCTACCGCATCTACGAATACCGGTAAATCTGGTCGGGAAGTGGTTGTGGACCTCAGGTCGCCGCTCTAGTGTCACGGAAATTTCAAGGAAGATGAGGCCGAAGAATGGCTGATGCGAAAGAGAAACCAGTCGACAAGCTTACCTTCGAGGAGGCATTGGCCGAACTCGAAATCATCGTCCGCCAACTGGAAGCAGGCGAAGTCGAGCTGGAGAAATCCATCGCGATTTATGAACGCGGCGCGGCGCTGAAAGCGCACTGCGAATCCCGTCTGAAATCCGCCGAGCTGAAGGTTGAGCAGATTGTCCAAGGGGCCAATGGGCCGACCACAGAGTCCGCCAATTTCGACTAAAGGGGCCTCGATATGGGCGAGGCCCAAGAGTTCGAACAGCGCCTGAAAGAGGTGGCCGACCGGGTTACCGTTGCGCTTGACCAGCTGATCCCGCCTGCAGGCGGCCCGGAAGCCAATTTGATGCGCGCGATGCGCCATGCCGCTCTGGCCAATGGCAAGCGTATGCGGCCTTTCTTCCTGCTGGAAACGGGCGCCATGTTCGATGCGCCCGAGAAGACCTTGCTGCGCGCTGCCGCGGCGCTTGAATGCGTACATTGCTATTCACTCGTCCATGATGACCTTCCCTGCATGGATGATGATGATTTCCGGCGTGGCCAGCCGACTGTTCACAAGGCTTTTGATGAAGCGACTGCGGTGTTGGCCGGAGACGCGCTGCTGACATTGGCCTTCAAGATCCTGGCATCAACCGAGACCCATGATGATGCATCCGTAAGGGCAATGCTGATCGAGCGGCTTGCCGATGCATCCGGCGCGCGCGGCATGGTCGGCGGCCAGATGATCGACATGTTGGAATCTGACAGCCCGCGGGATTTGAACACAATCACACGCATGCAACGCCTCAAAACGGGCGCGCTGATTTCCTACGCGACAGAAGCGGCGGCGATTGTCGGTCGCGCCCGGGAAGCTGAACGCAACGCACTGGCGGGCTTCTCCAATGATCTTGGCTTGGCCTACCAGATTGCTGATGATTTGCTCGATGCGACCGGCAGCGAGGACAGCGCTGGAAAGCCCCTACGCACTGACGAGGCGGCAGGAAAAGCGAATTTTGTGACCATTCTTGGCATTGAGGGCGCACGCCAGCGGGTGCGCATTCTCGCCGCACAGGCGAAGGAACACCTCGCAATTTTCCGCGAAAAGGCCCATATACTGCTGCAATCAGTCGATTTTGTGCTCGATAGAACGCATTAAGGTCTGGTCAGAATAACAATTCAAAGATCGAGCTTAAACTGGAATGACCGACGCCCGCCCCAATCGTTTGCTGGATGCAATCAATTCTCCTGCCGACCTTAAAGGCCGCTCGCGGGCGGAATTGAAACAACTCGCAGATGAAGTGCGCGACGAAGTCATCGATGTGGTTTCGGTTACGGGTGGCCACCTGGGGTCGGGGCTGGGTGTCGTGGAGTTGACGCTCGCGATCCATTCCGTTTTCGATACACCGGCAGACAAGCTGATCTTCGATGTCGGCCACCAATGCTATCCGCACAAGATCCTGACAGAGCGTCGCGACCAGATGCGCACACTGCGACAGCCTGGCGGCCTGTCAGGCTTCACGAAACGTGCCGAGAGCGAATACGACCCGTTTGGCGCTGCGCACGCATCCACCTCCATTTCTGCGGGACATGGCTTTGCGAAGGCGCGCGACCTGCAAGGCGGCGACACGCATGTTGTCTGCGTGATTGGTGACGGATCCATGTCTGCTGGCATGGCCTATGAGGCCATGAACAATGCCGGCGCGGACAAATCCCGCCTGATCGTAATCCTGAACGATAATGACATGTCGATTGCGCCTCCGGTCGGCGCGATGAGCAATTACTTGTCTAAACTCGTATCTTCGCGGCCCTATCGCGGTTTGCGTCGGATCGCCAAAAAAGTGGTCACGCCCATCGGGCTGGAAAGTCCGGCCAGGCGCGCGGAGGAGTATTTGCGCGGCTTTGCCATGGGCGGCACGCTGTTCGAGGAACTCGGCTTCTATTATGTCGGGCCGATCGATGGTCACGATCTCGATACGCTTCTCCCGGTTCTCGAGAATGTGAAAGCGATGAAGGACGGCCCGATCCTGATCCACGTCGTTACCCAAAAGGGCAAAGGCTATGCGCCGGCCGAAAATTCGGCGGACAAATATCACGGGGTCTCGAAGTTCTCCGTAATCACCGGCGAGCAATCGAAGCCAAAACCCAAGGCGCCAAATTACCAGAAAGTGTTTGGCCAGACCTTGGCGAAACTCGGAGAAACTGACGACAAGATTTGCGCGATCACGGCTGCCATGCCGTCCGGCACATCGACCGACATTTTCGCCAAGAAATTCCCGGACCGCCATTTCGATGTGGGCATTGCCGAACAGCATGCTGTGACGTTCGCCGCCGGCCTTGCGGCAGACGGCATGAAACCGTTCGCGGCGATCTATTCTACCTTCCTGCAGCGCGGCTACGATCAGGTCGTGCATGATGTGGCGATCCAGAAATTGCCGGTCCGGTTTGCGATCGACCGCGCAGGCCTTGTTGGCGCTGATGGCGCAACGCATGCGGGCAGCTTTGATATCGGATATCTTGGTGCATTGCCGGGCATGATATGTATGGCAGCTGCAGACGAAGCAGAACTCGCTCGCATGGTTGTGACCTCGGCGCAGGTCGATGATGGCCCATCCGCCTTTCGCTATCCGCGTGGTGAAGGCACCGGCGCGGCTGTTCCGGAGAACCCCGAGCCGCTCGAAATCGGCAAGGGACGGATCGTTCGCGAAGGCACGACGATTGCGATACTGTCTTACGGCACGCGCTTGGGCGAAGCTGAAAAGGCTGCTGAAATGCTGGCTGCGCAGGGCTTGTCTGCCACGGTTGCGGATGCGCGCTTTGCCAAGCCGCTGGACGCCGAACTGGTCGAACGATTGGCGCGCGAGCATGAGGTTCTGGTCACTATCGAAGAAGGTGCGACGGGCGGCTTCGGCAGCTTTGTGCTGGAACACCTGGCCCGCGTAGGCGCGCTCGACAATGGCCTGAAAATCCGCCCAATGACGCTGCCAGATGTCTTCCAAGATCAGGATAGCCCATACCAGATGTATGAAACGGCTGGCCTTAATGCCCGTCACATTGCCGCCAAGGCGATTGAAGCTCTGGGCCGCGGTGACATTGCCGAGATCAACCGGTTGGCCCGGGCCTGATATCTATCTGAAAAGCAATTTGCGGCGCACGGCGAACCGGTCTTATGTGCCGCGCATGAGACGCTTTCCATTCTATACTTCGATCAGCGCCGCGCTATTGCTGGCTGCCTGCGCCACTGCGCCGGAAGCAGCCGATACAGGGCCGCCGCCGGAAACGGTCATTGCGCAGGCATTGGCGGATTCTAACCCGTACGACGCCGAAGCGATGTTAAGCGAATTGCTCGCTCGCAACTCGCTGACGGCCGAGCAACGCGTCCAGGCTTTGTATCATCGGGGCAGCTTGCGCCGACAGGCGGCAGATAACCGGCTGGGCGCGATTGAAGATTTCGAAGCCCTGTTGAAGATCGCGCCGGATCACGCCCTTGCGGCGAATGCGCGAACGGAACTCGATTATGTCCGCACCGATGTAGAGCAAATCAAGGTGTCGATGAACCGGTTTCTTACGCTCGCTCAATGGTTTGACGGAACTTGGACTTTGGGTGGCCATGAAGAGGCCGTTGCGCGCTATCGCTCCTCTGGCTTGCCGCCGACCCCTGAGCAGGTCGAAACACTGGTCGCCGCAGGCTATATCTGTGAGGCAGGCGAGTCGGATGTCCGCTTGCACGAGTTCGGTGAAGATCGGGATGATCTCACCGGGCTGGAATGGTGTGCAGACCTGACCAGTTGAAAGGTCACATAAAATCCACATTACCGCCCTGTCAGCGCACGCCTTGAGCGACTACGACTAGGCACTGAATTTCTTCTGTTCCCTGTTGGAGATGTCCCATGATTCGTTCCGGCCTAATCGCTGCTGCTTCCGCTCTGGCACTTGCAGCTTGTTCTTCCACGTCCGGCTCGACCGAGGCAACGGGTGCCACAGTCGCACCAATGACTGAAACCATGTCCAGCTACGCGCTGGCGATGACCACGGTTGAGGGTCTGGAGGAGGCTGGCAACACTCAGACCGCCATCGACCGCCTGACCCAGCTTTCAGGCGATCCAGAACTGTCGCGAGAGCAACTTGCCGAGACACTCCTGCGCCGCGGCGAGCTGCGTGCCAGCCAGTCAGGCTATGATGTGATGGGCGCGATCGAGGATTTCGAAGAAATCGTGAACACGCTCGACGATACAGCGGTGTATGCCAAGGCAGTGCCTGCGCTCGCGACGGCGCGTGGCAAGGCAGATTCGCTGATGACGGTGTTGAACCAGCCCGAAACCACTCGCCAGCAAAAGTTCGATATACTGATGCAACTGGGCCGCCATGAGGATGCTATCGATCTCATGATTGCCAGCGACCTGACGCCTGACAATGAGACACTGATCGCCATGTACCAGATCGGCTATCTCTGTGAGGGCGATGAGCTGACCGGACGCAGCTACGATGCTGTCGAGCCGGATGGCACCAACCACGCGCTGCGTTTCTGCGATTTCGGCAAGTAACCGCTCTTAATCGATCCAGAATTTTTCGCCGTCGATACGACTGTTTCTATTTCGGAACGGGCGTGTCGGCGGCGTACTGCGCTTTGGGACATGATTTTGCCCCCGCTCTCGAAAATTTGTCGGATGAACGGTCAATTTTTCCTTCAATACTTTGGGGTGGCGTGATTGTGTGGACAAAACACACATCCAGAGGAAACCCATGCCCGCAGACACTTTGCCAAACTGGCCCGCCATGTCCATCGCTCAGGCGAATGAGATGCTCGCGGCCGAAGGTTCCCCGCTAGAGCTCATGGACGCTGTCATCAATGGCGTCGAAATGAAGATCTACAAGAATGCGCCGCCGACCATTCCACTGGTGCTTCAACTCGCCAGCATGCAATACGCCGACCGTGACTTCATTGTGTATGAAGATGAGCGCGTGACATTTGATGCCCTCGCCCGAGCCGTCGTCAAACTTGCTGCCGTCATGCGCGACACGTATGGTATCGAGAAGGGTGACCGCGTCGCCATCGTCATGCGTAACTATCCGCAATGGCCCGTCGCCTTCTTCGCTGCCTCCATGCTTGGCGCCATTGCCACCCCAATGAACTCCTGGTGGACGAGTGAGGAGCTCGAATACGGTCTGTCTTTCGCTGGCGTGAAGCTCGCCTTCGTTGACCCACAAATCTATGAGCGTGTCAGGACGGAATGGGAAAAGTTGCCGGACCTGAAAAACGTCATCATCGCGCGCGACCCGGAAGGTGAGTATGGCGACCCGCGCGTGTCACGGATGGAAACATATGTTGGCGGGGCCAATGAATGGGCCAATCTGCCAGCAGTGTCGTGGCCAGCTATTGATCTGGAGCCGGAAGACAACGCAACGATCATGTACACGTCGGGAACGACCGGGAAACCAAAGGGCGCATTGGCCACCCATCGCGCGGTTGTTTCCAACATGTTCAATTCCATGACCTGCCAGGCCCGTATGTTCCTGCGCAAGGGCGAACCTGTACCTGAGCCTGATCCAAACGAACAGCGCGCGACCTTGCTGGCGATTCCGTTTTTCCATGCCACAGGGGCTTTCGCGATCCTGATCCCATCCCTGCTGCGCGGCGACAAGATTGTCTCCATGTACAAGTGGGATGCGGGTAAGGCCCTGCCGATCATCGAGGAAGAAAAGGTTACGGCTGTCGGGGGTGTCCCTGCCATTGCCTGGCAATTGCTTGAACATCCGGACAGGGACAAATATGATTTGTCCTCTATCGCCGCTATTTCCTATGGTGGCGCACCGTCGGCGCCGGAGCTTGTCTCGACCATCAAGAAGCGCTTCCCGGATGCGGCCCCTGGCAATGGCTGGGGCATGACGGAAACGTGTGCCACGGCAACGCTGAACATCGGCGAAGACTATGTGAACCGTCCGGGCAGTGCCGGGGCGCCGCCCAAAGCCGTTGAGCTGAAAATCTGCGATCCTGATGGCAATCCTGTGCCACAGGGCGAAGTTGGTGAACTCTGGTGCAAGGGCGCGATGAACTGCAAGGCCTATTGGAACCGACCGGAAGCGACTGCCGAGACTTTCCGCGATGGCTGGGTCGTGACAGGAGACCTTGCGCGTCTGGATGAAGAGGGCTTCCTCTATCTCGTTGACCGGGCCAAGGACATGCTGATCCGCGGTGGTGAGAACGTCTACTGTATCGAAGTCGAAAATGCCCTTTATGAGCACCCGGCTGTGATGGACGCGGCGGTCGTCGGCATCCCACACAAGATTCTTGGGGAGGAAGTCGGCGCTGTCGTGCAACTGAAACCCGGCATGCATGTTACCGAAGATGAGTTGAGAGCGCATGCCGCCAGTCACCTGGCTGCGTTCAAGGTACCCGTGAAGGTCCTCTTCATGACCGAGCCCCTGCCACGCAACGCGAACGGCAAGATCCTCAAGCCCGTCCTCCGGGAACAGTTCGTCTCATAAGGACCCAAAGCATGACTGCGAAACGACGTATTGGAGACCGGGAGGTTTACCCGGTTGGCCTTGGTTGCATGAACATTACGCATGCGTATGGCCCGCCGATGGATGAAGCGGAAGCCAAGGGCTTGCTCGTGCGCGCGCTGGACCTCGGCTACGACTTTCTCGACACGGCAACGCTCTACGGCTTCGGGCGCAGCGAGGAGCTGATCGGGCAGGCCCTGAAGGATAGAAGGGACAGTTATGTCCTCGCCAGCAAATGTGTGTTGGGGTTTGACGGTGGCCAGCGGACGCTGGACGCGCGGCCGGAAAGCATAAAGGCCGCCTGCGAGGCCAGCCTGAAGCGCCTGCAGACAGACGTGATTGATCTCTACTACATGCACCGACCGGATCCGAATGTGCCGATCGAGGACTCGGTTGGCGCATTGTCTGACCTGGTACAAGAAGGCAAAATCCGCATGATCGGATTGTCGGAAATGGGCGAAGCCGATTTGCGCCGCGCGCACGCCGTGCATCCGTTAGCCGCTATGCAGAGCGAGTACTCCCTCTGGGTTCGCAACCCGGAAATCGCCATCAAGGCGGCGTGTGAAGAACTGGGCGTGGCGCTCGTGGCCTTCTCGCCCGTGGGGCGCGGCTTCCTTGCCGATCCGCCGGTTGATCCGGCGAAATTCCATGAGTCGGATTTGCGGGGATCCATCTTCCCGCGCTTCACGCCAGAAAACTATGCCCGGAACCTGCCCCTGTTGGACGAGGCACGGGCCTGCGCAAAAGAAGTGGACTGTTCAGTGGCGCAATTGGCGCTCGCCTGGACGCTCGCCAAGGGAGATAACATTCTCCCGATCCCGGGTACGACCAACCTCGCTCATCTTGAAGAGAACTGGCAGGCAGGCAGCGTCCAATTGTCGGAAGATATGGTTGCGCGGCTGGATGCATTCTTCTTGCCGGAGAAAGCCGTTGGTCCACGCTATAACCGTTTGGGGCAGGCGGTCGTAACTACGGAAATGTATCCCTTCGAGCAAACCCGATGACAAATGGGACTGATGGGGACTACCCAAAGTCCGAAAGCGGCAAACCAGTCGCTCTGGAGGCCCGTCGCACCGAGGGAGACGGTCGGCGGTACTCGCCATCTGTTGCGCGCAATCGCGACCCGATCCTCAGCGTGTTTCGTGACCATGTCTGTAAAGGCGGGCACGTTCTCGAGGTCGCTTCCGGCACTGGCGAGCATGGGGCTTACCTGACCCAGGCGCTTGGCGACCTCTACTGGACTTATTCCGACATTGATGCGGAGAGCCGCGCCAGCCAGAAGGCATGGAGAGACGCCAGCTCGCATGATCGACTGGCGGGGCCTGTCGTCGTAGACGCTTCCAAAGGTCAGTGGGGAGACGTGGAACGGCCCGGCTATTGGGACGCCATAGTCTCAATCAACATGATTCATATTGCGCCTTTCGAGGCTGCGTTCGGCCTCATTGCGGGCGCTGGAAGACTTTTGAAGCCCGGCGGTAAGCTGTTCCTGTACGGACCCTTTGCGCGGAACGGCGAGATCGCACCGTCCAACGCGGCATTCACCGAGAGCCTGCAATCGCGAGATTCCGCTTGGGGAGTCCGCGACCTGGATCGTCAGATCATCCCGCTGGCCGAAGAAGTCGGTCTGTCCGTCGCGAAAATCATCGAGATGCCGGCCAACAATCTGAGCGTCATATTCCAGCGTCAGGCCTGATCACTCCCGCCAAAACGTTCGGTCCATTCTTCGACCTGGCTGTCTTCGATCTTCTGGAACAACACGTCCGGCGGAGATATCTCCATGCCCGGCGGCAGGCTGTTCAACAGGCCGGGAATGTCGCGGAACCTGAAGCTCCGATGCTCGTCGGGAATACCGAGCGCATCGAGAATTTTCTTGCCCGCGTCAGGAATGATCGGCAGCGCGAGAATGCCAAACAGGGCCGCGAGGTTCAGGCCCGTGCGTACGCCGACAGCAGCCGCATCCACATCTGACTTGTACTTCACCCACGGCTCGGCCTTGGTAAGATACTCATTGCCGGCGGCCCAGATTGCGCGGGTCTCGGCGGCGGCCTTGCGGAACTCCATCGCCTCATAATGTTCGATCAGACGTGGCAGGCGCTCCTGCAGTTCCGCCGTCATCCACGCTTCGGCGTCGCCAGCCTCGCCTGTCTCCGGAACCTTGCCGTCGAACTTTGACACCGTGTACTTGGTGATCCGGTTGACGAAATTACCGAGTACGTTGGCGAGGTCGGAATTCACCGCAGACTGGAAACCTTCCCAGGTGAAGGCAGCATCCGAGCCTTCTGGGGCATTGGCGATCAGATACCACCGCCAGTAATCAGCTGGCAGCAATTCCAGCGCTTGGTCCATGAATACGCCGCGCTTGTTCGACGTTGAGAACTTGCCGCCATACCAAGTGACCCAATTGAAGGCCTTCAGCTTGTCGACCGTCTTCCATGGTTCTCCGGAGCCGAGCAGCGTCACGGGGAAGCTGACCGTGTGGAAGGCGACATTGTCCTTGCCCATGAACTGGACGTACTCAGTTTCGTCGGCGCCCTTGTCGGTGCGCCAGAGGGCTTCCCAATCATTCCCGGTCGCTTCGGCCCATTCCTGCGTGGCCGCGATGTATTCGATAGGCGCGTCGAACCAGACATAGAAGACCTTGTCTTCATAGCCCGGA
>TARA_R110000850_G_C9994021_1_pt1 | contig 12011 bp, 12 predicted proteins | sample TARA_R110000850 | Tara Oceans TARA_R110000850 (sample SAMEA4397586) | marine metagenome | biome: Polar Biome; feature: [SRF] surface water layer (ENVO:00010504); material: water (ENVO:00002006), including particulate matter (ENVO:01000060) such as... | depth 5 m | reverse complement strand
AGTGATAGAATAAAATAGGATGACACAGTTAATTGAACACTCCCTTATTAATTAAAGGGTCTTTGAAAAGACAACAGATTTTTTTATACATTAGTGCTCTATTCATTCCTTTCAGTCATAATCCCCGGGCTGTAAATAACACTAACCAACCGATTATGAAACTTGAAATCTTACTTGACAAACTTAACTCCTTTGAAAAAAACGCTTTCTTAAAAATAATAGATGGCATAATCGCTGAAAAACCCAAAAACAGCAAAACCATTGACAACATACTGTCAGACAATAACAGAGACTTAAAAAACGTCGATAATATCAATATTGCACGTGTCTTTGAATTGGTAAAAGAGGAGTTCAAAGACAGTGTGAAAAGTGAGTTTGTTAAAACTACCTCACAGTTGGATATTTTAATTGATATCATCATTAAGGATGGTAACTGCATTATGAGCCGGGAGTGGTTTGCAAGACTTTATGAAGCTGAGATCAAAAAGCTGCAGGGAAAAATAAATAAATTTAAAAAAGAACTTGAAAATGAGAAGTCTGATATATCAGACAAAAGAAAGCGGGATTATAAAATATACAAAGCCTGCCTTGAAACTGCTTATACCAATGATGACCTCAACAATCAGGATAGAAAGATTACAACAGACGAGCTTTCTATTCTACTTACCCTTTCTCAACAATTGGGATTGTCTCAGGAAGAAGTTAAACTCATCAACTATTTAATCATCCCAATTCAAAAAGAGGACGTTGATACCATTATAAACGAGCTGAGGACCATAGGTGTTATCTTTTATTCAAAGAAAAACAATGTGGTGTATGTAGCTGACGAAGTGGTGCGAATTTTACGTAAACTAAGAGGAAAAGAACTTGCGGATAAATATTACAGACGTGTATTGCGCCTGCTCAGAGAGCCTCAGATTAATATGGTTTGCAGGGAACATAGTATTGACTGGAGGTTGCCCCTTGACCAAAAAATAAAGGAAATCATTACCGAAGGTATTCCTTTTTCAGTTGTTCTTTCAGAGGATATCCACCGAGACGATGTGAGCTTAACTGACAAAAAGAAATTCATAAACGACTTTTGTGAAAAGCAATTAAAACTACCCCAAACAATCAAAGGGATTGTTTTGGAAGAAAAGATTGAGAACCTTATACAGTATTTTGAAGAAACAGAAAAAGATGAAAAGGTGGGTATCTCCATTGACGGTTATGAAAAATTGCTGGTAGATTTAGGAGAGAGCATTAAGGGGCTTAATGATACTATTAAAAAGGAATTCCAGTTGCAGGAAGAAAATGTTTTAAAGAGTTCTTTTTTACTTGATTTCAACATTAAACCACGAGACATACTTGAATTAATCAACGATAAAGAACTCACAGAGTTTTGTAAAGCAAAAGAAATAAAAACCAGGGGTGATTTATTTCATAACATCTTAGAAGCCTATAAGGACACTGAAAACCTGTTTATTGAAAACTACGAAAACATTGGTTGCCGCAATCTTGCAGCCTTAAAAGAAAATGGCATCCTCATTAAAGAATCACTCTTAGGTGTTAAGTTTGAAGAGATAACCAAAAATATATTTGAGAAACTGGGCTTCAATGTTGACGATGGTTTGAGAAAAAAACTGAATACCAATAAAGATAAAATAGACATTATCCTAAATCTGGGGAACAATGATTTGATTTTGATTGAGTGCAAAACGTTAAAGGAAAGCGGTTATAATAAGTTTAGTTCTGTTTCCAGACAGTTAAAAGCTTATGCCTCATTAGCCGAGAAAAACGATTATAAAGTTGTCAAATCTTTATTGATTGCACCCACCTTTTCTGATGATTTTATTAGTGAATGTGGTATTCAATATGATTTGAACTTATCTTTAATCACGGCTTCAACCTTATCAAACATCTATGAAAGTTTTAAAAACTCAAAACATAAGGTTTTCCCTCATAATTTATTGATGCGGGATGTCTTGATACAGGAAGAACGGGTTATAAAAGCGATTGGGAAGTAGATTAAAAATAACTTATCATCATAATTAAAAAAAATAGTTATTAAGATACAATTAGATTTTATGTATTTTACACTCAGCCTCCTTAATATGAGACAAAATACCCGAAAGAGCCTATGTATTTTAAGTATAATAATTCTTGTGAGCTGTCAGGCTGACCAAAAGTTAAAAGGAAATTATGCAATTTGTTACAATGAAGAATACACAGAAGTGTTCTTTAAAGAAGACTCTATGAGAGCTGCATCAGGTACTCACACTCATTATCTATCAGAATGGAGAAAGATAAAGCGTGTGAAGGATACTCTTTACTTTCAAACATTTGGAGAATGGAGAGATTCTGTAAAAGCCATAGTAACGAATGTAGGAGCTAACAAAATCAACTTGAGGATGTTAAATAATGATGACTATTTACATTTAGAACCTATTGATGAAGACATATACTTAGAAGATTTCAAAGTATTTTGGGATGGGTTTTACGAGCGGAAACGTTTATCAAAATGTAAATGAGATAACCTAGCTCTCCGAAGTTCCTACCTTCTGTCGCCCAAAACAACGGTATCCTTTCCTATCACCCAGATAAATGGTTAAAACCATTATCTAAAGAAAGAAACCATTGCATAGCCCACGAATTCATTCGTGGGTTCTAAGGGTTGTGGTATTGTGTAAGCAACCGTTTTAACGGTTTTGGTGTCGAGGGTTGTGGGTTGTATGCTCGGGCTACCACAACAACCTCAGCCTATCCAAACACACAAGTAAATGGTTAAAACCATTCCCTGTAAAGAGACGTGATTGCATAACCCACGAATGAATTCGTGGGCTATATGGGTTGTGGTATGGAGTAAGGAACCGTTTTAACGGTTTTGGTGTCGTGGGTGGGCGGTTGCACCTTCAAAGCCATCAACAGGTATAAAGGGTTCCCTACCCTGCCGTCCTCTTCGCCGGCAACTCTAAAGCTTAAATAAACGTTAAAAATATGGGACTACTGTAACCCTTTTTGTTTTGGCTCGTCTTTAAAGTAATAAATTGTTTAACCCTATAATTCATCATCACATGCAAAAAACGATCACAGTTACCGTATTGATGCTTGCGCTTTCCGTAAGTTCGCTCAAAGCATTCACATCAGAGACCTTACCCCAAACCTATGGGGAAACAACGCTTCTTATAGAGAAACGTGCTGACAACAACCCGCTTCACCTCTCTGTTGTAAAAGGAGATTTGGAAACCGTAAAAAAATTAATTGAATTTGGCGCAGACGTTAACCAAAAGTGGAACGGTATGACCCCTGCCATGTATGCAGCCCGTCATAACCGTGTAGAAATCCTGCAATACCTCATTGCAAATGGAGCCAACTTAAAACTGAGATGCGACAAAGGCCATAAAGCCGCTTATTATGCAAAACATTCCGGCGCAAAAGAAGCCCAATCAGTGATTGGGGAAGCAGTGGCAAAGTAACAGGCTTTTAGTCTAATTGGTTAATGAGCTTAAAAAGCTGTGCAGACGCGTTCTGTACAGCTTTTTTAGTTGGTGTTGGCTTATTGCTAATCGTTTTAAAACCAGCGTGCGCACCAAAGATTGTAACTTCGGAGCTGTCAAACAACTTCACCCTTCCCACCCGCTCTAGTAAATGGTTAAAACCATTGCCTGTAACGTGATTCTATTCCATAGCCCACGAATTAATTCGTGGGCTATATGGGCTGCGGCATGGAGTGAAGAACCGTTTTAACGGTTTTGGTGTCGCTGTTTGTAGGTTGTAACTTAGGGCTATCTGATTTTCATTACTATTGCACGCCCGCTATAAAGACAGTTTTTCCTATCTTTATAAAAAAAACCAAGAAAAGAAACACTACCCTCATACTGCAGGGTGCAAAACATGAAATATAATAAGAACCTGAACTTAGTAATCACCAGCCTTTAAACCCTATATATTTATGAAACAATTACTGATTTGTACTTTTATTTTATTTACTTCCTTTCTCTATTCCCAAGGTCTTGGATATACCGGTTTTGAATCCGGTACTCTGGAAAACTGGACCAATTCTGACGGTTCTACAACAAATTTAACAATAGAAGAACCGGGCCTTGGAAGTTCTTACTATTTTAAAAAGGTATGTGATGGTACAAATACCGTGCTGGGAGAAATGGCCATTATAAATTCCGAGTATTTTTCGGAGAATTATATGAATGGTGGTGCATCTACAATTTTCTTTTGGGTGAAAAATGAGAATACCTTTGATTTACATCTGCGATTGGGGTTTACAGATATTGATGGCACCGAAATCGTGACAACTACCCCCATAATAGTACCCCCGATGACGGGGGAATGGCAGGAAGTATCTATTGATGTGATTGGTTCGAACTTTACATTAATTAGTGGACCTAATTCCATTCAAGATGTTCTCTTCGAAACTTATAATTTAAAATTAATACACAATCAGAATGTTTCATTTGATGGATCTTATGTAAACGGCTCTTTTGAAGTTGATGAAATTGGTATTATTTATTTAGGTGTAGATGATTTTACAAAGGAATCAGTAATAGTATACCCTGTGCCGGTCAAAGACAGATTACAAATAAAAACGAATACTATCACAATCAAAAGTGTTGAAATCTATGACCTGTTTGGAAAAAAGCAGAAAATAAACCCTACAGATCTTGAGAGTATCTATGTGACTCATTTAGCTGCTGGAGTCTATTTTCTAAAAATAACCGGCGAAAAAGGAACGATTGTAAAGAAAATAATAAAAAACTGACACAACCAGTGACATTTCAAATACAAACACACGTCTTATTTCTATAAAGACAGTTTTCCTTATCTTTATAAAAAAATACCATGAGAATACACTTTACCCTCTTGTTGCTGGGTGCCCTCACAATGACACAGGCCCAGACAGACCCCCGTATGTATGCCATTATCGATGCCGTGTCTGAAGAACGGCTCAAGCAGGATGTTACTGTGCTGGCCGGCTTTGGCACACGGCACACTTTGAGTGATACGGTTTCGGCCACGCGGGGTATCGGTGCTGCACGCCGGTGGATCAAACAAGAGTTTGAGAGTATCTCACGGGATTGCAACAACTGCCTGGAAGTGTTCTATCAAAAAGACCTCGTCAAAGAAGGCGCCAATGCCCGTATTCCCTTTGATGTGTGGGTAGTGAACGTGGTGGCCATACAACGCGGCACCAAACACCCCAACCGCTTTATCATCATGAGTGGTGATATTGACAGCCGCGCAAGCGACCCTAACGATTATACCATTGACGCACCGGGTGCCAATGACAATGCCACCGGTATGGCCGGGGCCCTGGAAGCCGCACGGGTATTATCGCCTTATACATTTGAAAACAGTATTATCTATACCGGGCTTTCCGGTGAGGAGCAGGGGCTCTTTGGCGGTGCCGGCCTTGCTGCTTACGCGAAAGAACAAGGCTGGGAGATCATCGGGGTGCTGAACAATGATATGATTGGCAACATCACAGGTGTCAACGGCGTGGTGAGCAACCGCGACTTTCGTATCTTTTCTGAGCCCGTCCCCCCCACCGAAACCGAAAGAGAACGCAATGCCCGCAGGTTTTACGGCGGCGAGGTTGACGGTATTTCGCGTCAGCTGGCACGTTATGTCCACAAAACCACCCAAGCCTATATGCCTGAGATGAACCCGATGCTTATTTACCGTCTGGACCGTTTTGGCCGCGGTGGACATCACCGCCCCTTTAACGATGTGGGCTTTGCGGGCATTCGTATTATGGAGGCGCACGAAAACTACACCCAGCAACATCAGGACATCCGTGTGGAAGATGGCATTGCCTATGGCGATGTGCTGGAGCACGTCAACTTTGACTATGCCGCCAAACTCACAGCAGTCAACGCCATAAGCATGGCTGCACTGGCAACAGCACCGCCCGCACCAACAAATGTGCAGATAGGCGGTATTGTGGAACCCTCAGCCAAACTCAAATGGGACAAGGTGCCCGGTGCCGTGGGCTACAAGATATACTGGCGCGATACCACCTCCCCCACCTGGGATTACAGCCGTTCTGTGGGTGATGTGAGTGAGCACACCCTGGAGGGTATTGTGATTGACAATTACTTTTTTGGCGTTGCCGCCGTGGGCGAAGACGGGCACGAAAGTGTGGTGGTGTTTCCGGGAGGCGTGTTTCGGTAAGATATATGGTGTCAGGTCGATTTTTATGACGTGACCAAACGATAGTGGCGCAAAAAGTAAATTTGTATCGAGACCGGTTGATAAGGTGGGATGTAGAATGATTTTAAGCTTTGGAAGAATATCTCGATACATTTTTTACCTCCGTTATCACTTCGGTAAAAAACACTCGACATAACAGAAATCTTTGTGCCTTTGCGGCTTTGCGTGAAACAAGAGCAAGAGTAAGCAGTCAGCATTAAAAAAAACTTCCCTATTAAAAAAACAATACTATTTTTGCAACAAACATTCTTATGATGAAGAAATCCTTTGTTTTATTGTTTTTCCTTGTATGTTGCGGGAGTATGGTGTTTTCACAAGCCTTTACCCGGCAGGACACCTTACGCGGAAGCGTCACCCCTGAGCGGGCGTGGTGGGACCTCACCTACTATCATCTTGACATAGAAGTAAAACCCGACGACAAATGGCTGGGCGGAAGTAACACCATCAGGTACACCGTGCTGGAACCGCACCAGGTGCTTCAGGTAGACTTGCAGCCACCCCTCACGATTGATAAAATCACCCAGGAGGGAAAGGAGCTGAACGTGACTACTGAAGGCAACGCCCATTTTGTCACCCTGCAGAAGAAACAAAAGAAAGGCGCCACCGAAGAAGTGGTGGTGCATTACAGCGGTCATCCCAAAGAGGCCGTCAATGCCCCTTGGGATGGCGGCATCAGCTGGGACAAGGACAAGAATGGCAAGCACTTTGTGGCTTCGTCCAATCAGGGGATTGGCGCCAGTATTTGGTGGCCCAACAAAGACCATATGTATGACGAGCCGGACAGTATGGCCATAAGCGTGCGCGTGCCTAGTGACCTCATCAACGTGTCCAATGGCCGCCTGAAAAAAACAGAAACCCATAAGGACGAAACCAAGACCTGGCACTGGTATGTACAAAACCCAATCAACAACTATGGCGTGAACATCAATATTGCAGACTATGTGCATTTTGGTGAAGTCTATGACGGCGAAGCCGGCCCTCTGGATATGGATTACTGGGTCTTGTCATACAACCTCGACAAAGCACGGGAGCACTTTAAAGATGCCCCGCGGTCTATGGAAGCCTTTGAGCACTGGTTTGGCCCCTACCCTTTTTATGAAGACAGTTTTAAGCTGGTGGAAGTGCCCTATCTGGGGATGGAGCATCAGAGTTCGGTGACCTATGGTAACGAATACAAAAAGGGTTATCTGGGCAATGACATGTCCGGTACCGGCTGGGGGATGAAGTTTGACTACATCATCATTCACGAGACCGGGCACGAGTGGTTTGCAAACAACATCACCTATCAGGAAATCGCCGATATGTGGATACACGAGAGCTTTACCACCTATTCTGAAGGTTTGTTTATCGAGTATTTTTACGGTAAGGAAGCCGGGGCAGAATACATTACCGGCACCAAACACATCATAAAGAACGACACCCCCATCATCGGGTTTTACAAGGTAAACAAACGCGGGTCGGGCGATATGTATTTTAAGGGTGCCAACATCCTCCATACCTTGCGGCAACTCATTGAAGATGATGAAAAATGGCGGTCCATTCTCAGAGGACTCAATACAGACTTTCGCCACACCACCGTTACCGGAAAACAGGTGGAAGACTACCTGAGCAAACATACCGGTATCGACCTCACAGAGTTCTTTAACCAGTATTTGCGTGATGCCCGCATCCCGATAGTGGAGTTTAAAATGGAGAGCAATGTGCTTTCCTTTCGCTACAACGATATTGTGGAAGGCTTTGATATGCCCGTGCGTGTCATGGTCAATAATGAACTCACGTGGATATTCCCTAAAGCCGAATGGACAGTCAAAACTTTTGAAGAACCCATTAACAGCTTGCGACTGGATGCTAATTTTCTGGTGGACGGGTATTTGGTTGAAGAATGATAAATACAAAGATTTTGAAAAAGCTCACACTTTTGGCATTCGTTGCCGTGATTACAATCGCCTGCAAACAATCTCAGGAAACCGATGCGAAGGAAACTATAGAAAACCGTATGCGTAGCATGGATACTGCCCTGATGGAGCAAGATACACTATCCCTGAAAAACCTGCTGCGCGATAACCTTACATTAGGCCACTCCAATGGATGGATAGAAACCAAGCCGGGGCTGCTGGAGACGCTTGTTCAAGGCGGTGTGGTGTATGAGAGCATCCGCATTGAGGGAAGCCCTGCATTCCATTACCAGTCTGAAAACTTCATCACTACCCGCAGGGACCTGAATGTAGAAGGGATTGTCAATGAGACTTCATTTAGCGTGAAACTGAATGTGCTGGAAGTCTGGATCCTTGAAGACAGCAGCTGGCAGTTACTGGCAAGGCAAAGTGTGAACAGGAAAGAGTGATTGTCACCATAAAAAAAGACCCCTATGAAGGGGCCTTTTTAATTATATATTTTAAAAAAAAGCGGACTATGCTTTTGGCATCAATACCGTATCAATAGCATGTACCACTCCGTTAGAAGCATCTACATCTGCCGTCACTACTTTAGAAGTATTTCCTTTGGCATCTTTAATCATTACATTACCGTCTTTTAGGGTAAGGGTTAACTTCTCGCCCTGCACTGTAACAACTTCATATCCGTCTTTGCTGCTTTCAATGGCTTTGATTACATCTGCTGCCATAAATTCACCGGAAACAACGTGATAGCTCAAAAGACCTCTCAGTTGTTCTTTGTTTTCTGACTTCATAAGGTTGTCCAAAGTTTTCTTTGGCACTTTATTGAAAGCCTCATTGGTGGGTGCAAACACGGTGAAGGGACCTTCACTTTTTAGAGTTTCAGCAAGTTCAGCTGCTTGTACAGCAGATACCAGTGTTGAGAAATTTTCATTTCGCATAGCAATGGCTGCTACTGTGTTGGCTTCATAATCTGCCTGCATTTTGGATTCTTCTTCTGCCTGCATGGCAGCTTTTTCATCCATTTTCATTTGTTCAGCCTTAGCAGCTTCCTCTGCTTCGGCTTCTTTCTTCTTAGAGTCATCACAGGATGCGAATAGTAATCCGATAACTGCTAATGACAATACAATTTTTCCTAATTTCATAATGATGGTTTTTTTAATTCATCCCAAAGATACTTTTTAGAAGTGTTAAAAAATTATAATACAGATTAATCTTGTGTTAATTTTGTGACGTTCTTCAGCTGATGATTTCTTTAGTTTCCGTGAGTTATTGTCTTTTAAAAAGCTTTTATCATTTGATTTTCAGGCAATAAATTTAGGATGGTGTAAAAGTCCTGTTTACAAAATTTTAATATTTTTACAGGGCGAAGGCAGTAAACTTCAGCTTGGATGATATGAAAATGATTTCCTTTTACGTCATGGTCTTGTGCTTAGGTTTTGCTATTGCGTGCAATACCGGTAAACCACCCACAGCAGTCAAAAAATGCAAGACGTTCCCTCCGAATGATTTCAGCGAAGCTATTATTGTAAACCTTGAGAGTGTTGTTGACGGGGACACCCTTTTTTACAACGAACTCCGGTTTTTATGCGTTTATAACAGTATGTATACCAAAAAAGGAATGTATGATTCCTTTGGGAAATGGGATGTAATGATCAATCCGGAATATGGAAGGATTTCAGAGTTGGTATGGAAAGATGTAAAGTTGTTTGAAGATGACTCTTTAAGGTTTCAGGTTGCCGCCGGTGGTATTGAAAGCATCTATGATATGTATGCTTCAGTCACGGTGTTTGATCAATATGGAAATGATATGCTGCTTGAAGGTTCGCCATATGTTGAAAAAATCATCGATTATTTTGCACTATTAATCTTTGATAACGATAATAAAAAATTAGACTTTTATAAACAATTTTAAGTTACTTCAATTTGATAGCAGTAGTTCAATAGAGACAATCTTTCAGATAGGTTTTCACAAAAATTGATATATATTATTATGCACCATCCTTTTCATCTTTTCTTTGTTCCACTTCATTTTTAGGAACTTCTTCATCAGGATATCCTTTTGCAACGATATTGAACTCAGATTTCTTCTTCCTGTCACGCGGGTCGCCTTTGGGGCGGCCGCTGAGTTTTACAATGGCCAGAACTGCCAGTACCAGAATAATCAATAAAAATATCCATATATACCACATACCTGATGAATTTTATAGTTCTATAACATATAAATTTACAACCTTAGGGTGTATACCTGTGATAATAAACTCACAAAAACGCATAAAAGTTTTGTTAAACAACCTGCTTTAGGGAATACAACGTATCAGCTTTACTGCCTCCACGGCTTCCTTTACATCATGCACCCGCAGTAAGGAAGCTCCTTTTAAAAGAGCAATGCTGTTGAGTGCCGTGGTGCCGTTTAAGGCTTCTGCAGGGGAAACGTCCAGGGTTTTATGGATCATCCCTTTTCGGGAAACACCTATAAGGAAAGGAACATCGAGGTTCTTAAAGAGTTCCAGTTTGCCCAACAGTTCAAAGTTCTGCGGGATGGTTTTGGCAAAACCAAAGCCGGGGTCGGCGATGATATCGTTGATACCGGCTTTGCGGGCTGTTGCGATGCGTTCTGAAAAGTAGCGGAGGACATCAAGGGTCACATCGTCATAATCGGTAAGGGTTTTCATGGTTTGCGGGGTGCCGCGCATATGCATCATGATATAGGGCACCTGCAATTGTGCGACACTGGATATCATATTCTCATCCAACAACCCGGCGGAGATGTCGTTGACTAAGGCTGCCCCGGCATCTACACTCTCCCGGGCGACGGTGCTGCGAAAGGTGTCTATTGAAATCAATAACTCAGGGAATTCTTTTACAATGCTCTTAATAGCGGGAAGAACACGTTGCAGTTCTTCGCTTTCGGGTACATCTGCAGCTCCGGGTCGCGAACTGTAGCCGCCCACATCGAGAAAGGTTGCTCCTTCACTGAGCATTCTTTCGGCCTGACTCAAAATAGCGGCATCTGTACTGAGTTTTCCACCATCGTAAAAAGAATCGGGTGTGATGTTGAGGATTCCCATTACTTTGGGAGTGGATAAATCGACAAGGGTTCCTTTACAGTTGATGGTCATACGTAAGTTTTCGCGTAAGAGATATTTTTAAACATTTAAACAGTTATAATAATTCAAAGCAAATTTAATGCTTTCTATACTTTTTTTTAGGACTTCCCATACTAAAGTGTATTTTTGTAAGACAAGTTTTTAAGCCACATTTTGAATACCATTATGGCAAATACCGAAAAACAATACGACGAAATTATTGCTACCTGCAGGGCGTTGTTTATCAATAAAATGAAAGATTATGGCAGTGCATGGCGCATCTTGCGACTGCCTTCCCTTACTGACCAGGTTTTTATCAAGGCGCAACGCATTCGCAGTTTGCAACAAAATGCCGAGCGTAAAGTAGATGAAGATGAAAGCAGTGAGTTTATAGGTGTCATCAACTACAGTGTGATGGCGCTCATACAACTCGAAAAAGGTATCGCGGAACAACCCGATTTGAACCTTGAAGAAGCCACTGCCCTCTATGATGAAAAAATTGCAGAGACAAAGGCATTGATGCTCAACAAAAACCACGACTATGGCGAGGCCTGGAGGGATATGCGTGTGAGTTCACTGACAGATTTGATCATCCAGAAACTCTTACGCGTCAAGCAGATTGAAGACAATCAAGGGAAAACATTGGTGAGTGAAGGTATTGATGCCAATTATCAGGATATGATCAATTATTCGGTTTTTGCTCTCATTCACATAAATGAAAATAAAAATTAAACGCAAAGCACGCAATGAAAGCGCAAAGAAAAAAGAAAAATCCTTAGCGTATTCTATGACTTAACAAAATGTTTTTTTATATTTTTTATGC
>TARA_R110000850_G_scaffold107453_10_pt1 | contig 12077 bp, 9 predicted proteins | sample TARA_R110000850 | Tara Oceans TARA_R110000850 (sample SAMEA4397586) | marine metagenome | biome: Polar Biome; feature: [SRF] surface water layer (ENVO:00010504); material: water (ENVO:00002006), including particulate matter (ENVO:01000060) such as... | depth 5 m | reverse complement strand
TCCGCTTCCGCGGGTCTCGGTGATTTCGTCAATCAAAGTCAGCGTCATCAGCGATTCAATCAACCCGACCCCGGCCAGAATCAGAGAGAACGGAAAGATGATCATCAACGTTTCCCAGGAGAACGGCGCCAGTACATACCGCGAGTCCATGAAGAATAACATTGGTAAAGGCTCTTTGGTGGGCTGCACGGAAGCGACTGCTGCCTTAATCTGTGTTTCATTTAAAACTGCGGCGTCTGCAGACTGTTCTGTCGCGTCTATTTCAGCAGTCGCAATCACTTCCTGCTTTGCTTCAGTAACCGCCTTCGCTTTCAGATTATTCATCATCAGGTCATCCACGGTCTGGACGACATTGTTCTGTCCGCCAGGAATCCAGCTCTCGGGAGCAAGTTTATTAATGCCGACGGCGATGACAGAGACCATAATAATCGCGGCCAGCGAACTGGGAACCGCTTTGGTCAGTTTGGGTAGCAGGACAATCACTGCCATCGTCAGCGCAACCAGTGCGATCATAATCGTCATGGGGACACCCGACAGAAATGTCATGCTGCCATCAGCGCCCAGTGTTTTGAAACTTCCGATCTGCGCCAGGCCAATCACAATCGCCAGTCCATTCACAAATCCCAGCATCACGGAGTGGGGGACCAGGCGAATCAGTTTACCGAGTCGCAGCACGCCCACGGTTACCTGTAGCAGACCACACAAAATGACGGCGGGAAACAGGTATTGAATGCCATGCATGGCGACCAGGGAAACGATGACAACAGCCATCGCACCAGTGGCTCCGGAAATCATGCCGGGGCGGCCACCGGCTAATGCACTCACGAATCCAATAAAGAATGCGGAATACAGACCGACGGTCGGAGGAACTCCTGCGACAAACGCAAAGGCAACCGCTTCCGGCACCAGCGCCAGAGCGACGGTTAAACCCGACAATACATCATCCTTGACGGAAGCGGTATGCTTCGAGAAAAACGCTAACATCAAAACTCCAATAACATTCTCAAGGTTGGTCTGCACAGTCAGCCTGGAAGGCGAACCCTTCGCCAGCAGACTCTCCGTGCCAACACGGAAACGGGGCGCACAAGAAACTGACCGCTCGAGTGCAAAAGCAGACTTGAATCTCAGACTTGCTGTCTCGCAAATCGAAAAACTCAAGATTCAGCAACACAAACTATTGGTCCATCAATCCTGTATTCGCAGGTGGTCAATGTCAGGCGAGCACGCCAATAAGCGTGCGGACCATTTCGGCCAACGTGCCAGTTAAGGTCTGATAAGACACTATTTACTGTTCAGATTCAAACAGAACCTTTCGACGATACGCAGGACCATCTCAGGGAGCGCGTTGCAGGATACTCAGGTGGGATGTTGAGGGGATCAACATTTTGAATTGAAGGCGTACTATCCCTCAGTTCTTTACAAATCCACGACCTCTTTTAATGCATTCTGCCATCTGTCACAAGCGGGAACCTTTAAGAAACGCCAATTTTATGACAGTTTCATCTGTTATTCACGGTTTGCAGTGTTATCTGGCACAGGTAAATCCCTGATTTCAGGGGAGAAGGAGAAATCAGGATCATCAATTCCAATGTCACTCCACACAATAGTTAATCAAGTGAAATACTCGAATATGTGTCCCATTGACTCTGAATGCACACTCTTCTCTTGACGCCGTTTACAATTGTAGTTAATTACATCTGTAAACATTCAAGGAGGAGAACTCAAAATGAAACAGGTTTCCATTTCCGATGCCGAATGGCAGGTGATGAATATTATCTGGGACGGCCAGCCGCTCGCCGCCCAGGAGATTGTGTCTCGTCTTTCCGACCAGGCCGACTGGGCACCCCAGACTATTAAAACCATGCTGCACCGCCTCGTTAAAAAAGAAGTGCTCACCTTTGAAGAGCAGGGCAACCGCTACGTCTATCGCTCTCGCGTCAAACGGTCGGCTTGTGTCAAACAGGCCAGCCGCGCCTTTCTGGATCGTGTTTTTTCCAGCGAGCCAGCACCACTGCTCGCACATTTCATGCAACATACAAAACTCTCTGCAGAGGAAATTGCAGAGCTCCGCCGCATTCTCGATGACAAGGAACGTTGATCATGAATGGATTCCTGTTGGCTTCAGATCTCTATATTGAAATTACGGATAAGATCCTGGAACTGTTGATCATCCCCACGATCACCGCAGGCCTGCTGGCAGTGCTCGTCTTATTCGTCAATCTCTTCGCGCGAAAATGGCTGACCGCCGGTCAGATGGGACTGCTCTGGGGACTGGTCCTGATTCGGCTGGCCATACCCTATGGTTTCGCTCCCGAGAGTTCGTATAGCCTGACAAGTCTGCTTGTTGTATTCATAGAGGAGTCTACTCCTGCTGAGCCGCCTCGAGATATTTATACTCCTGAACCCTGGCCTGTCACTGGCACCAACGGAACGCATGCGGTAGATGTGCCCCCCATGCTTCAAATCCAGTTCCCGGAACCCAAGCCCCCTGAAGTCAGTTTTACCGGAACACTTTATGAATATCTTATTTCCTTCCTCGAATGGTTCTTGCGCATCCTGCCACCGCTCTGGTTTGCGGGTGCTGTCTTCATTCTGATTCGTATGCTGGTCACTCATTGGCGATTTTCTCGAAAAATCAATCAACTTGTCGAATCCACAGATCAACGACTTTTGCAACTCTGGAACACCTGTTGTCAGCAGATTCGTTTCCATTGTTATGTTCCGGTGATTGTCTGCGACGACATTTCCCAACCCTCTGTCATGGGAGCCCTGCGACCGAAACTGCTGCTCCCCACCGATCTCACAGAGTTGAGCGACAGTCAGCTTCAGCTCATCATGCTCCATGAGTTAGCGCATCTTAAGCGGCGGGACCTGTGGGTCAACTGGTGTTTGTTTGGTTTGAGATTGCTACACTGGTGGAATCCACTCTACTGGCTGGCAGCCACTCGTTTCGGCAGCCTCCGCGAACAGTCCCGCGATGCCATGGTCCTCTGCTGGCAGGAACAGCAAGACCGCAATAACACTCAGAACGAATCTGCCCGTGAATACAGCGAACTATTGCTGACACTGGCCCAGCGGCCGAATACGGGTTCCTGCTGGCGGATCTCCCTGCCGGTCTCGATGCTCGGATTTCTGAAAAACCCGTTACGGAAGCGCTCGCTCACCAACCGCCTCCAAGCGCTCCGTAGCGCGACAACCCGGATTCACCCGATACAGACAACCACTGTGATCATTGTCATCGCGCTTTTTACTGCGACGGGGCTGTCGGATGTAAAAGACTCCACATCCCCGGTAAACCAGCAAATGCAAATTCAAAATGAACACCAGCACAACTGGTTTGCTGAACTCCCTACACTCTCGCCACATGACGACGAAAGTTTAGAGCCGCTCGACTTACGGATCTATCAGGTCAAAAAAGTGATCGGCAGGATTTCCGAGGAACGAGCGATCTCTGAAGAACAGGCATACGGGTATCTCATGACGCACGTCAAATTTCTGCTGGAAATTCAAAATCGAAAATACCAGCCAGATGAGAAACCGCTTAAACAGGCACTTGCAGAATACGATGGGCAGAACCGTCTTGTGGTCAATGCACCGAATTCGTTGCACGAGGAATTGAGTCGACAGCTCCGCGCCTGGGAGCTGAGTGGCTGCGGTCAGATTACCTTCGCCAATATTCTCATGGAAACCGCCTCCGATGTTACGGTACAAACTGACATTAATTGGACCGGTATGGCTGGCTTCCAAAATACAACCCCCGCTCCAGGCCAGCCACAGCTTGACAAAACCAATCCTCGTCCGGTCGTCCAGGCAAGTGCCGCGGTCGAAGAGTATTTTCCCATCAGTGTGGCAGTGATCAACGAACAACAGGAATTCAAACTGATCCAGGCTGCCCAGAGCGACGAGCGCAGTCAATGTGCTTTCAATCCAAAGGTCACTCTGTTCAACGGCCAGAAAGGCTCCATCGTCAATCAGGTGCAAAGGCCATTTGTCATTGGCGTACATAAAGCGAAATCCGGAGAACTGAAACCGGAATTGAAAGTCATCGCTGAAGGAATGACGCTTGAACTCAGGCCGATCCTGACAGCAGATCACACAGCGGTACGCCTCGAAGTTCTGGTCAAGCAAAGCGAAATCTCCCGAGTGAAAATTATGGAGACACAAGTCTCCGGCAAAAAAATCAACTTCCAGGTTCCCAGCGTCGAACAGAGACGTATCAGCGTCGCCGCCGATTTGAGCGGCAAGAACTCACTGTTGATTTCACTGCCTCCCACTCTGCACTCCAAAAGTTTTCAATACCTGCTGCTGAAAGCGGAAATTTTAGGCCACCCGGATCTACCCGCGACACTGGTCAATCCCAACCCGTCGGGTCAACCAGCAGAGTGAAGAAACCATTGTTCCTGTTCCCGTCATTACATTTCAGATTCTCCTGTAAAACTGCAGTTCGAAGAGTAGAATACGGGAAGTATCTTTTAGTCGTTTTGAACAGTTTCATTAGTGTGAGGGAGAATGAAAACATGTCACAGAAACTGACAGTGGACCAATACATTGAGTCTTTAAAAAAAGGTCGTAAACGCAATTATGTCCTGGTTGGAGTATTGATCATTTTTATGATGCTTCAGGAGATTTTCACCTCTCGTAGCACAGATGTTTTCATGGTGATCTTTACGACTCTCTTTATTGCAGATCTCGTCTGTCAGGTGCACCTGATTTCCGTCCTCAACCTGATTAAGGAAAGCCCGGATTCCCAACCCGAACCGGAAACTGTAGAAACTGTTGCTTCTTGACCGACATCAGCGTCAAACCATTAGAATGGCAGAAACAGTTTCGCCCGGAATGACGGTGAACCCAGGTCTGTGAAATATATTCTATTGGGTGAGTGTTGCCCCTTTTCACGGCCGGACAAGCCGGACCGTGGCACACGGAAACCTCTACAATAGTAGATTCTGCCCCACTGAATCCGCCACTCTGGGTGCCACTGTCGGCTTGCCCGACAGTGCTGGTATAACGCCAGAAAAACAGAGTTATCTCTGGAAATCCAGAGCCGGAATCCAGGTATCTGCCTTTCTCTCACCTTTCTGATTCCTTCTACTCAGCGCCCCGTCTGATCTTCCATCAGGCGGCGTGCTTCCTGCGTTGCGGTTTCCCAGCTTCCTTCATTCGCTGATGTCACAATCGCATTCAACCAGCCTGCTTCCCTCTCAGTGATTTCATTTTTCTCAAGAGAACTTTGGATTAATTCCTCTATGGTTTCCAGGCGCTCCGTACTCTTCTGATTACAGACCGAGTACAGCGCTTTGGAAATTTCATACGTCTTCGGCGAAACAGCCGGATAGCCACAACCACTCAAAGGCAGCAGAGTGATCAGAAACAGCATTGTCGAAAACAGAACAATTCGATTACGCATTAAAACTCTCCCGTCACTTCACCCTCGTTAATACTCGAGAGTTCCGCCCATAGCAGCAGATCAATATTTTCAGAAACGAACCGTACTGAACCGTCCCCCATGCAGACATGCCCGCCCCCCGTATGCTCCGAATACATCTGGCCGACGTGGTAGGTAGGGAAATTCACAGGATGGACGATCGGAAAACCGGTGATGTCCAGTTCGCCGCCGGAAGGACCTGCATGAATTAACGCCAGCGTTGCGGCTGCGTCGGGACCATTTTCAGGTGAAGTGAACCGGGGGTGTGTATACGCACCGGGCACCACGCCCACCCAGGTTTTATCACTCAGTTTAGACGAATGTTCACCAAGGAAAATCGTATTGGACGTTCCGTCCGTCACATCTCGCATCCGTGTGCGCGAGTTCCGGAAGAAGGGGCCGTCTGCGACTTTCGATGCATCGCCATTGATGGTCACCGTTTTTGTGGTCTTGGTATAGATATTTGTGAAAACAATTCCCGTCGTACTCGAACCGCATTCCCCCCAGCACGATTCCTGACCATGGCTGGCCACATAATGCGAACGACCAAACCGCAGTTGTGAGCCCCCTTTCACGAGCGGGCTGCCGCTGGCATCCTGTATGAGAAACGGTTCATCTCCTCCTGACGAAGTGGGACAGAGAAAGACGGACAGCTTCGTCTGGGCGGCACTGGCGTTCGCCAGATCCCAGCAGGGACGATTCAGGTCCAGCGCGTTATAAAGCACTGCCTGATCCATAAACGGGAGTATCATCGTTCCCCAGGTCCAGCCCGGAGCCGCATCCCAGGTGTCGGGATCAATGGCTGCCCAGGCAGGGCCCGAGCCGTTGCTGGTTCCAAAAGAATAATAGCCGGCGGGAAAACAGGAATGTGTATCGTGATAATTATGGAGCGCAATACCCAGCTGCTTCAGATTGTTTTTACATTGACTGCGTCGCGCTGCTTCGCGTGCCTGCTGAACCGCGGGTAACAGCAGGGCAATCAGCGTTGCAATGATGGCAATGACGACGAGGAGTTCAATCAGCGTAAAGCCGGGGCGGGATATTCGGGAGGGCGGGTATCTCATCTCGATCAACCTTAACAGGAGTGTAAATACGGCGTGTTCAAAAGGTAGCCAGCGCTACAATATGGATTGTAAAAAATGTAGCATGTGCTACATTTGAGTGTTATTGTAGCCAGTGCTACATTTCTGTCAATCGAAAACTGGAAAAAAATTCCCGGGATCAAACCGGATCGTCAGGCCTTCGCGTTGAAACCTGAAAACAGGGCACTCCTGCCCAGATTCCCCCTCACGAAACAAATTCGACTTGACCGGCTCACGCCAATCGAGACCCTCTTATATCTGCGTCGCGCGCGTGTCCAGTTTTTCTTCAACTGAATGTTCCGTACCTGATTGTTCCCGCACCATAAAACCCAACTGGAATTTGCAAAAATGATCGATGCCTGTTCTTCACTTGTTCCCGATTCACAGTCAAATAAACTGCGGGTCGACACACTTCGGTCCACTCCCGCCCCGACATCGCCCCGATATCGACCCGGTTCACGCCGATATCGCGCCAGTATCGACCTGTATCGCCCTACCAGTTCCCGTTGTTCACCGTCCGTTTTCTCTTGAATGCAGACACCATGATCGAACTCCCCCTTGCAAAAACAAAAGCAGAAAAGTGAAGACAGTTTCCACAGCATTTCGGCTGTAAAACAGAAGCACTTCCGCCGCTGTTATTCCTGATAACACAGCGCAGCCTCCACCTGCTATTTTACGGAAAGGCACCGGGAGCGAGAGAGGAGTTCCTACAGGTTCGCAGCAGTAGCTTAGCGTCGTTGCATGACGATGACTGCCGTCTGGCTTCTCAGCGATTCCAGTGTGATCCCCTGCTGGCGCTGCAGTTGTCCGAATCTGATATCGCTTTGGAAATCGGGGTGACTTAATTTCAATCCCAGTTCAGGCGCGGAAGGCATGGCCGCACGCACACGGGGATGAAAATGGAGCTGGTCATCGGCTGGAACATTATTGAGCCGCCAGCGACCATCGGCATCAGTCACAACATCGTCCTCTTCAGCCAGCCAGTGACGCGGCTCCGGACGAAGTCCTGCCTGGAGTGGCGTGTTATCGAACATCGCCAGTGGGGTAATTGATGTGAGGTTTTCAACCGCAACCCGGACGCCGGTAATCGGTTGTCCCTGTTCGTCTTTGATTGTGCCACCAATGGAGGTTCCCCGTTCCAGCTGGAACGTGAATTGATCCGGAATCTGACCTCCATCAGTCTGATATTCCCGCGACCACCAGGCATGCAGCGGGCAGTACTTGTCTTTACTCACCCACAACCCCAGATCGTCGTTTTCGCCTTTCACTTCCAGAACGGCAATTCCCCGTGCATCCGTGGTGTGCTGGCTGTTCTCGAGTAAATGTTTCTTCGCCGTTTCCGCGATAAAAGTATGGTTCTGATAGATTCGGACCCCGGCAATCGGCCGTCGGTCTGAGTCTATGACGCGAACGGTTAATGTTCGAACTTGAAAAGGTTTGACAGCACTCACCGGCTGTTCTGCGGTCAGGAATCCGGGAGTCAATACCGTAAACAGACCGGCAACGGCAGTGATGAGCATCATGAAAAATCGACGTGCCATAACTTTTTCAAATCGCTGCATAATGAGAACTCCCATATGTGAACTGATCGAATGACCAAAGGTATCACTGCCCCTCAATACGGTCAAGATGAGTTACAACCAGGACGTCATGAGCCGATTTCAGGGGCGTCGTCAGCTAACAGGAAACGATCAGAGTTCTTTGCCGAACAGGTAAACAATCACCTGCTTAAATTTAATGGTATCCTATTTGTTAAATCTAATATTTGATGTCACGGTAAGATATACCGGGTGCCATCTGTCGGCTTGCCCGACAGTGCAATTGATATTAATGCAACGAGTAAGTCTGAATCTTTTTTCTGCCATTGATTTGGTGATGTTGAAATATTCTACTGAAACAAAAAACTGATAATTTATAATTATTACTGGTTTAAATGTGATCCAAGCTCAATCTCTCAGGACTCAGAGATATGAAAAAGCCTCGAAAGCAGATCAAGCATTTTCACGAACCGGGTGATTTACACGAATTAACTTTTTCGTGTTACCAAAGAAAACCATTACTGACAAATCAGGATTGGAACAAACTGTTATGTCAATCGATTGATCGTGCTTTAAAAAGTCAGAAGTTTCGTCTCATATCCTTTGTGATTATGCCCGAGCATTTACATTTATTCGTCTATCCTGTCGGCAATGAATGTCGAATCGATCGATTCCTGGCAGCGATCAAACGCCCCTTTTCCTACCGGATTAAAGAACAACTGGTTCAGTTAAACAGTCCATTGCTCAATCATTTGACAACAACAGCAAATTCAGGAAAAAATGTTTTTCATTTCTGGCAAAAAGGTCCCGGCTATGATCGTAACTTAACTGGTAGACAGGCTGTTTTGGCCGCAATTAATTATATTCACCAAAATCCGGTTCAACGAAAACTGGTACGAAATATGAGTGACTGGAAATGGTCGAGTGCACGGTGGTATGAAAGTGACGGCAATACAGTGGATCCGGATTTACCGGTAATACATGGTCTCCCCTGGGAATTCTTTGCAACCGCTTCTGTCGAATAATCCTTGGATAAGTTTGGCACTGCCGGACAAGCCGGCAGATGGCACCCCGAGTCCATGATCATATTTTCAATACCTATACTTATACAGGCACACCAATTCGATCCAGGTGCAACAGATAGACGACTGGTTGCGACTCTGGTTAGAATAAAGCCTTGAGTTTTTGCAACCGGGAACAACATCGAAAGGACAAAGGTATGAAGGCGGCTCAGTTACTCGCGTTGATCTGGATTTTGATTCCTGCACTGGGGTGTGCACAATCTGAACCTGCGAAACCTGACTACTTCAACCAGAGCGTGGCCGATTCGAATCCCTTACGGACGGAGCAGGCGCGGGAACTGGATGAATATATCAAAACCATTGCCGCGGACCGGCGGCGATTCAAACAGCTGTTCCAGCCCGATTATTCTTCCGCCGCCGCATTCGAGAAATCGGCTGAACCGCTGCGGGCCGCGTTTTGTGAAAGCATTGGTTATCCGCCCCCCGGTAAACGACCCGATCAGCCTGCCACCTATAAAAAGATCGGTGAAGACAGCATCGGCGTTTACTATCGTGCAACGTTTCCCATTCTGCCGCACGTGCATTCCGAAGGAATCTTCATTGTCCCCAGATCGGCGAAAGGGAAAACGCCGTTAATCATCTCCATGCATGGGGGCGGCGGCTCACCTGAAGTCGCGTTGTTCAACGGCGGATCCAATTATCGAGACATGGTTCGCGGCGCGGTCAAACGGGGCTTTCTTGTCTACGCACCACAGCATCTGTTTAAAGCGGACGGTTATCCCAAAGACATTCGCCGACAGATTGATGACCGCATGCGACTCATCGGCACCAGTATCACCGCCGTTGAAATTGCCAAGATCACTTATGCCATTGATGAACTCATCAAACGCCCCGATGTCGATGCCAGCCGGATCGGCATGGTCGGCCTCTCCTACGGCGGATACTACGCGCAGGTGACTCCTGCCGTCGATCCGCGGATTAAAGTCTCTGTCTCCAGTTGTTACTTCGGAGTACAGGAAGGTCGCTATGCGAAAGAGGAACTCTCGGTTCCGTCCGATTTCCGGTTTATGAATCGCATGACGCTGTTCAACGACGCCGATCTTGTGGCTTTGATCTGTCCGCGGGCACATCAGATTCAGGCCGGTTCACGTGATAATGCATCCCATCGCGAAACAGGCAAACAGATCGCGCCCCGCGCTGCCACATTTTATGAACGGCTCAACCTGGGTGACCGCTTCGAACACGTGATCTTCGAAGGGGGACACGAATTCAACGACGAAGCAGCCTGGGCGTTTGTGGAAAAACATCTGTGATCTGTTTTTTCAAAGTGATGCAATCCACGTGAGATGACAAAGTCTGATGGCTGACTGATGGATATTTCTACTGCTTCTTTTCCGAAACTTGAATCACACCCAGGTCAATGGTTTCCCCCGGTTTCACTTTGATTTGTTCTGGCAGATAGAAGTGACCCAGAACGGAGTAGAGCGTGTATTCTGCTCCGACCGGTAAATCGTGAAACTCGAATGATCCATCTTGTTTACAACGAAAACTTTTCTCAAGCCTTAACACATCCCGGGTGGGAGCCGCGTCTGTTCCCGGAATGGCACGGCGGAGAAGTTCGATTTTGGATCCCGTCAGAGGGACATCTTTCTCTGTAGCCAGTTGGCCTTTCACGGATCCCAGTGGTTCCAGTTGCACTTTGTGTACCACGCCAGCTTCAGGAACGCCGGTAATGGTGACGGTACGCCCCAGGCTTAAGCCAGGGTGCTGGAAGTAAATCGTGTGGGTCTGATCCTCATAAAAACCATCCCTCGTGGAAACGTTCCCTTTTGCCTTCGAATCGGGGCGACCATTAATCGTGTAACCCGTGAGCGGTTTACCGTCGGGGCCGACCACTTCAAACTGGATTGAAGCACCGCGGTCAATCTGAAGTTCCACGTCAAATTCTTTTTCTCCCGGCGGGACTGTGACCAGCTTCAGAATTTGATAATCGGTGTAGGAACAATAATCGTATGTTTTTAATGTCTTTGTGTTTTTGCTGATCAGGTCCTTTAATTCTTCCAGTCCGGCTCCCGTCCGGTAATCAGGATTACGAAGCTGCCCTGCGATGATCCCTTTTCCTGGAATGCCCAGCAGCGTAAACGATCCATCCTCCGCAGACTTGAATCGCTGACGCATCGGTTGTACGGCATTGCCGGGCGACTGGTAGCGCAGGTAGTTTGTCGCATTCTCGTTGGAACGCAGGGGGAAGTAGTCAAAGCGGACATTGGGAATCGGTTTGCCTGTGCGTTGATCGGTGACTTTGCCGCGAAACAGGATGGCCCGCTGCAGTTTCACGTCGAGAGATACAGGCTTGTCCACTTCAGGTTCTGTAACTTGCAAAGAGGTCCGGAAGTAGGGTTGATCTTCCTCAGGGATCACATTTAGCTGCAGGTCGCTGTGACGGGGCAGATGCGCGATACGGAATTTCCCCGCTGCATCAGTAACACAATCAAGATCGATATCCCGAATATGCGTGCTGTTGTATCCGGGTCTCTTCACGCGGGAGACTGCGCGGGTTGCTGTGATGCGGGCGGAAATCGGGGCACCGCTCTCCCGGTCGCGTACAATGCCTTCGATGACGAGTTCCGGTTTCGTCACCAGTTGGAAATCGGCTCCATAGTAAGTGGCGTCAATCAGGTCGCTGTACTCAAGCGGTCGTGCTTCTACTGGTTGCATCTCTCTGGTCACGACGGCAATCAGCTGCGTAGCGATGCCGGGACCTGCGATTTTCAGAACGGCGAGGCGGTCCTTACCGAGGTTGGAAATCTGGAAGCGCCCTTCGCTGTCTGTTTTGAACGTGGCGGGGATGCCTGGAGTGTTCGCGGTAATGTAAGAATCAGCTGGAAACTGGCCCGCCGTAGATTGGTAGCTGTCCTGCAGAATATGATTTTCATATGCTGGTAACAGACCCTGCTTGCGAAGTTCGGGCAACTCCTGCAGCCAGCGATCGACGGCTCCCTTTTCCGTG
>TARA_R110000850_G_C9994049_1_pt1 | contig 12082 bp, 13 predicted proteins | sample TARA_R110000850 | Tara Oceans TARA_R110000850 (sample SAMEA4397586) | marine metagenome | biome: Polar Biome; feature: [SRF] surface water layer (ENVO:00010504); material: water (ENVO:00002006), including particulate matter (ENVO:01000060) such as... | depth 5 m | reverse complement strand
CTCTGTCCCCAATTGGCAAAGCATGCATAATGAGGACAAACCAGTATCGCACTGGCCGTTCATATCCCGATGTCATGGATGCAATCACCAAAGGGGGCAGTAATGGACTTCGCCGCATTGAAGGCTCGTCAGCGGCAGGAACGCGACGGACATCCCACCAACCTTGCCCTTCGCGTTCACCGAGCGCTGAGCTGGTTACAGCGAGCTGAGAAGGCAGATGATGCCGATGGTCGCTTTATCTTCCTGTGGATCGCCTTCAATGCGGCGTACGCCACCGATATAGATCCGCAATACCGGCTGAACGAACAGGAGGCCTTCAAGGCTTTCCTGGGCAAGCTCTGTGAACTCGACACCCAGAAACAGCTTGGCCGCCTGGTCTGGCAAAACTACCCGCAATCGATTCGAGTTCTGCTCGACAATCCCTATGTGTTCCAGAGCTATTGGGATTATCAGCGAGGCCAGATTACAGAAACCCAGTGGAAAGAGCGTTTCGACGCCGGCAAGCATCGCGCCGCCAAAGCGCTCGGTAGCAATGACACCGCTGCTGTACTCGGAATTGTATTCAACCGCCTCTACACCTTGCGCAACCAACTGATGCATGGTGGCGCCACCTGGAACAGCAGCATCAACCGCGACCAGATGCGCGACTGCGTGAAAGTACTGGGCGATCTGGTTCCGGTGACCATCAGCATCATGCTGGATAGCCCGGACACCTTGTGGGGTGATGCGGTGTATCCGGTAGTGATGGATGGCTAGCGGCCTTGAACAGTTCGTATTAAACCGGCAATTCGAAAAGGAATTCAGATATGCAGACACACGAATTACTAGATCAGTCTTTTGACGAGCAATTTGGCCAAATCGCGGGGCTGAGTTGGCTCCCTTGGGTAGGTCTCGATTTCCGGTCAGCCCCAGAGAAGCTGCTCATCCTAGGCGAGAGTGTGTACAACTGGACGCCAGCCTGTGCGGAGACTCAGGCCCGCATTGAACATCCGGAAAACCTCAGGCGTCTTCACGTCAGCCATGCGCTGAACGACAAATCGAAAGCTCGCTATGTCCGAAATATTGAACGTGCTTTATTCAACAAGCGTCGTGCAACTACGGACGAAAGACGTCATTTTTGGTCGAACGTGACATACCATAACCTCGTTCTACGAATGCTTCCGAGCCTTAAGCATAGGCCCTTGTACTCCGACTATCGCGAGGGTTGGAAAGTAGCTTTTTCGCTCGTGGCGGAGCTTAATGTTGATTCCGTCGTGGTGTATGGCTTGGAAGCTGAGAAGCGAAACGCGTTCAATGAGGTGGCAGAATCCGAGAATATCCGATGCGTTTCGCTGAAAGCTGATGCGAAGATCGGCAGATCGAAACCTAGAGTGGTGTCGGTAGAAATAAATGGTCGTACGGTACGCTTTATATTTATTCGTCATCCCAGCGCTTATTTTAGCTGGAAGAAATGGGCGCCGTATCTCCGGCAGCATATTCAACTTGGATAATAGTATTGCTTTGCTGAAGGCCGTTGTTGAGTGACGAGCATTCGAATTTTTAGTAAGAAGCAGAAACAGAAGTAGAAGGAAGCGTAGTTAGATGAAGTTTGATGAAATTCTAATGCTGGTCGTCGCCGTAATTGTGATTGCGCATGTTATCTGGTGGTTTTTCCAATGGGCTGCAGGCAACAACAAGCCTGCGCCTAATAAAGAGTATTGTTTTGATCAGGACAGAACGGCTGCTGAATCGAAAGAACAGTCACGGCGTATTGAGCGTGTAGACAGCACGAGGTTGCGTGAAGCACGTCGTCCGCAGCCGAGCCAGACGGCTAGTGATGAGCGTGCTACTCACTGGAAGGATCAGCAATCACGGATTCAGCATACGCCTCCTGCCATTGTTGCTGAATCCATAAGACAATACTCGCGGGGCACTGGTTCTGCTAGGTTCGCCAAATTTGGTTTGGAAAGATCGCCCTTGAAGGTTTTTGGTTACAAAGTCGGCAAGCATGGCTTGACTCTAACTGAGCGAAGGCAAGTCTTGGAGTTTGCCGTTTTTGGTGTGATACCCAATTTCTTCGCTGAAGAATACCGAGCTGAGTGGGGGGAGCCAGGCACGCCTAAGAGATATGAGGCTATCCTAAGTCATTTGCACATGCTGCAGAGCACACGGCGCCAGCAGCTCCAAATGAAGCAGGCTATTGCTGACTGGAACATGGATTACAGGTGGTTGGTTGAATCATATGCAGACCTGATGCGGGGCTATCGCAAATATTTGCTATGAGTTTGGTTTGGTTGCCGTTCCTTTTGATGCCTGCTAGAGAGCTGGCCAGGGTGATGATGTTAATCACCCTGGCCAGTGCGAATAAATCTCTTTAACGGCGTCGAGGTAAATAGCTATAACCTTTTTGCGCTGCTGCGATAGGCGAGCCGTTATCTTCTACAAGAAGTCGCCCTACTAATGGGTGGTCTTCGATTAATTGACCAACAAACTCCCATTTGTCTTCGCCAACTGTAACTGGTCTCGAGGACAGTGTGCTGCCTGCAGAGTACCACCCAGCAATCGAGTACACTCGCACAACAACTCCATCTACAACGCTGAGTGCGGTCGGGTGAGTGTTTTCAGTTCGCGTTTTTTCCGAAACCTGGTGCCAAAATTGCCGAGTGCAGTCATAAAGACGTTGTTCACATAATGTTGGCGAAAACGTGTTATTGATAAAAAAAATGATGCAAGGTTCTGTAACTGAATTAATGAGCACAGGTTTTGAGCCATAGAGACGCTCGACCTCGGAAGCGTCAAGACGCCCCCTTTCTATGCCGTGGCCTCTCACCAGGTTCGTGAGGTTTTCCATTCCAAGCGCGTCAATGATAGCTGCTTCGACCTCAAATGCGCTCTTTTCAGATTCTAACCCGTAGCGCAGAATTTCAATTCGAGGCTCTAGATTCAAGGCCCTGATCGAGTCAATATGAGCTTGTTTTTTTGATTCAAGCGCCGTGCTTTTCAAATGGTTTAGCGCACGATCATTAGCGGCAGCTTTACCTACGTAAAAAATATTATTATCCCTGGGGTCTGTTAATCCGTAAACGTAAAATCCGAGATGCTCTTTAGTTGCTTTTGAGAATTTCATGTGGCCTCGATAAAATTTTCGAAAATTCAATACATACGTATGATATCAAAATGCTGAGTCTACCGTGATTTATCGATGTTTTCTCACTTCACACCAAATATTAGCAATCGTGGTACTGCCCCCGTCTGTCTTCGGGCGGCAAATATATAAATTCCATTGTTTTGAAATGTCTGTTCAAGGAGATCGCCTGCTGTACCGAAAATTTCAGTTTCAGAGTATTCGGCATGGCTAAATAACGCAGCCACTGCATGGGAAAAGCTCGCGGTTTCGATGATTTGAGGAAGTTGGTGTTGATCTGGCCAGTCACATAGTAGGCAAGTTGTCTGCCGGTTCAAACCTTGGCTCATTACTATGCGTATATCACTCAAGTCCACACAAACCATCCATTGTTCAGTAACTAGCTTGATCAACAAGTGAGCCACTTCATCAGCCCAGGTAGCGAACGCGTCGGATCCAAGCGATTCCTCGCAACGCACTTGCCAAGCGTTTTTCGACAGTTGGCGTACCGGGCTAGATGCATAATCAATATAGAGTAACAGGTAACAGGTGTTATCGATTATTTGAGTTGGGGCCCCAATGACGATAAGCATTTCATATTTGTTGAAATATAGTGGCGGAGGCTCTTCGATCCAGCTCGAATGCATCGATTGGGTGCGATTGATGTAATTGCGAATGGCATACGCGGCGTAATTTTGCGCAGGTGACGAGCCAAAGTTTTGGGTAGTCATGATAAGCCTCGGTGCTCTGCAGGTGGAAATTCTCTCAAGGAATTCCTCTGGAGGTGGATTTATACTAGTTTCCGCTTTGTGCTGTATGCGTTTAGCTTTGCTAGCGTCCGGCCGGAATATATATGGCGAATATTCTTCACGCGCATTCTTGTGTCGCGTCACCCTCGTTTTGGTATGCCTCGGTGTTGAAGATGATGCCTACAAAAAAAGCACTTTACGTTCCACCCGCGACACGATGTGTCGTACTTGCCAGGTATGGTCTTAGTTCTCGTGAAAGAGTGTTAGCCGCGGATCGCCATCTCTGTACAAAGGCTTGGGATCTTGCTACTGGTTTGCGAGGCTCCTTCTTGCTCTCTGTAGCTGTATAGCCTCGGTTTTCAGTATGTAGTCCGAGTAGCAGGGTTAAGGCAGATCAACAAACCTATTTACCGTCCGTGGGAAAGAAGAACAGCCCGAGTGTCATGCGACGCGTCCTGACGCAACACCCCCCTAGAATGAGTCTCGTCCCGTAGTGAGGAGACCCGTTATGCGCGTAAGACGTTCCCCGTTCCGCTCCACATCCTCCATCTCGACCTCCCATACCAAAGGGCTTCCAGCGCTATGGGCGTTGCGCCTGCTGTTGCGAGCCCAGCTTTGGAAGCCGCTCGCAGCTGACCGTTATTCGATTGATGAAGATGTCCTGCGCCTGGTTAACCTGGAGCAGTTCATTGACTCCAAGCCCACCAATAGTGAGCTATGCGCCTCACTGCGAGCGCAGCTCAGTGCATTGGAATGCAAGGACCTGCGAAGCACTGGGCTACTTGCCAGCAACCTGAGAGAACTGGCGCGCGCTCTTACGCTCTCGGAGCTGGATTGCGAGGTGCTGTGCCTGATCGCTTTGTATGAGGGGCAGAAAGGGCTGCGCGAGGTATTTGATCTTGCGTCGACCTTTCCCGGCCAGAACCAGATGATCCGTCTGATGGCTGTGGCCTTGCATCAGCCTCCTGCGCTGATCCGTCGCTGCATCGCTCCGGACTCCCCATTACGTCAAAGCGGTTTGCTCAAGCCTGCAGAGGATGCCAGCGATGCATTAGAGCTGGCTGAAGGGCTCGGAGATATTTTGCTGTATCGCAAGAATGCTTCCCATGAGCTGTTGCAACGTTATTCGTTGGTTGGGCAATTGCCAGAGCTGCCGCTGGAGGCCTTTGGTCACCTGGATGAGCAGGTTAAACAGATCCAACGATTGGTCGAACGTGCCGGCCAGCGTGGAAGTAGAGGCATCAATATTCTGGTGTACGGCGAGCCGGGCACCGGTAAGACTGAAATGGTCAGGGCGATTGCCCAGGCGGCGGCTCTCCAGCTACATGAGATCCGTTACTCTGATAGCAACGATATGCCGGTATACGGTGACCAGCGCTTCGCCGCGTACCGCTTCTGCCAGCGCATGCTGGCTCCTATGCGCAACACCCTGATTCTTTTTGACGAGATAGAGGATGTATTTGCCCATGGTGCGGGCCGCGGGCGCAAGGCCTGGGTCAATCGGGTACTTGAGGAAAATCCGCGGCCAGCTTTTTGGCTCAGCAACGATATAGAGTGTATGGATCCAGCATTCGTGCGCCGTTTCAGCATCGTATTGCGCATGCCCAAGCTTACAGACGCTATTCGCCAGCAAATTGCTCGACGGCAACTGCTTGGGCTGAATGTCAGCGATGCGTGGCTCACCCGCATAGCCGCGCGGCCGGGTTTGCAGCCGGGTCACCTATCGAATGCTGGCAAGGTTGTCCGCCATCTCGGGCTGCGACGCCCTGACCGGGTAGAGGCAGCCCTTGAGAGCGTGTTGGATGGGCTGGCCGAAGCACTGGGGCACTCTGTAACTGCTCTCGTGGCTGAGCGAGCCATCTCCAGTTGTTTTGATGCCGAGCTGGTTAATGCTGATCAGGATCTCGAGACCCTTCTTTCCGGCCTTGATCGCAGCCGTATGGGTCGCTTGTGTCTCTATGGCCCTCCAGGCACGGGCAAGAGCGAGCTTGCCCGTTACATAGCGGTTCGCCTTGGCGTCCCGCTGATCAGTCGCAAAGCATCGGACCTGCTGGACTGTTACCTGGGCAACACGGAAAAGAAACTGGCTTCGGCTTTTGCAGAAGCTACCGAAAAAGGCGGCGTTCTATTGATCGACGAAGCCGACAGTTTTCTCTACAGCAGGGAGGGTGCGAGCCGTAGCTGGGAAGTGAGCCAGGTCAATGAACTGCTGGTGCAGATGGAGCAGTACCAGGGGGTGCTGGCGATGGCGACCAACCATATGCGGGTGGTCGATAGTGCTGCACTGCGGCGTTTCGATTTCAAGATACGGTTTGAGTACCTGAAGTCAGAGCAGGCATCCCGTTTCTGCCAGAAGGTGCTCGAGGGCGTCGGTGAAATGGTCGATGTGACGCTTGTGCGTAGACGCCTTGCTGGTATCGAGCTTGCGCCCGGCGACTTTGCGACGGTGAAGCGTCGTCTGGGTGTGCTTGGCGAGGAATTGACCGCGGATTCATTGCTCAAGGGCTTGTATGCGGAGTGGCAGCAGCGCCAGGAGGGGGCGGGGCGCCGGATCGGGTTTATTTGATGCGATACGCGTGAAATGTTAGCGCGACAGTAGTGCGACGCATGCTGTCGCTTAGCCTGCGATGATGACCTGAATCACAGAGGAAAAATCCCATGAAAGATCTGACTTTCTTTTCCATCGGTTTGGTTATTGGTGCGATTCTGACCAAGACGATCAAGGATCTGCGGTTAACCGAAGAAGAGCTACGGCGGGAGAGGGCAGAGAAGTCACCACGTATGAAATGATGATGTCCTTCGCCCTAAAAACTTCCTACAAATGGCGATCCACCCAGTCAGGGCAAGGAAGCGTGCGGTGCTCAAAATTCGTTTTAGCGAACTGGCTCTTAGTCAAGGCAGCACGTCGTCATGCATAACCAAGCACTACTCAACCAGGTCATAACCCTCGTCGAACAAGCCGGCACGCTTCTCCTTGAGGAGTGGCACCGGCCTGGTGGCCCCCGGGGTGCTGGTTCAAAAGCGGCGGTGGACGATGAAATAGAGATATTTCTTCGCAAGGAACTGCTTTCGCTGCTGGACTGTGACTTCTGGGGGGAGGAGACGGGCCATGATTTATCGGGCGATCCTTACTGCTGGGTCGTGGATCCCCATGATGGAACGCGCGACTTTTTATTGGGTTTGCCGGGCAGTTCAGTATCGGTCGGATTGCTGCACAATCACGTGCCCGTGCTCGGCGTTGTCTATGCGCCTGTCAGTGCAGACCGAGGTCAGGACTGTCTTGCCTGGGTTGAGGGCATGCCCTATCTATTGCGCAATAGCCAACCGCATCCGGTTGACCTGTCCCAGGTTACTCTGACTGATGAAAGCATTGTCTGGCTCAGCGCTGCTGCAGCCCGTAAACCCTATGCCAATGCCTCTCTCTGCGCGCCCGGGCGCTTCATACCAATGGCGAGCGTTGCATATCGACTGGCCCGCGCGGCTGCAGGTGACGGGGTATGTGGGGTGTCGTTGGCCGGGTTGGGCGCACATGATGTTGCGGGCGCGCATGCTCTGCTTCGCGGAGCCAAGGGCGTGCTTCTTGATGAGCACGGCGATTTGCTGAGCTACGCGGATCTGGATTCAGTGTGCTACTACTGTTTTGGTGGTGCGCCGAGCGTGTGTGAGGAACTGGCAGCGCGTAACTGGCGCGAAGCGCTCCGGGAGGCGCCTATGGCGTCGCGACGCTACCCGGTTATGTTTCCTGAAGTGCGCAAGGCGCAGAGAGCTAACGGATGCCTGGCGGGATTGATTATCGGCGACAATCTGGGCGCGCAGGTCGAGTTCCAGTCAGCGGAGAGCATCGCCCGTCGTTGCGTTGATGAGCCCCTGCGCCTGGCCCATGGTGGCCACTGGAATCTGATCGCAGGCCAGCCGACTGACGATGGCGAGCTTGCGCTTGCTCTGGCGCGCAGTCTGGTAGAGCAGGGCGGATATGACCCTGAAGCCGCAGCCAAAGCCTATGTCGGCTGGCTGCAATCTCCTCCTTTCGATATCGGCCAGACGACGTATAACGCGTTGTCCGGACCACGCCGCTTTCCCCAGCTTTCGGTCGCCGAGGCCTGCCGACAAAGCGCCTCGCTTGAAAGCCAGGCCAACGGTGCTTTGATGCGCGTCGCTCCTATCGGTATTGCGGCTGCGGGAGATCCCGGATTGGCAGCAGAATGGGCCACACAGGACGCGCTGCTCACCCATCCTCATCCGGTATGTCTCAAGGCAAATGCCGTTTTCGCTGCTGCTGTAGCCGCCGGGGTTGCTGACGGCTCAGTGGAAGATATGATTGCTAGCGCGTTCGCTTGCCTGGGTGCGGACGAGGCGGACTCAACGGTTCGGCAGTGCATCACCGCAGCCTGTGAAGGGAAGCGCCCGCAGGAATATCAAAGGCAGATGGGGTGGGTGCTGATTGCGCTGCAGAATGCGTTCTACCACTTGGCCAGAAAGGACGACATCAATACTGCTTTGGTCGAGACGGTCATGCGTGGTGGTGACACCGATACCAATGCTTGTATCACGGGTGCCTTGCTGGGGGCTGCGCAGGGCATATTGGCGATCAATCCCAAGCATGTGGGTATTGTTGCCTCGTGCCGTTCTCACCCTGACACGCGGCGCCCGCGCCCGTCCGATTACTGGCCAGATGATGCTGGTGCACTGAGCACAGCCTTGCTGCACCTCGGAACGGTTCGCTCATCTGTCTTGTAGGGGCCTGCTGCATTAACGCTACGGTATACTTGTTGGTGTTAGCGCCAGAAGGAGCACCCGTCATGTGTTCTCCCTTGCTCAATCACGAATCACAAGGAAGTGCGGATGCCCGCTTCATCGTCAAACAACACGTTAGCCCGTCAGTGGGAATTGTTGAAACTGCTACCTGGCCGCGGTCCCGGCCTGACCTCCCGTGATATATGCCAACGTTTGAAGGATGATGGTCACGACGTTACCAAACGCACCATCGAACGCGATCTGACCCAGCTGGAAAACATCTTTGCGCTGCACTGCAACCAGAAAGGTAAACCCTATGGCTGGTCCTGGCCGCAAGATCGCGCTCCGGCCTTGCCGGGCATAGCGCTAAGCGAAGCACTGACCTTGCGCATGGTGGAGGATTACATCCGCCCGCTGGTTCCGGCTCTAATGCTGGAAGGCCTGGAATCGCGTTTCCGGCAGGCGCGCCAGAAGCTGGATGTATTGGCCGAGGAAAACCCCTCCGCACAGTGGCTGAACAAGGTGGCAAGCGTGCATCCTGCCATGCCCACCATGCCACCGACCCTCGATGCGGCTATTCTCGGGACAGTGCAATGCGCACTGTTTGAAGACACCCAGGTGGCTTGTCGGTATTACGCAGCGCACTCGGACAAGACTACCGACCACGTTCTCAATCCCCTGGGTCTGGTTCAGCGTGGCCAGGTGACCTATCTGGTGGCCACGGCCGAGCCGCATCGCGACGTGCGACTGTTTGCTATTCACCGCATACGCAGCGCGGAGCAGCTTGAGTCACCTTGCATTGTGCCGGATGGTTTTTCGCTGCGCGGCTATGTGGACAGTGAAGCCATGGCATTCGGCACGCCAACGCCGATCAAGCTCAAGGCCTGGGTAACTGCCAAGCTTGCTCGCATCATCGGTGAAACGCCTTTATCGCAGGATATGCAGCTCGAAGATGATGGCGACGGCAAATTGCTGACGGCCACGGTAAGTGATACCTGGCAGTTGCGCTGGTGGGCCTTGTCGCACGCGGGATCGTTGGTGGTTCTTGAGCCTGAATCGCTCAGGCAATCCTTGCTGAAACAGCTGCAGGAGGCTTCGCGCATGTATGGCGCTGGCTCTGAGTTTGCAGAAGAACCGGCGTGAGTAGCTAGCGACAGGTTCTGTCGCATCGCCTTGTACACTGTCTTCTATTGAAAGGAGACAGCCGAATGAGCGATATGCAGCCCCTCAAACATCGTGTTGCCGTATACGGCACTCTGAAGCGCGGCATGTCGAATCACGACTTGCTGCAAGCTTCGTCCTTTCTGGGTGAAGACACCCTCACTAACGTGACGCTCTACGACCTGGGCCTATTTCCTGCCGCCAAGTTTGAAGCGTCCCATGGGATAACTGTCGAACTGTTCGAGATCGACGACGCAACTCTCACCTGTCTGGATCGCCTGGAGGGCTATCGCCCCCACGCCCCTGAGCAAAGCTTTTATCACCGGCATCGGATCGATACCCGGCACGGCGATGCGTGGGTGTACATCTACTGCGGTGGTGTCGAGTTCTGGGATCCGATCCGCAAAGGCGCGTGGATGCCGGATTGAAACGGTCAGCAAACCAAGGAGTCAGCAATGAAACCGTATCAGGCTTTTCTGGAGAGAGTGAAGTTTCAGGCGGGTCCCAACGCCACCCTGAAGGTTGTGGTAAATGCCCCTAACGCACTGATAGCGCGTACTACAGCCGAGGCTCAATTCCCTGGCTATCGCTGCTTCAATACGCCGATACCCGTGCGCTGAACGGGTCAGGAGCAGCCCCTATGGTGACTACTGATGTACATGGTTCCCTGTGGCTGGATTTGACGGGTCTGTTAAGTCATAGCTGCCGCATAGAGGTTACGCCCTGGTCAGCCGGGATAAGCCTTTACAGCCATCTGCCGGATGAGACGGTTCTGCTTGAACCGTTTGAATCGGTTGGTCTAGCCCTGTCGACATTGCAGCAAGAACCGGGCGCCCAGGTCTGGTTGGCGAGCGTGCCAAGCGCAATCCGGGAGCAACTGGTTACCCTGGAACGCCTCTTTGGCATCTATCACTTTCCCGCACTGTGGCTCATGAGCCGTAGCCCGGTTGCAGCGGAGCTATTCCTCACTGCACCACTGTTATTTTTTGCTCTGCTGGAGAGAGCCAGGAGCGGGGTGCTGAATGTTGATCGATTGCTCGGTGCAATGGACGAGGAGCCTCTGGTTCTCCTGCGTCTGGCGGGTCTGATTGATACGCACTCTTGCCTACGGCTGCTTGATGCGTTGCCTGTCACAAGCATGTGCCCCGAAGACTTGCGTGTTGTCCGACACTTTGTGTCTTTGCCTGGGTGGGAACAGGTAAACCATTGCACAGTTGTCGATATTCCGCTGCTCAAGCAGTTGATTGCTGAGCCAGCACTGCTTGGGGAAGAGCTGTTTTCTTGCGTCATAAATACCCATATGCCATAACTGCGGCCCACCTAGCCAACAAGGAACGTTAATGGAACCTGCCAAACTCTCCGATCTGAAAAAGCCCCAAACGCGGTTGCTCGTCGTCATCGGTGTGTTGTTTTTGGTTTTGCTTTCCTGGACAGGCTTTATCGATGCCTATTCGAAAGATTACGTAGACGATGTCCTGGTTCAGGCCTCCGTCACCTTCGCAGTAGCCCGTACGCTGAATGCGGTGATTTCATTGCTGCAGTCGATCGATTTGCAGTTGTTGGTCGTAGGGATAAGCCCGGGGGAGTTGCTGGATCCGTTCAACGACATGGTCGAGCAGTTCAGTACGCTCATGCAGTTCGCAGTGGGCTCGTTGATTCTGCAAAAGGTATTGCTGGTGCTGGTTGCGGACACCATATTTAAAATCGCTCTTACGGTTATTGGCGCCTTACTGGTAATCAGCACCTACACACCACGAATGACTCTGATCAACGTGTTGCTCAAGACATTTGTCTCCATGGCTTTTCTGCGTTTTTCTGTTGTCCTGATCGTGCTGCTGAACGGCTGGGTGGATAGCGCTTTTCTGGAGGATCAAACGCGCCGCGATGTAAGCAAGCTCGAAGGTCTGCCCGCCACTATCGATGTAATGAATCAGGAGATGGATGCGGGTGTGCCCTCGCTTGAGGCGATGCACGATAGCGGCATGGCCGACCTGGCGGCAAAGGAGGCTGATCTCGTAGCGGGTATCGCATCAGTCGATTCACAGCTTCAGGATCTGGCGAAGGAAAAGGCTGCTGCTGATGCATCACTGGCCGAGATTGAATCGCAGCTCTCGGCAACAGAGCGCTATAACTTCATTAACCGGAGTCCCGAGCATCGAGACGCAATTACCCAGATCGAAGCTATCGAGAAGCGAATGTCCAACCTGGAAGGTGAAAGGGAGGCGTTTCTGCAGGCCGTAGAGCGTATCGAAGAAGAGCGTCTCGCGTTGACCGATGCAAAGGACGGCAAGACAGGGTTCTGGAGCTCGCTCGGCAGCGGGATCGGTTCGATGGC
>TARA_R110000850_G_scaffold37614_2_pt1 | contig 12099 bp, 13 predicted proteins | sample TARA_R110000850 | Tara Oceans TARA_R110000850 (sample SAMEA4397586) | marine metagenome | biome: Polar Biome; feature: [SRF] surface water layer (ENVO:00010504); material: water (ENVO:00002006), including particulate matter (ENVO:01000060) such as... | depth 5 m | reverse complement strand
GGTATAATTTTCCATTCCTGCTCAACCTTGCAAAAATTGGGCCGGCGCTGATGGCGGGTTGCACGATGATATTGAAGCCCTCTCCGTTCACGCCCTATTCGGCACTGTTGTTCGGCGAGATTGGCGACGAAATCGGCCTGCCCAAGGGAGTGCTCAACATTGTTACGGGCGGTATTGAAGAGGGGCAATTGCTGTGCACGGATGAACGCGTCGACATGGTGACCTTCACAGGCTCGGAAGCGGTCGGCGCGACGATCATGGCACAGGCTGCTCCCACGCTCAAAAAAGTGCATCTTGAACTGGGCGGAAAATCGGCGATGATCGTCCGCGATGATGCCGATGTGCAGCGTGCTGCGGCGATGGCCGTGGGTTTTCTCTCGGTCAATGCAGGCCAAGGCTGCGCAATCCCGACACGTCTGCTTGTCCATAACAGCATCCGGCCCGCCTTTGTCGCGAAGGCTACAGCGATTGCTGCGCAGATAAAAATCGGCGATGCGGCGGACCCCAGCGTCGGCATGGGGCCGCTTATCCGGGAAAGCCAGCGCACCAAGGTGGAACATTACATAGCGCTTGGCAAATCCGCCGGGGCGACTTTGGTGTGTGGCGGCGGACGGCCTGCCGGACTGGACAAAGGGTACTTCACCGAATTCACCCTGTTCGACAATGTCACCAATGACATGGAAATTGCGCAGGATGAAATTTTCGGACCGGTTGGCTGTATCATCGGTTTTGACAGTGACGAAGAAGCCGTCAGCATCGCCAATGATTCCCGCTACGGCCTCAACGGTGCCATTGAAACGGCAGATGCAGCGACAGGATATGAAATGGCGCTGCAAATTCGCGCGGGCAGCGTCGCATTGAACGGCGGCACAGGCACGATGAGTTTTGCACCGATCGGTGGTTACAAACGCTCCGGCATCGGGCGTGAATATGGACCGCATTGGCTACGCGAATACCAGCAGGAGAAATCGGTCTTTTATCCAGTCGGGCATTGATATTTCCGCGCAAACTGGACCTGCGCTTCAAAGGCTTTGCGCAGCTGCCAAAACGTTGCTCGCAAAGCAATCCATCGCCGCCTCGCGCTGCTCCGGGTGGCCAACACCCCACGCCAGATCAACCACGCCGACGCCGCAATCCCTTATGGCTTCCATCCGTCCTTTCAGCGTCTCGGGTCCGCCAACGAAATAAGGTTCGGTGATCAACGGCACAACAGGGGGACCGCCCAAAGTTTCCTGCTGGATATTTGCCTGTTCGGCCGCCTTCGCTCCAAAAAAAGCTCCCATTTCATCGGCGGCCTGCGGATCACTTTCCGCCGCATAGGCAATGCCGCGATAGATGACGTGCGATGGGTCGGGCTGCCAGCCCGCCTTTGCGGCTTCTTCCTGATAAAGCTTCACCCAGATCCGCACGGTTTCCGGCGGCGCAAAAGAAAAGGCAATGCCCATCCGCCGGGTAGCGGCAAAGCGGACTGATTCTTCGCTGTTACCCGATCCGTATATGACGGGGTGAGGCTCCTGCACTGTCCGCGGCCAGACAGCGACATTACTATACTGATATTCCGCCCCTTCCCAGGCAAATGCCTCATCACTCGTCCATGCCTTTATGATCAGATCAATACCTTCCTGCGTCTGGGCGCGGGTGGCATCGGGATCGCTGTCATATGTGCGGTGCTCATTGGGCGTGCCGCGTAGAAACAGCACCACGATCCGTCCACCCGAAAGCATGTCGAGCATTGCAAGTTCTTCGGCCAGCCGCACCGGGTTTGACAGCGGCACTAGCGGACCCAATAATGCGATCTTGGCACGTTTTACCGCCTGTGTCAGTGCGCCCGCCATCACAGCGGGGTTGGGTGTCATGATATAGGGCGCATAATGATGCTCCGACACGCTCACCCAGTCAAACCCCAGCGCATCTGCTTTTCGAGCCATGGCTAGGCTATGATTGAATGATGCCAGCGCTACATCCGGCTTGCAATAATCAGGCTGAGCGGGCCAGATTTCAAGCCCTGGCGCGGGACCATCATATCCCACCATGCATAAACTCGATACCAGCATTGCCATCATCCTTTTCCAGCAGCGAACAGAATTGCCGAGCCAGCGTGCAATGCGCCTATCCAAAGAAGGGCGAGTCCCCTGCCCTGGTCTCTAGATTTGTTGGCAGGACAGCGAGGATTGCTAGATGAACGAAATAACGTTTATGGGTTCCGGCCTGAGCGCACAGGATGAACGTGCTATTTCCGCGATATTGGTGGCCTATGGGACATCGATCGACCAGCGGGACTGGAAAAGACTGCGCGCCTGCTTTTCCGAAGATTGCGAAGCAGATTACGGCGATTTCGGAAAATGGCAGGGCGGCGCCGCGATCGCCGCCTTCATGAAGAAGGCCCATGCCGATTTGGGCCCCACGCTTCACCGCATGACCAATATCGAGATCCGGGCCGAAAAAGAGCAGGTCCGTGTGCGAACCTATGTCGATGCGCTGCTCATGCCAATGAACAAGGGCGGCCCCGTTCACCGGGGCATCGGCTTTTATGATGATCAGCTGGTCCGCACCGGAGGCGGCTGGCGGATCGCACGACGCCTGTTCACACCCGTATTGATCGATTGAGGATATCACAATGACCAGCCTTGCCGGAAAAACCGCCGTTATAACGGGAGCTTCCTCCGGTATTGGCGAGGCGACAGCGCGCAAACTGGCCCAGGCGGGAGCCAGGGTGATGCTCGTCGCCCGGCGGGAAGAGCGGCTGATTGCACTAGCGGCGGAAATTGGCGACGGTGCATGTCATCTCGCGCTGGATCTATCACAGGAAGACGCGGCACAGGTCATGCTGGACTCCGCTATCGCGAAGTTGGGAAATGTGGACATTCTCATCAACAATGCGGGAATTTTGCGCACCAGCCATGTCGATGCGTTTGATCTTGCGGAGCTGGAGCCGTTGATCGCGATCAACTATACAGCGGCTGTGCGTGCCAGCATTTTGTTCGCACGGCACATGAAAGCGCATGGCAGCGGGCAGATCGTCAACCTCTCCAGCATCGGAGCCAGCCTGACGGCAGCAGGCACCGGCATCTACGGGGGGCTGAAGGCAGCACTCGACCGCTTTACGGATGTGCTCCGCATTGAACTGGCCGGCAGCGGCGTGCGGGTTGGCATTGTTGCTCCGGGCACGACGACGACTGAAATTTTTGAGGAAATGAAATCGAAAGGCCAGCCCGGTTGGGACGAATTTATCCCGCCCATGGTGCCCAATGATATCGCTAGTGCCATATTGTTCATGTGCGAACAGACCGGCAATGCCAATGCCGCACGGATGCATATCTATGCGACTTCGGAAGCGTTTTAGCGGATCAAGTCTTCAGTCCAGACGGCCGTAAGCCGACAGATCAAATGGTTTGAACGGTTTGCCAGCCTGCGCTTTCAACACCCATTCCGGATCCATCAGCAGGGCACGGCCGAGCGCAACCAGATCAAACTCCCCTGCTTCGAACCGTCGCGCGACTTCGTCCAGATTATCCAGGGCACTGGTCGGCTCGGCGAAGCTTGCAGCCAGTTCCTTGTCAAAACCGATTCCGCCGACTGTCATCACCGGCTTGCCGGAAAGTTTGCGCACCCATCCAGCCAGCCCCATATCTGATCCGGCGAAGGCTGGGACCGAAAATACCCGGGTGCTGACATCGAATATATCCACGCCAGCTTCAACCAGCGCACTGGTTATAATCGCCAGTTCGTCGGGCGCCTCGGCAAGTTTTGCCTCATAATCCTGCAATTTCCATTGCGACAGGCGGAACAGGATCGGGAAATCAGGACCAACTTCGCGGCGAACCGCTTTCACCAGTTCGCAAGCAAAGCGGGTCCGACGCTTTATTTCGCCGCCCCATGCGTCGTCGCGGCTGTTGGTCTCTTTCCAAAGGAAGGCATCGATCAGATAGCCATGCCCGCCATGCAGCGCGACGCCATCAAAGCCGACAGCCTTGGCGTTGGCGGCGCTGCTTGCAAATGCGGCAATTATTGCAGCTATATCATTCCCGCTCATGTCATCAGGCCGCATGGATTTTATCTCCGGATGCGGTGGAGTGCCTTCCTGCCTTACACCACCCATATGCCAGAGCTGCGGTATGATCTTGCCGCCCGCAGAATGGACCTTTTCGACCACCTTGCGCCAGCCAGCCAGAGCGGCTTCTCCATGCAGCACCGGGATATTCTCTTCTCCCATGGTGCCGTGACCGATGGCGGACGGGTGATTCACGCCGATGCCCTCGGTTATGATCAGGCCGGTTTTCGCTATCGCGCGGCGTGTATAATAAGATGCGACATTATCGCCGGGTACACCGTCAGGGGAAAAATTGCGCGTCATCGGCGACATGACGAAACGGTTTGCAAGAGAGAGCGTCCCATATTCAAATGAAGTAAATAGTTGTTCAACTGACTGTCGCATCTTGCTCTCCCGATCGCTTCCGTCGTCTTTATCCTTGAATTGTATGGGCTGGGGCGGACCTCTCTAGCGACAGGCGCGACAAAAGTCGGCTTGGCCGAACTCGTAACAATGAGAAATCAGCGCCAATCTGTCGCGCGCCAATGGAGTGATGACCACAGCGCGGGGAAAGCAAGTTATGACTGAAGGATATCAGAATGATGCAGACATTATGGAACTGTCGCTATTCGTCGTCGCGGAAGCCGGCGAGGATATAACGGAGCGCCTTTACGCAAAATTCTTCGCAGCTCACCCGGAACAAGAGGCCAGCTTTTTCCATCCCACCACCACCCAAGGACAAATGGTCAACGAAATACTGGAATGCCTGCTGGCACTGGCGCAAGGCGAACAATGGGTAGAGGAGTCGATTCGAAACCACGTCATTGCCCATCGCAGCTATGGTGACATTCCCTTTCAGCTTTATGACGACCTCCTCAATATGCTGGTTATCTGTCTCGCCGATATCGCGGGCAATTGTTGGTCAATCCAATATCAGGCCGCCTGGGACCGGCAAACCGCCCGCCTCATCCGGATTGTCGTCGACGATTTTTGAAGCTGCCATTATCATCCAATGACTAGGCCGGAACCACTTGCAATGCAGATTGCGGACAGGCCTCGGCGCCCTCGCGTGCAGCAGCTTCCAATCCGGCAGGCACGATCGGGTCATCAACATAGACCATTCCATTTTCATCCAGCTTGTAGACCTCGGGGCAGATTTCCGCACAAACGCCGTAGCCGCAGCATGCTGGCTTGTTGATCTCTACCTTCAATTTTGCCTCATCAGACATGTGTCTCTCCTGTGAAATTTTCATTATCAAGCAATTTACACCTTGAACAGATTATATTCAATATGTATAACTGGAATCAATGTTAAAAATGTCCTGGAGAGGAAACAGCATCATGTTGCAGAAATCTAGCCTGGTTTTGCGCGATGGCACGTCACTAGACGATTTGATCATGCGCGACAGCAATGAGGTCTCGTTGCGTGTCATGACCGATGAAGAACTTTATCAGCATGAAATGGAACGGATATTTGCCAAGACGTGGTTGTTGTTAGGCCATGAGAGCGAAATCCCGAAATCCGGTGACTTCATAGTCCGCGACATGGCCGAAGATAATGTCATCGTCGCACGCGACCGGGAAGGCAATATCAATGTCTCGCTAAACGTCTGTCCGCACCGCGGTATGCGCGTCTGTCTGGGCGAAGCAGGCAACAAGCCTATTCATCAGTGCATTTATCATGGCTGGGCCTTCAAACCCAATGGTGATTTTATCGGCGCGCCGGTCGAACGCGAAAAGATGCACGGCAATGATGTCGATAAAAAGACATTGGGCCTCAAGAAAGCGCGCGTCCATCTCTATGGCGGGTTGATCTTTGCGACATGGAATATCGACGGCCCATCGTTCGATGACTATATGGGCGATATCAAATATTATATGGACCAACTGTTTTGCCGGACCGATAATGGTCTGGAGTTGCTTGGTCCTCCGCAACGCTTCGTCCTGCCGTGCAACTGGAAAGTTCCGGGCGAACAGTCCGGTTCTGACGGTTTCCATACATTGACTCTGCATCGTTCTCTTATGGAGGGCGGCGTGATGGGCGGAACGGCCGAGTCAATCTATGATCAGGCACCTGGCATGTACGGGGTCGATGTTTCTTGCGAGCAGGGCCATTCGCTCCGTTGCCTCGAAGCCGAAAAGACATTCAAGATGTTCGCCGATGTGCCATTTGAAGGCAAGTCGGTAGAAGAGCGCCTCAACCTGCTGACGCCGCCGGGCATCACGAAGGAAATGATCCCGCAATTGTTTAAAAATCTGGCAGCTGATCAGGTGGAGCAACTGGCAACTATCCCGCCACAGGTTGGCGGAATGTTTCCGAACATTCTGATCGCATTCATCTTTGCACCGCGCACCGATGGCGGGTCGTCCGGCGCGCTCGCACTGCACACATACGTGCCAAAGGGGCCGGACAAGGTTGAGTTCGTCAATTATATCTTCGCGGAAAAGGATGCGCCCGAGCAGATGAAGCGCGACATGCTGCAAAATGCGGTTCAGCAGACCGGCACATCTGGCACCATCGAGCAGGATGATGCTGATGTCTGGCCTGTCATCATGAAAAATGCACGCGGCGCGGCCAGCAAGACCATGACGCTGAAATATCAGGCACTGCACGGCCACGAACGGCCCGAGGGCTGGAAGGGAGACGGTCTTCTCTATCCCGGCTTTACCAAGGATGACACGCAATGGAATTGGTGGCTTGCTTACCATAAATTGATGAGTGAAGCCTGATAGGCGAGAGGAATAGCATATGACCTGGGAAACAAAATCAACCGCCGCACCAGATTCCACGACAGTCATTCGTGGTCTGGTATCGCGAAAACGCGTGCCGCTGGGTTCGGTGGTATATAACAAATTACTTGAAACGCTTTATGATGAGGCTGCTGCTCTCGACGAACGGCGCTTTGATGACTGGGCAGCCATGCTGACAGAGGATCTGGTGTATCAGGCACCCATTCGCATCACCCGCACCGGACCTAATAAGGACCGCGACGTCATGCGGACGATGTTCCACTTTGACGATGACTATAACTCGATTCAGATGCGTCTGGGCCGCCTTCAAAAAAGCGCATGGGCTGAAGATCCGCCATCGCGGTGTCGGCGTTTTGTCACCAATGTTCGCATTGGCGAATGCGAGACGGCCGGAGAATATGAGGTCGTCAGTTATATCTACCTGGAACGCAGCCGTGGCGACAATCCGGACAATGAAAGCCTGACCGCCGAGCGGCGTGACATCTGGCGTGAAGTCGAGGGCGCTTATAAATTGGCGAGCCGTGAAATCATCGTGGATCAATCGGTCCTCGGCATGTCAAACCTAGCCGTGTTCATCTGATCAAGGTGAGCAATCCAGCGCCAAAATCTGTCGTTGTTGTCGGAAGCGGTCTTGCCGGCTTTGGCGTCTTGCGGGAATTACGCAAATCTGCACCGGATGCCAAGCTGACCATGGTTACGCTGGAGGATGGGCATTTCTATTCCAAACCGGCGCTATCTACCGCCCTCGCAAAAGGCAAGACAGCGATCACCCTGGTGACCTCGGATGCCGAGAAAATGAAGACCCAGTTGAAACTGGATGCGCGCATCGGCCGGGAGGCCGAAGCGATTGATCGTGCCGGCAAGGCGCTGTGCACGACCGGCGGGCCGATACATTATGACGCATTGATATTGGCTACCGGTGCATTGCCCTTCCGTCCGCAGATGGAAGGAAACGCAGCGCATCGGGCTATCTCGGTTAACCAGCTCGATCATTATGGTCGGTTTCGTGCCGAATTGCCCGATGGTGCGCGCGTGCTTGTCATGGGCTCCGGTCTGGTCGGTACAGAATTTGCCAATGATCTGGTGACCAATGGCTACAAGCCTATCGTCGTCGACATGCTGGCGCTTCCGCTCGCCCAGCTGGTTCCGCCAGCGGTTGGCGAGAAGGTACGCGATACGCTTGCGGCCGAAGGGGTGCAATGGCATCTGGGCCGCAAAATTACGGCCATAGATTATAGCGAGCCTGGTCCCGGCTATGTCGCCACACTCGATGACGGCAGCACGATTGAAGCGGATCTGGTGCTATCTGCTGTTGGCCTACGTCCCAATGTCAATCTTGCGGAAGAGGCCGGACTTGAGGTAGGGCTTGGCATCAAGGTCAATCAATTCGGCCAGACCAGCGATCCCGATATATACGCCATTGGCGATTGCGCGGAATATCAGCATGGCTTGTCCGCCTACGTGACGCCTATCATGGCAGCGGCACGCGGCATCGCTCCATCGGTGCTGGGCACACCAACGGAAATTCGCTTTCCGCCGCTTTCCGTGCAGGTGAAGACAAGCCTCTTCCCGACCAACCTGTTGCCCCCTGCTCCGTCTTTTGCCGGAGAATGGCGAGAGGTCGAGGACGATGCGAGTGGCTCCAAATATATCTTTGTCGGCAACGACAATGTGGTGCGCGGCTATGTGCTGACAAAAGAAAAATGCGAGCAACGTATGGATATGGACAAATTGGTGGGAGAGAAAGCATGAGCCGATTGCTTGAAGGCAAAATCGCTATTGTCACGGGCGGCGCGAAGGGTCTTGGTTATGGTATTTCCCGCGCAATGGCCAAAGAAGGCGCGTCCCTCCTGATCACCGGACGAGATGGGGCAGCAACTGAAAAAGTCGCTGCCGAAATCCGCGGCGAATTTGGCACGCCGGCTGTCGGCATGTCCGCTGACATGGGCGTGAAGGAACAGGTCGAAGCAATGATACAGCGCGCAGTCGATGAATTCGGCGGTCTCGATATTCTGGTCAACAATGCATCCTTGCTTTCCGACAATGTGCTGCTGGAACACAAGACGGACGAAATGTTGAAGCGTACACTGGACATCGGCGTCTGGGGATGCTGGTGGGGCATGCGCGCAGCCTTGCCGCACATGAAGAAACGCGGCGGCGGGTCCATCATCAATTTCCACAGCATCGATGCCCAGACAGGTGCGTGGCTGCACAGCGATTATAATATCAACAAAATGGGTATCATGGGTCTCACCCGAAGCGCAGCGGTGGAATGGGGCCGGTTCAATATTCGTTGTAATGCAATCGCTCCGACGGGTCTGGGACAGGTTTTCGCGGAACTGGTCGAGAAAGTACCGGGCTTTCTGGAACAGGCGACGGCAAATAATCCGCTGAAACGTGCCGGCGATCCAGAAAAGGATATCGGCCCGGTCATCGTTTTTCTGGCGTCAGAAATGTCGGCTTTTGTCACCGGCGAGATGATCAACGTTGACGGAGGACAGAATTTGCCCGGCTATGTAAGCATCCCACACAATCTGGACGAATTGGAAGGGCGTACATCATGAGACTGGTCGCCGCCGAAACCGAAGCGGATCCGGCACCGGAGGTAGAACTTTCTCCAAGCGTGATCCGGATCCTGAGTGGCGCTCTGGATGCGATAGCCAGCCGCGGCGTGAAGCGCCTCTCGATGAGTGACATCATCGAGGCCAGCGGCGTCTCGCGCGGAACGCTATACCGCTATTTTTCGAGCAAGGACGAAGTGCTCGTGGCTGTTGCGGAATTTGTCTGCGTCGGTTTTGAAACGGGTATCCGCGATGCCGGCAATGGGATTCCGGATCCCATGGAACGCTTCAAATCGGTCATGCAGTTTTATGGGCAATATACGATCGAGAACTCGCCGGACCGCGTCTTTGAAGTTGAGCCAGCTTTTCATCTCGCCTTCTTCCGCAGCCGCTTTGACCGCTACAAACAGGCCGTTCTGGAAGCGCTTGAACCCACCTTTGATTATTTTGATGGCCTGCTCGGTGAACCGATGAACCGTGAAGCCTTTGTCGAAACGCTGGTGCGGATGCAACTCAGCACATTGCTGGTGCCTGCCAGCGATGAATGGAAACAGCTTTGGGACGATACGGCGGAAAACGTCCAAAAATGGGCACTTAAGATCGCCGCGACACAAAAATAGAACGGAAAGGAATACCAATGGCCACTGTTGAAAAAATCAAGAATGAGGAACTGACGACGTTTGCGGACAAGGCCACTGCCGACGCGATGGTCGCCAAGGCAAAGGAACTGCGTCCATTATTCTCTGCAGAAGCGGCGGCCGGAGAGAAATTGCGGTCACCGACCAAGACTGTTGAAGACGCATTGTTTGACAATAATCTCCTGTATGCCCTGCTTCCCAAGCGTTTGGGCGGAGTTGGCCTGTCGCTGACCGACTTTTGCCGCATGCAAATTGAAATAGCAAAGGGCGACCCGGCGGTGAGCTGGGTAGTACAGATCATCAACGGCACCAGCTGGGTGACCAGCATGGCTCCAGATAGCGTTCAGGACGTCGTATTTGCCGATGGCCCTACAACGGTCTGCGGTGCCTATAACCCGCCAGGCAAGGCCCGGAAAGTCGATGGCGGCTGGATCATCAATGGTGCTTGGCCCTACACATCGGGTTCGCGCCAATCGAAATGGGCGCAGCAGGGTGTTGTGTTGGAGGATTATGACGGGCCAGTCGTGCCGGGAATCAGTATGTGCTATATTCCGTTCAGCGACCTGACGATCAAAGATACCTGGTTTGTTTCGGGTATGCAGGGCACAGGATCGGACACCAGCGTTGCGACCGACGTCTTCATTCCCGAAGGCCAGATGGTGTTGATGGATGAACGCGCCGGACAGATTGACCGGACCAAACGGCATTTTGGAGCACCGACAGACGTGCTGCCAGTGGTACCCGTCGTAAGAACGACCGGCATTGCCCAGCTTATCGGTGCGGTCGAAGCGATGTTGGAAATCGTTCGGACCGAGTCGGAATTCAAGCCGGTCTTGACCACGATCATTGGCCCGCGGAAAAATTCCGGCGCCTATATGCGCGATCTGGGTGAAGCCGCTGCGATGCTCGACACAGCCAAGCTGATATTGTTCAATCTGGTTGGCGAACTAGATCGGGTTGCGTTGACCGATGGCGAATTATCCTTGGAAGACAAGGCACGGCATCGCGCACAAGGCGCGCAAATGATCGAACTGGTGCACCGCACCTCTGAATCGCTGATGTTCCAGGCAGGATCGTCGGCCTTCTCGCTCGACAAGCCAATCAACCGCTACTGGAGAGATGTCTCCATGGCCCTGCGCCATATCCAGAACATCCCGACGATCGGCTATGAAATTTACGGTCGCAATATTGCCGGCGGCGACATGATCTCGCCTCCAGGCGCTTATTGATCGCTGATCAGGCGCGCGCGAAAGAAATCCAGTATTTCGTCGCGCGCCTGGACCGTCGGCTGGCCTGCTTCGTCGATCAGGTGCAGCGTGACCACGCTGTGCGGGGTCTTGAGCGGCGCATCCGGATTGGCGGCTGAATCGGGCAATACCTTGCCGATAAACCGGTCGCCCAGTGCTTCACTATAGGCCGCAAACCGTTCGGCCTTGCAGAAACTGTCCCCCTCGAAACGATAGGCAAGGACGGTCAGGTCTTCCTCTTCCATTCGCGCCCTGACGCGGGAAAGCTCATCGGGATCAATGGCAAGTCCCGATGGATTGTGCATCGGCAAGGAAGGCTGCGAAAGCACCGGCGCAATCACCGATTTTTCCAACATCATCGACAGTGCAAAATTTCCGGTGAAGCACATGCCGATGGCACCCACACCCTCACCACCACATTCTTTATGCGCCTCCGCCGCCAGCGCACGCAACCATTTGGTCACCGGGCTAGATGCGTTGCTAGCAAAAGCCCTGAACTCCTTGCTGATGCAGGCGCGTGCAATCGTCACCATCGCTTTGCCGTTACCCGGCAAAATGCCGTCCTCGCCAAAAAGGGATGGCATGTAGACCGTAAAACCAGCATCGCGCACCCAGCGGGCAAAGCGCGCAACATAAGGACTGATCCCGGGCATTTCCGACATTACGATCACCGCCGGACCGCTCCCGGCAATATAGACCTGCTTGGTCTTGCCCAGCAACTTAACCTCCCGCTTGCGGAAGTCTTCCAGAGAGTCCCTGAATTTCGGATCTATATCGGCCATAATTTTCTATGTTTCCTTCAAACGATCCGACAAGCTTCCTCAAAATCAAGCCGCGGGTTACGTGGAAACAGACTGTCTTCGCGTCCGTAG
>TARA_R110000850_G_scaffold24247_2_pt1 | contig 12116 bp, 6 predicted proteins | sample TARA_R110000850 | Tara Oceans TARA_R110000850 (sample SAMEA4397586) | marine metagenome | biome: Polar Biome; feature: [SRF] surface water layer (ENVO:00010504); material: water (ENVO:00002006), including particulate matter (ENVO:01000060) such as... | depth 5 m | reverse complement strand
TGTTCTTCAAGTGCTTTTTCGCTACGCCCCTTTGGATATTTAAAGTAGTTTGATAAATCTGTTAAATCTGACTCACTTAGTTGATTAATTCTGCTTATAAAGCCCTCCATAGATTCTTTACTATTTATATCTGCTCCAAAAATATCCTTATTGGCTTCTGTCATTTTTTCTATCTTATGGAATTCATCATCCCAATACTCTGTATAGTCACCGCCACGATATTCATCAAATTCAGGTTGCGCTTCTAGCGTATCATTTATTTCTTTTAACATTTTTTTAGATTTATCTACATCTTCATTATTAAAATCATACACTCGCTGTGACATCATATATGGTACTTCCATTCCAGGAACATCGTGAATTTTTTTATTAATCTTTTCAGAATAGTCATGAACTTCCATATATTTTTTATCATCAAAATTTGGTGTCCAGTTTTTCCAATCTCTTTGCTTAGGAACTTCTTCAGATAATTGCTTATCAAATTCACTAAATTGTCCATCCATTAAATCTTGATTTTTATTTAACCAGCCCATTACATAGCTCCTTCGGGAATTCCTTGGTCTGGTGCTTGTATATTAAATTTCATTAACATTTTATTATAAATAGGATTTTTTAATTTAACATAACCTTTTTCACTAGCTTCTTGCCAGAAATTTAATCTTTGCTCTTGAGATTCGCTATTGTCAGCTTGCAACCCATGTTTATCCATTAATTCTCCAATATATTTATTGTTGATATGTGGGTCTTGTTCTGTATTTTCATACATATATCCATGCGTTAATTGTTCTAAAATATCTTTTGATTTAGCTTCTGAAACGTTCTCAAGGTTTAAATAATAATCAGCTATTTCAGCTTCTTTTTTTAAAACTTGTTCGTATTTATTTTCCGTTTTAAAATCTGAAAATTGTTCATCCATTAAGTTTTGATTTTTATTTAACCAACTCATTTTTGTACCTCGTTTCCAAACATAACATTAAGAACATCTTTGTTTTTTGCAAGACCACCAAAAACATCTTCCATTACATTTATTTTTTTATATTTTTCAAGAACTTCTATAATCTCTTCTTGAGATACAGGGAATCCTTGAATTTCATTTCTTTTCATATACGCTTTAACAAACTTTGGGTCATGTTCTTTGTCCCATGGTTTCATTAACCATTCCATAGGAAAGTTTACATTCTTTTTAGAACCAAGCCCAGTCTCGTTAATATTTGCTCCACTTTCTATCATATCAATACCTTTTATTTTAATTTAGTTGTGTAATCTCTATCATTCCAATTAAAATTACTTTTACCTGATTTTCTAGCGTTTCTAAAAGCAGTTCTAAAGTCTTGTGCTTTATTACTTTCTTTATTGTATGTAGGATAATTATTTTTATCTATACTAATAGGTTTTTCATTAATAGAAATTTTATTTGTCATTGCTTGTTTTAATGGGTCAGTAGAAGAGTTAACATCTGAAAATTTATCAAAAGCAGACTCATCATACCAAGGATGATAACCTTCTTTATTTGAATATTCTGCATTTTTAGTAGCAATTTTTTTGTTCCAAAAATTAAAAATAGGATTATTCCCTTTTAAAGTAGGTCTTCTACCAGCAGGATGTAAAGAAGGTAACCATCCTTTTAAAGCTACGTCAGCTTTTATATAAGGATTTATTTTAGGAACGTTTCTTCCATTCTCTTTATGACCTGAAAAATAATGTAATACTTCATGACCTACTGTTTGATTAGAAGCGTTTTCAGGAACAGTTATATTTCCAGCACCTGTTTTTAAATTTGGAGTGTAATAACCAGATAAATTTTTATTAGTCAAATTTTTATTATTAGCTAAATGAGATTTCCAATCTTTTTCTGGTATTGTCTGCATAGACAATTCTCCACTTTCAACAGCATTATATAAATCTTTGTAATTTTTATCAATAGAAGGTCTAAAAAAATTCCATCTTTTGTACTTATTTTTATTCCCTTTAACAATATCTAATAAAGATTTTTTATTTTCTGGATTCACCCTAATAACCTTTCTATATTTTCTTTTCTATCCTTTTCTACTTGCTGTCTTCTATGTCTATATATAAGCTTATTAGCAGGTAGTCGCATAAAGTTTTCAAGTACACGATGAGGATTCTCTGCTGTTTTATCTAATTGTTTATACAATCTTCCAAATGGATATAGAGTGTGTACTGTATAATCAGCGAATCTGTCCCATTCTCCATTAACAAGCTGTCCTATTGCTTGAGGAACTCTTGCTATAGGTGGAGTTAGTATCTGCAAAGGAGCAATAGCTCTAGGATATGTTCCGTAAAATGCTCTATCTCGTTCACGTTTATCACCAAATAATAGTTCACTAGATTCCTGTAACCAATCAAATGGTGGAGGCAATGTAGTGTCAAACAAGGAATAAGCAAATGCAGATGCTAATGCAAATCCAAATGTATCTAAAATAAACATGTCTTTAAACTTATCGTAAGCAGGAGTTCCTTCTTTAAAATTATAATACTTTGCTTGTTTATAAAACTCTTTACGTGTTCTTACAGATTGAAAAGCAAAAAGTTTAAATCTTGTTAATACTTTACCCATTGATGTTCTCATAAATGCAGGTCTAAATGCAGAGTGATATAAAAACTGAGTAGTCTCTATACCTTTCATACCAGCTTCAAAAATAGCTGGGTCTTTTAATGATGTAAAGTTTCCACGTGTAGAAAATCTATCTTGAGCTTGTAATGCATGAGAAATAAATGCGTCTACACGGTTTATTCTTTCGGATGATTGCATAAAAAAGCCACCATACTTTAACATAACATCAGTAACTCCATATCGTTCTGCTAATTGAGAAATTGTTTCGTCTCTTACTTTTCCTTTTTTAAATGCTTTTTTTAATTCTTTAAGAAAGTTTTTACCGTTCTCTCCAGCTCTGTTTAAACTCTGTGCTAACTTTGGATTATACTCAAGTTCATTTGCTATGTAAGAATCAATAATTCCTTTTTCTACTAAATAAGTTTGCAATTCTTTTCTATTTTTAATGGGCTGTCCTTTTTCATTATTTATAGCCCAACTCCCGTCTTCATTTTTTAACAACCTACTTGTAACTATTTTATCTGATTTGCTTTTAACAAAATTCCTTAACCCAGCGTTTGATATAGTCATTTGTGCTCCACCATATATATTAGCAACAAGTGAACCTGAGTTTGCAAGCAATGTTAATAGTTCATACTTAGCTTCAAGATGACCTAAGTCATGCAATCTTCTAATAAAATATTCTTCTCTTGCTTCAACAGCTTTTTTACTATTGCCTTCTGGAGCATTATTAAAATAAGGAAGAAACTTTTCCATTTTTTTATTATTTAATCGAGTATAAAGACCTTCTAATTTTTTAGATAAATAATGGTCAGATGTTAAAAAATAAGGATTTTTCTTTAAAGCTAAGGGGTCTCCTTTTTCCATAGAATTTATCATTTTATGAGTAAAGCGAGATGGGTGACCTAAACTATCTCTAAGATATAATTTTAAATAATCACCCCATACTTCGCTTTGTGATGAGTAACCCGCTTTTTTAAGCTCACTAATTCTTTTATCAGAAATATTAGCATCAAACGGCATCTTTTCCATCATGCTATCTATTCTATTATTTCCTTGTATAGAAGCTAAAGCTTTGAAATAACTTCTAATAAATCTTTCTTTATAGGTATTTAAAACAATAGGTCTTCTATCAAATCCGCCTATATAATCATTACCTCTTTCAAGTGCAACATTTGGTCTATTATTAAATCCTACATCTTCTAAAATATAATCTAAAAATGGCTTTTCTAAATGAGTAGAATTAGCTAAAGAAGAGTCTATAAAATTATTAAATCTTCCTTTGTATTTTTCATATATAACTTGAGCTTCTTTAGGACTTTTACCTGATTGAATTGCTTCTGTAAATCTTGCTTTAGCTATCATATCAATAGATGCATCTCTGCTTCTTTGAGATTTTAAATTATAACCATGATTCATTCTTGGAAAATAATTTTCAGTATTAATTTGACCAATGTCTTTAAATTTATTTTTCCCTTTTCTATAAGCTTCTCTCCAGGCTTTTTTATTTGCAGGGGTTTCTTTTTTTAATTTAGCTTCTAAGACATATTCATATTGGAATCTAAGTAATTGTTCTAATCCTATTACTGGAGCTGGAGTATTAGCATCTATTGGTTTTATAGTTTTCTTTAAAAAGTTTTTAAAATCAAACTTACCATCTTTATTATATTTGATGTATTTATTTATAATTCCATATTTAGGATTGTTATCAAATTCTTTCCAATTAAATTTATTACCTTTACTATCTTTTGTCCATAACCATTGATTACCAAATGTTTCAAAAAAATTGCTAAATTTCTTATCGTAAACTTCTGCCCAATGACTACCTTTTCTATTGATACCTTTTATACGTATGTTTTTATTTAAAAATAACTGAGAATCATTACTATTTAATATTTCTTCTTCTGTCTTCTTACCTTCTACATCTAAGTTAGTTTTTAAATTCCTACGTGCAATAACAATATCCATTAATGTTTGTTGGTCTTTAATGTTTAAATCTTTTTTAAAATCAAAATCTTTTAATGATTCTTCTCTAATTTTATCTATATGAGAATTTTGTTGAGTTAACATTTTTCTCATAAATTCCCTCATAGAACCAAAACTACTCATACCTGTATGTAATTTTTTAGCTTCTCCATTTAAATTTACTGAATATTGCTCTCTGTAAATTCTTTCATAAGATTCCATTTCTCTAGCTATAGTTCTTGGGTCTTGCAACCAATGACGTAGACTGACAGGTAGATAAGTTCTGTCTTTAACTGTTTTAAATACATCTTCTACGTATCTATTCATAGCATATACGTCATTCATGTTCATTGTTTCTACAGTTCTAGCAACTCCACCTTCCATTATGTTAGTAAAATCCATAAAAAATTGATTAAAATCTTGACCTAAATAATCTCTTTCTTTTAAATTTGCTTCTAATCTATCTAATTCTTTTACATCATTATCTGTTATACCAAGTTTTTTAAATGAAGGCTTTAGCTTATCTTTAATTTTAGCAGAAGTTTTAACTGTTTTAGTCATGTTAGTATCTAAAGATGTAAACTCTGAGAAATTTTTAACTTCAAACTGACGTAAAGAGTTACGTTCTTGGACTCTATTAGTATTTGTATTTCTAAATGTTACATTTATACGTTCACCTTTATTTGCTTCTGCATCTATTCCATGAAAATAGTTTTTTTGAGTCCCTTTACCCATTAATAATAAAGAACCATCTTTTAATTTAATTGAAAAAGGAACTTTTGATTCTTTATATTCAGATTTTAATTTAAAATTTCTTTCACTTCCAAAGCTAACAGATGCAATAATAGGGTCGGTGCCTAATTCTGGTTCACTATCTTTATGAAATCCAATTTTATCTTTCCCAGTTCTATATTTATTTAACAAAGCACTATTAAAAGTGTAACCTGTTGCTTTTTCAACTTCTGCTTTTAACTTTAATAATTCAGGAGTCCATTCTAATGGTTTATTATAAACACCACTATAAGTATAATCAGTCCCTTTATCTCCATAATAAGATGTTAATCGTGGTTGTTTTGCTCCTGACGCAAATTCAACTTGATTCCATTTTATATTTGAATCTAAAGATTTTACATCAAAGTTTTTTAAAGCTTTTTCAAAATACTCTAACTCAGCTCCTTTTAAATCTAAAACTTCACGAGATTGTTTAGCAGTTGAAGATGCTCTTGTATAAATATCTTCCATTCTAGTAAAGAAAGATTTTTTAGTTGTTGGAGTTATATAGTCACTTCCCCAAACAGGTTTATCAAAATCATATTTATATCTAGCGTTTTGTCCTCTATAAGGAGTAAGCATCCATAATTCAAAGTATTCCTTTAAAGATTTTAAAGGTACTTTATTATTTCTAGCAAATTCAGCTAAATTGTTTTGTACATAATCCATAATTGCTGTATCTAAATCGGTATATCTAGAATTAGATAATTCCTCTACTACATCTTTTCCGTTTTGATGTGCTTTATTATTTAATTCTCTTGATATTTCTAAAGCTTTTTTAGATATTTTTTGCAATTCATTTGCTAATATTTCAGGATTACTCTTCTTTGCAGTCAAGAAATCCTTATATATAGTTAGGGCTTTTTCATTAATAAGCTCATATGCCGTAATATTAGCTATGTTTTTACCTGTATTGTCTAATCCTTGGTTTCTTTTGTTAGCAGAACCAACGCCTTTACCAGCATTTTGGAAATTTAACAACCCTCTAAGCTCTTTAGAAACGTGTTTAGTTAAAAAATCTATTTCAGATTTATCTTTTGTATAATTCTTAACAGCTTCTTTAACTATTATATTAACATCAGGTAAATCATTTGTTAATAATTTATGCACTCCATCTTTATACATTTTTTCAGCAGTCTTAACTGCGATGTTTCCACCTTCAATATAATTTACATTTGGAGTTCCATCTTCTAAAGTTTTTCTTGAATATTTATATAATGTATCAGCTAATTCATATAGTTTATTTTCTGACTCTCCATAACTTTTGCTTTTTAAATTTTTAATTAAATCAGGAATAGCAGAAAACTTAGTTCCATTGCCATTGTTAGCTTTAGAACTCATAAAATTATTATAACCAAATGTTTCTGCCCATACAGTTCCTTCTTGATTTATTCTTTTTCCATACATTGTAGCGTCTGTAACTTCAAAAAGACTGTCAAATAATAAATCTCTAAACTGACTATACGGTTTTATATTTTTATATTTAGATGCATCTGCTGACGCATTAACTATCATATAAGCATTGTCAAAAAACTTTCTTCTTTCTTTTTTAGAACGAACTTTAACAGTCATTTCGTATGGAGCATTTTTAGAAGAAGTAGTTGCTGTTTCTGTATATGTTCCTCCATGAAATTTTTCAATTTGATGAGCAATTTCCATTAAGTATTCTTTTGCAGATAATCCGTTTCCTAATCCTTGTAATCCTTTACGAGCTCCTTTGTGAACTGAAACTCTCATAGAAGGACTCCATCTTGATTCTAATTCAGATTCTATTCCTTTAGAGTCCGTACCGAATTCTTCTTTTAACTTGTTTAGAAGTTTATTATCATTTTTATATAAATGTTCTCTATCTTGAGATTCTTTTTTATAAACTTTTCTTAAATCTTTATTAACGCCTTGAAACCAAGATATATAATCAGAATCTTTATCAGCCCCACCTAAGTAAACATTATCTTTATGATGGGTAATTGCACCTGCTCCACGTTGATTAGTAAACCCTACAATCTTCAATTCTCTAATTCCACTTATTGAATCAGCTGGTGTTCTTATACCTAAGACAGTTAATGCTTCTGTGTGTTTAGAGGTGTCTAATCCTTTGTTTAACGCTTTAATATAGCTTTTCCATATTGCACCTAAGGTTGTCTGTTTTCCATCGTATATGGCGGGTGTTTTTTTATGATAATTATCTAATAATATTTCACCTTCATTTATTGTACGTCTAGTTCCTTTAGTTGTTGGAGCCATATCTGCATAGCCCAACATATCAGGTGTAAATCCTTTTAACCAAGATTTTCCTGCTGTTTTATATTTAGGGTTTCTATATCTTTTTATTATATATTTACGCAACATATTTTCATAAGGTTTACGTAATGGTTTTAAAACTGCATTAGGCATATACATGCCATCTGCTAAATTAAATAAAACTTTATTAGCATCATGATAATCAGCAAAAGTAGAATCTGTTTCTAATTCTACATCAGAATTTTCTGGTCTAATTTTTTGTATAGCTTTTCTAATAGCTCTAGCTGTAACAGTATTTCTTTCATTTAAGCTTTCTAAAATAAACTTCATTGGAAGACTGTCTACAAATTCTGGATTACTTTTTAATTTTTCAATTAAATCTTTTGGATTACTAGTTAGCTTAATTGCTTCTTCAGTTCCATTTAAAGAAGGTTCTATAAACTCTTTATAAAATAAATCAGTACCTTTTTTTGTTTGTAACGTATTTAATACATTACCAAATTGAAGTGATATATTTATGTCTCCAGAAAACTTTTTTGGATTTTCAAAAGTAGAAGGATTTATTCTTAAAGATTCTATATCTAATTGAATATAGTTAGGTTCTTTAGCTACAATTTCTCCTCCTTCGTAAAATATTTCTGTAGTTTTATTTTCACCTCGAAGTTTAGCTGATGAATCAAACAATAACATTTGAATATTATTGTCTTTCATGAACTGTTGCATTTCGCCTTCTGCTCTTTGTCCGTTACTTTTATTAAAGATATTACCTAGTTTAGTCTTTCCCATAATAACAGGCTTATATGCCCCAGATTCAATTGGTAAACCATTAGCTTTAATACCTTCTTGGAAAAAAGTTTGTTCAATGATAGTTGCTCCGTCAGTATCACTTTCCATACTTTTAAATTCTTTTTTTATAGCTTCTGGTATATTCCATTTATGGACATCTTGAGCTATCATTACATTAATTTTACCATCAGGTGCTGATTTAGGATAACTTTCTTTTACTTGAGGAACTCCAGAATCTAAATAACCTTGCATTCTTTTATTGAAATCAATAACGTTTTTACCATAACCATTATTAAATATTCTATTTATATTAGTAAAGTCTCCAGAAAAATGATTATACAATCCATTAATATGTGCATCATGTAATATATTAGATACAAACTTTTTTTCGTGGATTGATTTTATAAAAGCTTCTTTTTCAGGAGTAATTCGAGTTACACCTTTTTCAAGAATATCATTAAGAAGTTTGTATTCATTCTTTAAACTCGTATTAAAAACATCTTTAAGTTTTTTTGATTGCTCAGGAGAAAGATTGTTATATATTTGTTCCATATTAACAGGAACTTTCTGACCTTCTTTTATTACAAAATCTACATAGTCAGCAGTTACAGCGTAATCTTTATCTTTAACTCCACTAAAAAGATACCTGCTTTGATTATTTAAAGCTTTGTTTGTGTTGTATAAATCTTTTGAACTAACATTATATTTTAAACCATCAAAGCTTTCAAAGTCTCCTTTAGTTTTAAATAAGCCTTCATAGGTGTCTCTAAAACTACCATCTTCATTTTTTACTTGTTTTACAATATGAGTTAAGACATTAAAGTAATTACTATCTGACAGTTCATTTAAAGGAAGATTTATTCTTTTTTGTCCTAATGTTTTATTATCAGTTACTTTTCCATTTTCTTTACTTATAACAACTGAGTCTTCTCCTCTTGCATCTATAACTTCAACTTCTTTAAGCGTTTGTGATTTTTGATGATAAAATCTACGAGCTTCAGATTCAGAGCCTAAAGTGTAAGACTTGTCTTTAATAGAGTTTATAAATGTTTCAACATTAGGTTTATCGTTTTTTATTGAGGCTTCTATAGTTGCATCTATGTCTTTGCCTATTTCAATAACCGAATCAAACTCTTTAATTTTTTGATTAATAAAAGCATCTTTAGCTTTTCCCATAGTTGTAAAGGTAGCTGTTTCATATCCATCCATAAAGTCTTCTTGAGTCTCAGGTGCTTTAGCCGAAGACCTAACTGTTTCAGCTTGCCAAGCAACACGATTAGCATTGTAAATTTCATAAGCTATTGTTCTTATTTCTTTATCTATATCAGATTGTTTCGGTTTTTTATTATCAACAGATACACGTTCATAAGCACGTTGTTCTAAATCTATTTCTGGGTAAATTCTATTTATATAACTTTTAGATTGTTCAGTTGATTTTTTATGGACGTATTCTTTACTTCTAGAAGATAGGTCATTCCATCTAGCTGACTTAGATGGTGTAAAAAACTCACCTCTATTGTCAGAAAAATTTAAATCATTTACAAATTTACCCCCAGCTTGTTCAAAAGCAGGACGTGAATTGTACCCAAAGAACCCGCCAAGCAAGTATTCGTACAATTGCATTTCAATTGGTTCGTCTCTTAGGGTAGAGGGAAGACCCATAACAGACGCTCCGATACCTGCTTTTAAGGCGGATTCAGCTTTTTGAACTGACTCTTTAGAACCCCCTTTAAAAACATTTCCTAATCTTACAAAGTTTCCTATACCACCAAAAGCACCACCAGCTACAGCTCCTCCAACAAATGAATCTAAATATTGGTCAGTCCCTTGCCATACATTTGACACAATAGAAGCAGTACCTAAACCTACAGCTTCTTCTGTAATTGCTCTTCCAACTCCTCCTGTTTTAAATGTACTAAAAGCGTCGAGCTTTGCTTTGTCTATTACTTTATCTACTCCACGTTTTGCATAACGTGAACCAATCATAGGTAAAGACCATTCTCCAAATTTAGTCATTTTTGGAATTGCTTTGGTGGCTATTCCTTTTTTTACACCTTTTAATCCTACTTTACCTGCTAAATATCCTACACCTTTTAAAGGTGCAGTTAAAATAGCTGGAGCAAAACCTGCTAAATGACCTAAAGAACGTGATATAGATTCATATGTAGTTCTTGGTCTTTCAGTAATTGGTATAGTTGTAAAGCCTTCAAGAAATCCTCCAGAGAATTGACGAGCTATGTTTTTTAAATTAACATGCTCTTCAAGAGGCTTAAAGTTCATACCTACTTCTTGAGCTTTGTTATTTAATTGCTCTATCTCAGCTGATTCAAAAAGGTCGGGTCTAGCCCTATATAAATCTATAAGCTTCTTTACTTCAGAGGCTTGGGTTTGATGATATGACACTATCTAATAAAAGCTTGATTTATAGCTGTATCTAAATAGTCATCTGTATTGTTTAATATACTTGTAGGATTTAAAGCTCTTTGAGCAGGGTTTAAACGTCTAGCACCTTGACTTAATTGTAATAAAGATGTTCCTTGTGGAAGCTGAGCAACATGTTGATTTGCATTTTGACTCATTGCTTTATTTACAGGAACTAGACCTGTTTCGGTAACGCCACCACCTTTTTTTATTCCGCTTTTATCAAATATTCTCATTTTTGCTTTTCCTAATAATCCTTTACCTGTTTTTAATCCACCTTTAATTAAAGCACCTGCACCAAATCCAGCTGGAATTAATCCAAGAATACTTCCTGCACCACCTGCAAGTTTTTCTCCTTCTGATTCTCCATACAAGTCTTGACCATCACGTTCAGGTCTCCATTGGTCTGGTAACATTCCAAATAAAGCTGTGTCGGCTGTATCAAAACCAAACTTAGCTAGTTTTTTTGTTTCTGGTCTAAAAGGTATACCTGTTTCAAAAGCTTGAGTTGCCAGTCTTTCACCTTGCTCTGGACTAAACGCATCTGGATTGCTATGGTATTCATCAACTAGATTTTGTATTATTTCATAAGGATTCATTAGTAGCCCCCTTGATTCATAAGCATTTTAATTAAGTTCATTTGGTCATTCTTACTACCTTTTTGTCTGTTGTATTGGTCTTCGAAACTAAGTAATCCTTGGTCGTAAACTTCAGGATTTGATGCTATAAATTCAGGTGCGCCATCTCCCCAATATTTCTCAAGTGCTTCAGTTTCTGTTGATTCACTATCCAATGACCTAGGAAGCCAACTATTCCAACTTTTAGCATGTACACTATCTAAATAATCTTCTGCTCCTTCTTCATGTACATTTCTTCGTTTTTTATTAAGGTTATATTTTTTTCCTATTTCAGTATAACTATTTCGTACTTTACTTTGATAGTCTGCTTCATCTTTTCTAAGTCCAAAGTCATCTTTTCTAAGTCCAAAGTCATCTTCTCTTTGACCAAAGTTCCTTAGATTTTCTTCTTCAGATTTATTAGTAGTAACGTCAAATTGTCGTTTCTGTTCATTGTCACGATTATGTTGCATTAATAATGCAGGTAAATCGTCTAGTAATTGATTTATATCATATGCCATTTTATTATCCTACTTTCCTTCCTGTTCCCCATTGTCCGTTTGTAAAAGTGTATTCATACCCGCCTTGCGTTATTGTTTGACCTTCGCTAAAATTATCAGGATTTGGAAGACTGTTTCTCCGTTCCTGTTCTGTTTTTTCACCATTCCATCGGTTACCTTCGTAAGAAGTTGAATAGTCATCTATTTTTGCATCTGATTGAATTAAATCTAACACAGTCA
>TARA_R110000850_G_scaffold18616_2_pt1 | contig 12163 bp, 7 predicted proteins | sample TARA_R110000850 | Tara Oceans TARA_R110000850 (sample SAMEA4397586) | marine metagenome | biome: Polar Biome; feature: [SRF] surface water layer (ENVO:00010504); material: water (ENVO:00002006), including particulate matter (ENVO:01000060) such as... | depth 5 m | reverse complement strand
CTCAGCATGGTCGGCGGCCTGGGCGCGCTGTTCTCCAGCGTGTATACCCCTGAAACCGTCTATCTGGTGCTGGTCTCGATTTCCGGCTTGGCCGTGGTGGTGGTCTGGATGGCGATTGCGCTCAGCCAGTTTAACTTCCGGCGCCACTACCTGCGTGAAGGCGGGCAACTGAAGGATCTAGTTTATCGCACGCCGTTCTACCCCTGGGTGCCGATGATTGCGTTTGCAGCCTGTCTGGCCGCGTGTATTGGCATTGCCTTTGACCCGCATCAACGCGTTGCGCTCTATTTCGGTGTGCCTTTCATTGGCCTGTGCTACCTAGTGCACTTTGTACGCCACCGTGTTGCCTCCCAAGGTTCTGAATACTCGCCCAACGCCGTTGAGGAAAACACCGTATGAATGAGTTGAATCCGATCAAAGCCCTGTTGGCCGACGTGCCCTTTATGGTTATCGACGGCGCCATGGCCACCGAGCTGGAAGCGCTAGGCTGTGACCTCAATGACGCCCTCTGGTCAGCGCGCTTGTTGGCGCAGGCCCCGGAGAAGATTCGTCAGGTTCATCAGGCGTATTTTGAAGCCGGTGCCGACTGTGCGATTACCGCCAGCTATCAGGCCACCGTGCCCGGTTTCATGCAGGCAGGCCTAACGGCAGAAGAGGCGCGAACGTTGATTCAGTTATCGGTCACCCTGGCGCAGCAAGCGCGGGATACGGTCTGGCAGCCCGGCCAAACCGACCGCCCCAAACCGCTGGTAGCCGCATCCGTTGGCCCTTATGGCGCGTATCTGGCGGATGGCAGTGAATACCGAGGCGGCTATGACCTGGATCGCGCCGGGCTGGTTGAGTTTCACCGTGAGCGCTTTGAACTCTTGCTGGCGGCGGGCGCGGATCTACTGGCTGCTGAGACCTTGCCTTCACTGGAGGAAGCGCTGGCGATCACTGATTTGCTGGCCGAGCATCCGGGCGCGCAGGCCTGGATCACTTTCTCGGCGAAGGATGGCAAACACATCAGCGATGGCACGCCGATCACGGAATGTGCGAGAGCCCTGGCCAACTGCACAGGCGTAGCGGCAATCGGTGTGAACTGCACAGGGTTGACGCATATCGAATCGCTGATACAGGAAATCCGCTGTCAGTGCGATCTACCTATATTGGTTTACCCAAACTCGGGGGAAGTGTACGACGCAGTGACCAAAACCTGGCACCCGGCCCAGTGCGGTCATACCGCTGCGGCTCTTTCCGGGCTGGCACAAGGGGTGGAGCAATGGCTGGCAGCAGGCGCGTCAGGTATTGGCGGTTGCTGCCGGACGACACCAGAGGATATTCAGACGTTGTCTGAGTGGAAGCGGTTGCGCTAGCCGAAGCCAGTGAGAGACACCATGATAAGAAAAGAGCAGAGCGAGGGCTAGGCAAGGTAAAATCACCTAATAAGGATCGGACTCGCCTACGTGATCAGTAACAGAGGACAACGTGGCTGCTATGAATAGGGATTTATGGATCAACGCCTTACTGCATTCATGACCTCTTGATAGGGTAGTGGCCGAGAAAAAAGATACCCCTGAACTTGGTCACAACCGCGCTCACGAAGCATTGCCAGCTGCTCCTCCGTTTCTACACCTTCAGCAATGACCTTTAATTTTAAGCTGTGTGCCATCGCAATAATCGTGTTGACGATGATCTCACTGCCTGGGTTCGTGGTCACTTCAGTAATGAAAGACTTGTCGATTTTGAGAGTGTCGATCGGAAAGCGTTTCAAGTAGCTCAAACTGGAATAACCGGTGCCAAAATCGTCAAGAGAAATGCTAACGCCCAAGCCTATCAGCTCTTCCATCGTGATAATGGCCGACTCGACATTGTAGATCAGCGCGCTTTCGGTGATTTCTAGTTCCAAATCGGCTGGTGACATACCGGTTTCTATCAATATCTGTTGGACGACAGCGACAAGATTATCCTGGTGGAACTGTCGTGCAGACAGGTTCACCGCCATTTTCAGACCCGGGGCAGCGACTGCTTGGCGGCATGCTTCGCGCAGCACCCATTCGCCGATGGGTATGATCAGCCCTGTCTTCTCCGCTAACGGAATAAAGCTATCAGGGGCGATCATGCCCTGTGTGGGATGCTCCCAGCGTATCAAGGCCTCCAGCCCAACGACCTTTCTGGAAGTGATGTCGATCTGAGGCTGATAGAACAATTGGAACTGATCTTGTGCCAGTGCATGTCGCAATGAGGTTTCCAACGCCAGACCATCACCTTGAGTATCCTTGCTGCCAGGCACGAAGTGCTGATAATTGTTACCGCCATGCGCTTTAATAGCGGCCATTGCGCTCCTGGCGCCGTTGATCAGTACGTCCACATCCCTGCCACTGAAGGGGTATTCTGCAATCCCCATGCTGCAGGAGATAAACAACTCCTGACCATTGTCCAGGATGATTACCGAATGCAATTCGTCAGTAATACAGTTAGCAATGGCGGTCACTTCTGCAGCACCTTGACCAGGCAGTAAGACAATAAATTCGTCACCGCCCCAGCGGGAGATTGTATCTGCCTTGCTAATACACGCCCGTATACGCTGGGCTACCTGACGAAGCACTTCGTCACCACCCGAATGCCCAAGGCTCTCGTTAACCTGTTTAAAGCGGTCGATGTCCACATATAAAATACTCAGAACATCCTGTCGCTTATCGACTTGGTGCATTGCTTGACGCAGTCGGTCGGTGAGAAGCACCCGGTTTGGCAAATCGGTGACAGTATCGAAATACGTTAAGTGTTCAAGCCGCTGGTTCTTTTCCAGAGTTGTAATAGCGAACGATACATCGCCCGCCACCTCTTGCAAAAGCGTCATTTCATTTTGGTCAAAGGCAAACGGCTCGTGCCGGAAAAGCACGAATGCCGCTTTCTTCGATTCATGCGGAAGCGTCAGTGGTAACGCCGCCATAGCCTGTATGTCGAGTGCTAGCAAATCCTTGAACTGATCGTCGTGAGGTTGTGCTCTTAGGTCGTTGTGCACTACGGCGCAATGCTTCTCCAGGCATTCAAGAATCGTGTCTTTTGCAAAATCGGATAGCTGTCGAGTTACTATTCCTTTGTGGGCAGCCGCGTGTGCATGTAAAACGTTGCAGCGACCTGCTTCATGATCGTATTCAACGATAAGGGCGGCAAAGAGCTTGCCTTCTTTCACCGTGATGCGCGTGGCTTCCTCGCATAGAACTGTACGGCTCTGGGCCCTTACAATTAGGGTATTGATGCCGCTTAACACCTTATGTGTTCGGTTAAGTCGCAGAATTTGCTGCTCAGCCTCAATACGCTCGGTAATATCGACAACCGCCACCATCACAAAGCGTGCTGCCGCTGTTTTGACTGGATTGAGCGCAATTTCAGCAGGAAACTCGGTTCTATCCTGACGCAAGGCAAACAGGTCGCGACCTACACCCATCATCCGCTGTTTGGGGTCATTGATGTACTGTCGGCGAAACCCAGAATGGTTCTGATGGAATCGCTCTGGTATCAACGTTTCTATTGGCAGCCCCACCAACTGGTGGGGCTGATAGCGAAAAAGCGATCGTGCCAGCTGATTAGCCATTTGGATGATGCCATGATTGTCGACCATGAGGGTCGCAACGGGGGCGCTGTCGAGCGTCGAGCGAAAGCGTTCTTCCTCGTAGTTGAGAGCAGCAGCTCCAAGCCAAGCAACAAGAACAAGCACCATAACGCTGGACGTACTGCTGAGCGCGAAACCAAACTCATCGGTATAGTAGCCAGCGGCGACTCCCTGCATGCTCAGCCAGGAGGTGAGTAGTGGCGTTAACACAATATAGGGCAGCAAGCGCCGCAAAGAACGACCACCGATATAGGTGCTGGCCGCAGAACTCATCAAGCCTTTGCCGGGACGGGCTAGAAGCATGCCGACACTACAAAGCGCGAATAGAATTGACGTGTGAAGAGCCATCGTCGAAAAAACAGACAACCTAAACTTTTGAACGCCAAATAAATAGCCGGTTAACGCCGAACCACTGATGGTGATGGTTATCAGTGCAACGACCTGCAGCATGAGGGACGAGTAGCGCACGGGGACTATCGTGGTTAGCCACCCAATCCCTATCAAGCAGAAGCAGATGGCCGTACCAACCGACATTCGCCCCGGCCAATTCTCAGCTGGCGTGCCCTTATCCATGATCAAAACGTTGTCGATACCTATTGACCAGTTCAACGCATACTCAAAAAGCGTAAGCCCTGAAACCATCAATATAAAACCAGCGAGCAGAGCGATCACTGAATGTTTAGCAACAGTGATCAAGGGCTGAGAAGCAAACCGTAAAATGATCCCGCTGGCGAGAAAGCACAGTGCCGTATTGACTTTCATTGAATCGAAGTGGGGCAATATGTGTTTTCCAGCCTCTATATCTAAGACCCATGACAGCAACACCAGAGTGCTGATAGCGATGACTGTCCAGCCAATATAACCAGTGATCGTTCTGTAAATTTGGTGGTAAAGCGCCTCTGTATCTATGTTCGGTGGGGTTGTCTCTTGGCTCGGCATTATTACTAACTCCCGATTATATTTTTGTGACGCTACCCAGCAAGCGACATCGCAACCTAACGTCGATTTAGTACCTTAGTGCAAGCCTTTCTTCCTAATACGAATTAACCATAGACCTAAACTAACAGAGTATCTAATGCCACAATACACGAACAATCAATGGTCTAACCCCTCATAGTGGATTGTTCGAGAGTCGTGCTCTTTGGGCGTTTTGCTGGGACTTTCCCTGCTTGATAACGATGCGTTTAATGCCCTGACTCTGCGACCTCAATGATGCCCGGTGGCCTGAGCTTATGGCTGGTCTTTGGTGTATCAGGCATTGTTGGCACGTAGCAGCTTTGCTGTACTTATTTCATGCTAGGAACCCAAGGAACGGCATGCGCAACGATGAGCTAAACGACCGTGCTGAGTTAAACGACCACGATGCGCCACGCTTTACTACGCCTGCAGGTGAGATCATCGGCTGGCGGGACTGCGGCGTTATCCGTGCCACGGGCATTTGTTATGCCCGCACCCAGCGCTTTTGCGCCCCAAAAGATGAGCTGCCATCAACTGCGCCCATCCAGGCCACCGAGTGGTCGCCTTGTTCGCCGCAAAACCTCATTCCCGAACTAAACGCTGTGCTGGGGATTAGCGCCCAAGCGTTCTCCCCCTGCGAGGGCGCGTTACATTTATCGGTCACTCTGCCGGAAAATCCCTCGCCAACGCCGCGCCCCGTCATGGTCTGGATACACGGTGGTTCTTACGTGTTTGGTGCCGGGGATCTCCCAGTGTTCGACGTACGCCCGCTGGCGCTTGAGCAAGACGTGATCATAGTGGCGGTAACGTATCGGCTTGGCCTGTTAGGCTTTCTGGGCGGCTACGCCAATCGGCCCGCCAATTTAGGCCTGCTCGACATGATCTCGGCCCTGCGCTGGGTGAACACCAATATCGCGGCCATGGGGGGCGACCCCGCCAATGTCACCCTGTTTGGCCAGTCCGCCGGGGGCGACGCAGCGGCGCATCTGATGATTGCCGAAGGCACCGAGGGGCTGTTCCAGCGCGTTATTATTCAGAGCGCGCCGTTGGGCATTAGCCGTGGCCGGGAAAACATGTACGCCAAGATGAGCCAACAGGCGGCCACGCTAAACGACGATGCACCGCTTGATGAGATTTTGCGCCGACAGACCCAGGTGGCGGAAGCGGCCCGTGGCTTTGGTCTAAAAGCGGCCATGCCGTTTGGCACCCAGTACGGCCATTACCCGCTGCCCACTGAGGCCGGGGCCGATGCGGCCTGGCGGCGCGCCGCCGCAAAGATTGACCTGTTTATGGGCTATACCGCAGAAGAGAACGCGCTGTTTGTGGTGATATCCCCGAGCCTGATGCGGCTGCGTAACACGCCCTTGGTGGGGGAGGCACTCTGCAAAGCCATGGAGGCCGTCACCACACGCAAGGTCTACATACGCGATGCGCATAAGTTTGCCCGCCGCCATGCGCAGTCGGGTGGGCGCGCTTACCTGTATCGGCTGGACTGGTGCAAAGGCCGCTACCCGTTTGGCGCCGCCCACACGATCGACCTGCCGCTGCTACTGGGCGAGCCATTCAGCTGGCAACATGCCGATTTGGTAAAAGGCGTGGACGAAGCCACCCTGTTGGAACACGGCCAACGGATGCGTGAGCTATGGGCCGACTTCGCGCGTAACGGCCAGCTTGCGGCTACCGGCCACATCGAGCCGCAGGTGCTTGAGTGGTGGGAGGTGAGTTAGTGGGCGACAAGCGCCTGCATTTAAGAACGCATTTGTCGACTGGCCCCCGGCGGCTGGCCGGTGACGCGCTTAAAAGCACGGCTTGGTTTGTCCAAATACGAGATAGCAGGAGCGCCCGCATCGGGAGCGCTGCTTCAAATCGACTATCGCCAGGTGACGGAATGAATTTACGACTAACCTTCATTAAATAATGTGGAGGTCGCAGGTACGCCTTGCCCAAGAGAGCATCGCGCATTGTCTGCCTCTCATTTAGCGGTCATGAGCACTGTTTAAAAGCGTGCATTATCGTGGGGGGGACCATGACAAAACAAAAACTGATCCTGCTATTTGATGGAACGTGGAACGACCCTGAAGACCAAACCAATGTTTATCGTATTACCCGGCTGATACACGATGATGATGACGGTATCAGGCAACGGTTCTATTACGACCCCGGCGTAGGGACATCCAAATTTCGGCGATTTACCGGCGGAGCCTTCGGTCACGGGCTGAGCACAAACCTACAGAAAGGCTATGACTGGCTGGCAAGGCGTTACAGTGAAGGCGATGAAATCTGGGTATTCGGGTTCAGCCGTGGTGCCTACACCGCCAGAAGCTTGGTGGGGATGATTCGTAAATGCGGGCTGGTGCATGTCGTCACGCCAGGGTTGCTCGATAAGGCCGAAAGTATTTATCGAAACCGCGATTTGCACCCCGATTCTGAGGTGTGCAAAGGGTTCAAGGAGAGCTTCAGCCGCCAGCCCAGGATTCATTTCATTGGTGTTTGGGATACCGTTGGCGCGCTGGGCGTGCCCGGGACCAACCTGTTCAAAAGCAAATACGATTGGCACGATACCGAGCTTTCCAGCATTGTCGATCGTGCCTATCAAGCGGTTGCGCTGGACGAACACAGAGCGACCTACAACGTATCGCTTTGGACGAGCAAGGATGGCAAGCAGAAAACGGGCAATCGCGACGTAGAGCAGTGCTGGTTTATCGGCGCCCACGCCAATGTAGGCGGCGGCTATGGCGCTGACGACACACTGGCCGATATATCGCTGAGCTGGATGTTAGCCAAGGCGCAAAAGGCAGGCCTAAAACTGGCACCCTACGAAATTGTTGAGGATGCCTGGAAGACAGCACCAAAAGATTCGTTTTCTGATTTCCTGAAGGGGTTCTACGCCCGATACAAACGCCTTGGAAACACCACTGACGGCCGTTTTTACCGACAATATTCGGAAGTGATGCCAGGGCAGTATGCGGTGAATATTTCAGTCGATGAGAGTGTTTGGAAGCGCTGGGCCGATACAACGTGTGAGTACCGGCCACGTACCTTGACCGATGTCCCCCTTTCCCCACCGAAGGAGTAGGCGGGGTGGGTACTATTGATTGGCATAGGTAACCTTCACTCCAGCACCCAACCAGCTAAGCGATTACTATGACCACCACACAAGCCGACCCCATCACCATTGCACTCGCCCAACTGCCTGTCACCAAAGCGGCGGTAGACGAAAACCTGCAAACGCACTTGGCCTACATAGAACGCGCCGCCGCGCTGGGGGCCAACGTAGTCGCCTTTCCCGAACTCTCGCTAACCGGCTACGAGCTAGCACTACTCAGCCAACTGGCCATGCCCCGTGACCATGCAACCTTTGCCATGCTCACCGCCGCCGCCGTGGCTAGCAACACAGTAGTGGTCGCAGGCTGCCCGCTGCACAATCCAAACGGCAAACCCTACATTGCGGCGGTGATCTGCTTCCCCAGCGGAGAGCACACCTTCTACTTGAAACAGCACCTTCACGAAGGGGAGGATACTTACTGCACCCCAGGCCATGAAAGCGGCCTTATCAACGTGAATGGCACCCGCATCGCCCTGGCCGTGTGCGCCGACTTCACCCACCCCAGCCACTCAGCAATCGCCGCCGCAGAACAAGCGGACGTTTACCTAGCCAGCGCACTGATCTCTCCAGGCGGCTACGCCAACGATGCCGAGCTGCTCGCCGCCATCGCAAAGCGCCACCAACTCCCGGTACTGCTCGCCAACCACGTTTCCACCACGGGCGGCTGGCAAACCTGCGGCAATAGCGGCGGCTGGAATGCAGCAGGTGAGCTAACTGTTAAAGCCAACGGCGCGCAGCCCAACATAGTGCTGTGTCACATTCATAACAGTGCATTAAGCGGTCGCGTTGAAGCGATGACTGACCTAGGTCACGAAGTGTCCTCTATCGACTAAAAACTAAGTATTCAAAGTAGGCTTAATCTAAATGAACTGCTACGCTCGAAGTATTAGAGCGAAAAAAACGCCGCAGGGAATTGACGATGCAGAATGCCCGCATAACGCTTCACCGAAGCAAGCAGCGCACACAGGTGCAGGTTGATGGCATTTTGTTAGCCGACTCCACCAACACGCTTGAACTCCTCGAACACGGCTACCCGCCACGCCACTACTTCCCACGCGAAGACGTGCGGATGGACTTACTCACCGTTTCAGCAACCACCACTTATTGCCCATTTAAAGGGCATACGGTGTATTTTTCGCTGGGTGAAAGTCTGGATATTGCTTGGAGTTATGTAGAGCCGATTGAGGGGATGGAGACTATCGCGGGTAGTGTGGCTTTTTATGAGAAAGTAAGCGAGTGACGCTTTTCGAGGCAACATATTACTCAAAAATTTTTTAATTTTATTGCTAAGGAATATGATGAACAGCAAAGGTTCTGAATGGAATAAGTGGGACTTACACTTTCATACTCCATCTTCATATGATTATAAAGATAAAACTGTTACAAATATTGATATCATCAATGAAATGAAGAGAAACTCAATAGCTGTGTTTGCTATTACTGATCATCATGTGATTGATATCGATAGATACAATGATCTGAGAGAGCTAGGTGAAAAGGAAGGAATTACTGTTTTACCTGGTATAGAATTTCTCTCTGATGCTAAAGGTAAAGAACCTGTACATTTTATTGGTATATTTTCTGAAGATTCAAATATCGAACATATTTGGGGGCAGATTAAACACAAAACAGACATCAATAAAGTGGCGTTAGATGGTCTTAGGGAAAATCAAATTTATTGTCATCTTAAAGATACAATAGCATTGGTAAAAGAGCTAGGTGGAATCGTAACAATACACGCTGGAGATAAGAGTGGATCCGTGGAAAATATTACGCATTCACTTCCTCATGGAATCGCTCAGAAAACAGAAATTGCGAAGGCTGTTGATATATATGAGCTTGGCAAGGAAAGTGACCAAAATGGTTACTTAAAGTCAGTTTTTCCTAATGTAGGAAGAGTAATACCAATGATTATTTGCTCTGATAATCACAATATTAGGAAATATCAGATAAAACAAAATTTATGGATCAAGGGTGAACCTTCCTTTAAAGGTCTTAAGTACGCCTTGAATGAACCTGAGGGAAGGTTCTACATTGGAGACGAACCAGACATTCTGAAGCGAGTTAGGGAAAACTCTACCAAATACATTAAATCTTTAAATATTCGGAGAACAGGAAAGCAGGACGCTAATTCAATTTGGTTTGAAAGTGTTTGCATACCAGTGAATAGTGAGCTAGTAACTGTTATCGGGCACAAAGGAAGTGGTAAGAGCGCGCTGTCAGACATACTTGCTGTATGTACAGACGCTGAACACTCTAATGACTATATATTTCTTCACAAGCAAAAGTTCAAAAAGAAAGGTCTTGCTGATCGATTTAGTGCTTTTGTTGAGTTTGAAAGTGGGAAAAAGACTGAAGAACGGTTGCTAACTCATATTGTTGATGAAAGCCAAGAAAGGCTTGTTAGATATCTTCCACAAAGTTACTTTGAAAAAGTTTGTAATGAAATTGATAAAGTAGATGCTTTTCGCTCGGAGATCGAAAAAGTAGTATTTCAATATGTCCCTGCTGAGAAAAAAATGGGTAAAGCAACATTTGAAGAACTTATTGATCTAAAGAAAAGGTCTGCAGAAACGGAAATTCATCATATTCATGAAGAGATACTCGCGCTAAATGATAAAATCATAAAGCTTGAAGATCAGTTGGATCCAAATTTTAGAAAAAATATAGTTAGTAAAATTAAAGTAAAGGAAGACGAGCTCTCTGCTCACGAATCTTTAAAGCCAACAGCTGTTGAAGATCCATCAAAACATGCTGAATCAGAAGATACCAAGGCCAAGAAGAAAGCGCTAGAAAGTTTAGAGGCCTCTAAGTTAAAAATTGAAGAGGATATTGAGACCATAACTAAGAGAGTGTCGAATAGGAACTTTTGGATCGTTGAAGCAGAAAATCTTAATCGTGATTTGAAAAATAAATATAATGAAATTTTGTCTGTTATATCTGAAGGTAACGGTGTCGCTGACAAGTGTGGGTTCGATATTTCCAATGTCATTCGTGTTGAATTCGATGAGAGTGTGATTGTCGCTAATCTTTTACAATTGAAGGAAAAGAACAAAGATGATGCTAAGCTCATAAAAGTAGAAGATAACTGGGATCAGAAACAATACGAAACTCTTTCACCAGCTTCAAAACTGGAATATTTGAAAACGAGAATAAAGGATATTCATTCCGAGTTTACTGGTGAGCAAAAGGCATTTCAGGACTACTTGAGAGCTCTGGAAGAGTGGCAGGCAAGAAAGATTGAAATAGAAGGAGATGCTGAAACCGCTGAAAGCTTAATGTACATGATGAAAAAGCTACAGTATATAGATGATAAGCTTGAAGCTGATATAAATGAGATGAGAGATTTAAGAGTTAAGAAGTCTATAGAGATTTTTTCAAAAAAGAAAGAGATACAAACTTTTTATGAGGAAATAAAAGAAGAGATTTCTAGCAAGTTGTCTCAATCTGATGTTTCCGGGCTAAGTATAGCTAGTTCTTTCTATTGCTCCAATGAATTTAAAAGCAATATTTTAAGGAATATAAAACAAAACAGGGTTGGTTCTTTTTATGGTAGTGAAGATGGTTCAGTATTGCTGCAGGAAGAGTTGATTGCACCAACTAATTGGAATGAAGAAAAGTCAGTGGAAACTTTTTTGCGCCATCTTGTTGAGTATTTAGAGTGTGATAAGCGGCCTGGCTCTAAAAATGAACGGATATTTATTGGGGAAGTTGTTAAGAATAGAAAAGAGCTTTACAGTTATGTGTATGGCCTAAGTTTCATTGATCCTTACTATGATTTGCGTCAAAAAGGTAAGAGCTTGGAACAGCTTTCGCCTGGAGAAAAAGGAGCTCTTCTACTGGTATTCTACTTGGTTCTTGATAAAGAAGATGTTCCCTTGATTATTGATCAGCCTGAAGACAACTTAGATAATAACAGTGTGGCAAAAGTGCTTGTTCCCTACATAAGAGAAGCCAAGAGATATCGTCAAATTATTATGATAACTCACAATCCGAATTTAGCCGTAGTGGCTGATGCTGATCAAGTGATTAAAGTTAGTGTTAATAAGGAATATGGTAACGAATTCAGCTTCATATCTGGTGGTATTGAGCATCCTAAGATAAATCAACAGATAGTAGAGGTTCTGGAGGGTACCATGCCGGCGTTTTCTTCAAGAAAAAATAAATACCAGATTTTGTGATAAAAGATAAGGTTTTAAAGTCAGATAAGTTTTTTCGCTCTAGATTTTTCGAAGAGCAAATGTTTAAGTGCTATCTTTAGTGGCGTCTAAAGGACTGCTGCTATTTGTAAACCGACACCACTAGAAAAGTGATGTCGGTTTTAACTAACCCCCACTCACCCTAACCACCTCCCTCACCACCGCCTCATTCAACACCCCTCGTTTGGCTTCCACCACAGTAAGCCAATCGCGGGCGCGGGTGATGCCGGTGTAGACCAGCTCGCGGGTGAGAATGGGGTTGGCCGTTTGCGGTAGCAGTAGGGCGGTGTGCTGAAACTCCGAGCC
>TARA_R110000850_G_scaffold23686_2_pt1 | contig 12175 bp, 10 predicted proteins | sample TARA_R110000850 | Tara Oceans TARA_R110000850 (sample SAMEA4397586) | marine metagenome | biome: Polar Biome; feature: [SRF] surface water layer (ENVO:00010504); material: water (ENVO:00002006), including particulate matter (ENVO:01000060) such as... | depth 5 m | reverse complement strand
GGCAGGGGAGGGCGCTGAGGCAGCATGACCTATGCTTTGCCGCAAAGCAGAAAATGGCAGCTGTGAGCCCACCTGGCCGATGTTGCAAAATGCACTAACGGCCGAAACCCCGGAAGAGCGGTCATTTGCAGACCCGTTCTTCGGCTATCTAGTGACAGATTAGAGATTTTTGTTTTCAGATTAATAATTTAGCAGTAGGTGCGAGCACCATATGTGCAACACAGATCGCCTTCTGGCGCGTTGACTTGGGCGTTCTACGAACAATCAGCACAAGACAGTTCTACATGCGTTTCAGCAGTCTTCAGTGGCAGAAATGATCTTGTGGCGCATCCGGAAATACCGGACGCCTTCTTTCAACCCGGATCGCGTGTCTTGCAGACGCCGCCGCTCCTAGTGCTTTTGAGTGACCTGAGTCAATGCTGGACCTTTATCTCTGGTGCGTCGCAACGACATCCCAAAAGGCCGGACAGCGCGTTGAATTGGCGGGGATGTGGCTGCCGACCGAAGCCGAGTGGGAAATTGCGGCCTCTCAGGCTGTAGACGATGACATAAAAATCTGGCGCGGGGCCTTCCCCCACCAAAACGAATGTACCAATGCCGCACCTCTTACTGTGCCCGCGGTGTCAGATGCGTTGGGCTTGTCCCATATGCTGGAAAATGTCTGGTAATGGCCCCGCGACATTATTCAATCGGAATCGAAAAGTGGCTGTTGTGCGCCGGACGTCGGCAATCAAAAGTCGCGTGTCCTGAAGGGTGGTTCTTACCTTTGCGCCGGCAGTTACTGCCGCAGATGTCGGCCAGCTGCGCGTCTTGGGCATGATCTAACTGGTGCGACAGGCCAAATCGGCTTCAGCTGTGTTCGACCAATTTAGAACAACACCGACGGCAGCCAGGTCGCCAGGAACGGTAAGACCCAGACGAGCAGAATGCCAACCGCCTGTAATCCGATGAACGGCACAACACCGCGGTAGATGTGCGGGGTGGTGATCTCTTTGGGGGCCGCCGCACGGAGGTAGAACAGTGAGAATCCGAACGGTGGAGTTAGGAAGCTGGTTTGCAGATTGATTGCCAATAGCACGCCCAGCCAGATCGGATCATGCCCCATCAGGATCAACGACGGGGCAACAAGTGGCAGGACGATCACGGAGATTTCGACGAAATCCAGAAAAAACCCTAGCACAAAGACAAAAAGCATCACGAACAGCAAGGCACCGTTCGGCCCGCCCGGCAGGTTCTCCAGCATGTGAGCGACACGCTCCTCTCCGCCGAGTCCGATGAAGACCAGCGAAAAGAAACCGGCGGCCAGGATGGTAGCAAAGATCATCGCCGTCATGGTCAGTGTCGACGATAGCGCGTCTTGGATGATTTTCTCTCGCACGGCTGCGCGGAGCGCCAGAAGGACCGCACCAAGCCCGATAATGGCCAACACCGCATAGAAGGCACCGATCACCCATTCCAAAGTGCCATTGTCATTGCGTTGCAGCCGGACCGGATACATCCCTGCAAGAAGACCGAGCAGCACCAAAGCTGCTGCACCCATCAGGATCAGTTTTGGGTTGATGCCAATCTTGCGCCCGGCCATCAGCAGCGCACCGATTGCCCCGACAGAGGCGGCTTCGGTCGGGGTGGCGATCCCGCCGAGGATTGCGCCAAGAACGGCAAAGATCAGCAGAACAGGTGGTACGATCGCCGCCAAAACCTCAGTGCGGTTCGGGCGCGCAAGGCCGATCTCCGCGGGCGGCATATCCATGGGGCGCAACGCTCCGCGGATCAGAATATACAGCAGATAGAGCGTAACGAGCAGCAGACCCGGGATCATCGCGGCGGCAAAGAACTGACCGACGGAAAGCGCCTCGACCGAGAATTTGCCCTGTTCGTATTGCGCTTGCTGGAATGCGTTGGACATTACATCCGCCAAGATGATCAGCAAGGTGGAGGGGGGAATGATCTGCCCCAGCGTGCCAGCGGTACACACGATACCCGCCGACAGCGCAGGGTTGTAGCCCGCGCGCAGCATGGTTGGCAGTGCGATCATCCCCATGGCCACCACGGTGGCTCCCACGATGCCAGTTGACGCTGCCAACAAAGCACCGACCAAAACCACCGAAATTCCAAGTCCCCCGCGCAATTGCCCAAAGCTGCGGCCCATTGTGTCCAGCAACTCTTCGGCGATGCGGCTTTTCTCAAGAATGGCCCCCATGAGCACAAAGACCGGAATGGCGATCAGCACGGTGTTGGTCAGCAGGCCGAACGCCCGCTGCCCCAAGGCCCCCAGCAGCGACACATCCATTATGCCCAGCATCCAGCCCAAATAAGCGAAGGCAACGGCGACGCCCGCGATGCTGAACGAGACAGGAAATCCGGACAGGATCGCCACCATGAGGGCGGCAAACATAATAAGATCAAGATATTCGGTCATGTGGCGCTCTTTTCATTAAAGAGGCGCACCAAAAGCGCCAGAGATTGCAAGAGAATGAGGATGCAAAACGCAGGGATCAGGGACTTGAGCAAGAAAACGGCTTCGATGCCGCCCACAGAAATCGGACCTTCAAGGATCTTCCACGAATTCCGCACAGAAGGCCATGACCAGTAGAGCAGGGCGGTCATGGAAGGGATCAGCAGGAAGATATGGCCCAAGATATCGATGCGGCGCCGTGTCGCCTCTGTCGCCTTGGCATAGAACACATCGACACGGACGTGTTTGTCCACCAGAAGCGTGAATCCAGCGCCCAGCATGAACAGCGTTGCATGCATATAGAGGACGCTTTCCTGTGCTGCGATCGAGTTGAAGCCAAAGACGTAGCGACCTATGACGATGCAGAACTGTACCAGGACCATCACCAAGGCCAGCCATCTGATCATGCTGGCGACGGCTGTGTTCATCTGGTCAATCGCATTGGCGACACGCAGCATCGCATCCCTCCTCATGGCACATGTATGGTGCGAGGCCACAGCCCCGCACCACAGTTTTCGTCAGTATCCGAACACACCTGCTCGGGCGTTCATTTGCCCGTTATCGGCGTAGGTCATGTAGCCACCAACCAGATCGCGATATGCGATGAAGCTTTCGGTGATCCGCACCACAAGTTCATCTTCATCGGCCAGATACTCTTGCATGACTTCTTGAGCGGCCACGCCCATGGCGGCGACCACATCGTCGGGCAGCTTGCGCACCTGAACGTTATGCTCGGACACCAGCGTCTGCAGGGACTGTGCATGTTTGGTCATGTATTCGGTCAGCACCTGACCATAGAGCCCCTGACAGGCCTGCGCGACCACCTCTTTCAGATCGTCGGGCAGGTCGGCATAGGCGGCGGCGTTGACACCGCATTCCTCGGCCGATGACGGCTCGCCCACACCGGGCCAATAGTAGTAGGGCGCGACCTGGTAGTAGCCCAGAGCCGAATCCGTCCACGGCCCGATAAATTCACCCGCATCCAGCGCGCCTGTCTGCAAAGCCTGGAACATCGCCGGGCCAGACATGGCCTCTGCCGCCATGCCCAGCTTGGCCGCCATCTGCGATGCAATACCGGTGGTGCGGAACTTGAGTCCCTTGAGGTCTTCGAGCGAACTGATCTCGTTCTTGAACCAGCCTGCCCACTGGGGGCCGGAGTTGCCACACAGGAAGGGCTTGACGTTGAAGCGGCCATACATCTCGTCATAAAGCGCCTGACCACCGCCGTGGACCATCCAGCCCAGCTGCTCATCCGCACTCAGGCCGAAAGGCTGCGAGCCGAACAGCAAGATGCCTTTGGATTTGGACCCCCAATAGGCAGGAACCGCGTGGTAGAGTTCTGCGGTGCCTTCCGAAACGGCGTCGAACACACCGTTGCCGGGCACGAGTTCACCGGCGGCATAAAGCGTGACGTTGATGCGGCCACCCGACAGTGTGGTGATGCGGTCGGCCAGCGTTTGTGCGGCGACACCCGGCCCGGGCAGGTTCTTGGGCCATGCGGACACCAGTTTCCATTCGCGCACGTCCTGTGCGACCGCAGGTGTGGCCAAAGCGGTCGCCGCGACGCCTACGCCACCAGCCGCCAGAAATTTACGTCTATCCATGTTGTTGTCTCCTTGTTGAGGTTTGGTTTGGTGAGTTTGTTTGCGACCGTCTTGCGCGGTCTTCCGGTTTCTCAATTTCCGAGGATTCTCGGCAGGCGCAGCCCGTTTTCAAGTGCGCAGTCGATTGCCTCCTCGTAGCCTGCGTCGGCGTGCCGCCAGACGCCGCTTGCAGGGTCGTTCCACAGCACCCGCTCGATCCGCTTGGCGGCCTCTGGCGTACCATCGGCGCAGATCACCACGCCGGAATGCTGGCTAAAGCCCATGCCGACGCCGCCGCCATGATGGATGCTGACCCATGTGGCCCCGCTGGCGGTGTTGACCAGAGCATTCAGCAGCGGCCAGTCCGACACGGCGTCAGAGCCGTCTTTCATCGCCTCGGTCTCGCGGTTGGGCGACGCGACAGAGCCGCTGTCGAGATGGTCACGGCCGATAACGACAGGTGCTTTCAACTCGCCGCTGGCGACCATTGCGTTGAAGGCGAGGCCCGCGCGATGCCGATCGCCCAGCCCGATCCAGCAGATGCGCGCGGGCAGGCCCTGAAACGCGATCCGGTCGCGCGCCATGTCGAGCCAGTTGTGCAGATGGGTGTTCTCGGGGAACAGTTCCTTCATCTTCTGGTCGGTCTTGTAGATATCCTCTGGGTCGCCGGACAGCGCTGCCCAACGGAACGGGCCGATGCCGCGACAAAAGAGCGGGCGGATATAGGCGGGGACGAAACCCGGGAAGGCAAAGGCGTTTTCCAGACCTTCCTCAAGCGCCACCTGACGGATGTTGTTGCCGTAATCCAGCGTCGGAACACCGGCGTTCCAGAAATCGACCATGGCCGCGACATGGGTTTTCATGCTGGCCCGCGCTGCCTTTTCCACCGCTTTGGGATCGCTCTCTTGTTTGGCTTTCCACTCGGCCATGGTCCAACCCTGCGGAAGGTAGCCATGCAGCGGATCATGGGCGCTGGTCTGGTCGGTCACGATATCCGGGCGGATGCCGCGGCGGACCAGTTCGGGAAAGACATCTGCGGCATTGCCAAGCAGTCCCACAGATTTTGCCTCTCCGGCTTTGGTCCAGCGGTCAATCATCTCCAACGCTTCGTCCAGCGTGTCCGCGCGTTCGTCCACGTATTTAGTGCGCAGACGGAAATCGATGCTGTCGGGGTTGCATTCGACGGCTAGACAGCAGGCCCCGGCCATCACCGCCGCCAAAGGTTGCGCGCCGCCCATGCCGCCCAGTCCGCCCGTGAGAATCCACTTGCCTGTCAGATCGCCGTCGTAATGCTGGCGACCGGCTTCGACAAAGGTCTCATAGGTGCCTTGCACGATGCCTTGAGAGCCGATGTAAATCCACGAACCAGCCGTCATCTGACCATACATGGCCAGACCCTTTTTATCGAGCTCGTTGAAGTGATCCCACGTCGCCCAATGCGGCACAAGGTTCGAATTTGCGATCAGCACGCGCGGGGCGTCGGCATGGGTTTTGACGATGGCGATGGGTTTGCCCGATTGCACGACGAGTGTCTCATCCGCCTCCAGATCGCGCAAGCTGGCGACAATGCAGTCATAGTCGGCCCAGGTGCGCGCGGCGCGTCCGATGCCACCGTAAACCACCAGCTCATGCGGGTTTTCTGCCACATCAGGGTGCAGATTGTTCATCAGCATCCGCAAAGGTGCTTCGGTTTGCCAACTTTTCGCGGTCAGTTCGGTCCCCGTTGCGGGATAGATGTCGCGGGTGTTTTTGCGCGGGTCGCTCATTGAGGTCTCCAGTCGGACAGGGTTTCAAGAATTGATGTGAGATGGATGCGCAGGTCGTCGGCGCGAGAGTGATCATAGGTCCAAGGCTGTGTTTCGGACGCCAGATACGCGGATTGCGCCAGTTCCATCTGGATTGCATGGATGCCATTTGCGGGTTGGCCGTAGTGCCGCGTGGTCCAGCCGCCTTTGAAGCGACCGTTGAGGATCGCGGTGTAACCTTTTGCTTTTTGGCAGATATCCAGCGTTTTTCTTGCAATCTCGAGGGCGCAAGTGGTGCCGTCATTGGTGCCGATGTTGAAGTCCGGCAATGTGCCGTCGAAGAGGAACGGAATATGCGAGCGGATGGAGTGGCAATCGTAGAGGATCGCAAAGCCGTGGATCCCTTTCACACGCTCCAACTCGGCGGCAAGTGCCGCATGATAGGGGGCGTGATAGGTGATGCGTCTTCGGTCGACTTCTGCGGTGTCGGGCTCTTCGCCTGTGCGATAGATCGGCAAACCGTCGAAATCGGTCGTCGGGCATAATCCCGTTGTATTCTGGCCTGGATACAGACTTGCGCCGGATGGGTCGCGATTGACGTCTATCACATAGCGATGGAAGGGCGTGCGCACACAGGTTACGTCAGGCACCAGCCCGTCATAGAGCCGGTGAATATGCCAGTCGGTGTCGGCCATGGCGCGGCCTGTATCGTTGAGGCGCGCAAGGCAATCGTCAGGAATATCGGTGCCGGTATGGGGCAGGCCAAGAACCAGCGGGCTATTGCCTTGGGTGATGTCGATCAGGCTCATAGTGACATCTCTAGACCAGAGGCCGCTGCAAGACTGTCTTTGCTGATACAATCCGCTGCGGCCAACAGATCAGGCGCAAGATAGCGGTCCTGCTGCAAGGTCGGGACAACGGTGCGCAGGCGCTCCATTGCCGCCTGTAACGGCCGAGACGTGACGAGAGGTGCGCGTTGCTCAATTCCCTGAGCGGCGCAGATCGCCTCGATCCCCAGAATAACGTTCAGGTTTGCGGTCATCCGGCCCAGTCGGCGTGCACCATGGGCGGCCATGCTGACGTGGTCTTCCTGATTGGCTGAGGTTGGCGTGCTATCGGTCGAGCAGGGGTTCGCCAGGTGCTTGTTTTCGCTCATCAATGCGGCGGTGGTGACTTCGGCAATCATCAGGCCGGAATTCAGGCCTGGCTCTGGCGTCAGGAAGGGCGGCAGATCGAACGACAACGTCGGGTCCACCATCAAGGCAATACGCCGCTGCGCGATAGCGCCGATTTCAGCCAGCGCCAACGCGATCTGATCGGCGGCAAAAGCGACGGGTTCCGCATGGAAATTGCCGCCTGACAGAATTTCGCCAGTTTCAGCGAGCACCAAGGGGTTGTCGGTGACCGCATTCGCCTCGATCTTCAAAGTCCGCCCTGCAAAGCGCAGCAGGTCAATCGCCGCACCTGTCACCTGCGGTTGGCAGCGGATGCAATAGGGGTCTTGCACGCGCGTGTCGCCATCACGGTGGCTTTCGCGGATCACGCTGCCGTCCAAAAGACGGGTCATGGCCGCCGCAACATCGATCTGGCCTTGGTGACCGCGCAAGCTGTGAATGGCGGGGTTCAGCGGTGCGGTCGACCCCATGATCGCATCCGTGGACAAGGCCGAGGTGACCACTGCGGCCCGCGCCGCCCGCCACCCGTCAAACAACCCGCACAGAGCAAGGGCCGTTGAAAATTGTGTGCCGTTGATCAGTGCAAGCCCTTCCTTGGGGCCAAGCACAACCGGTGTCAGCCCGGCTTTTGCGAGGGCTGCACCGCCAGGCATCGTTTGCCCCTCGAAGGTAGCCTCACCAGCGCCGATCATCACGGCAGCCATATGCGCCAGTGGCGCCAGATCGCCAGACGCCCCGACAGACCCTTGCACCGGGATCACCGGCGACACGCCGCGCGACAGCATGGCCTCAATTAATGCGCAGATGTCCCAGCGCACGCCAGACGCACCACGTCCCAACGACAGCAGTTTGAGCGCCATCATCAGCCGTGTCGTTGCGGGTTCCAGCGCTTCGCCCACGCCGCAGCAATGTGAAAGGATCAGATTGCGCTGTAGGGTTTCGGTATCCTCGGGTGCGATGCGGACAGATGCGAGTTTTCCGAAACCGGTGTTGATACCATAGACCGGCATGTCGCCACTCGCTGCCCGAGCAACTGTCTTTGCTGACGCTTCAACGGCACCTCGCGCCATCGGATCAAGTTGCACAGGGCCTTGCCCGCGCCAAATCGATTCCAACTCTGCCAGTGTCGCCTCGCCGGGGCGCAGGGTCTGTGTCACAAAGCACCTCCAAAGACGCGCTGGTGCAGCGGGTTGATCCCGATGCCATAGGATAGTTCTGCCGGATCACCGACGTTCCAGATAGCTAGATCGGCGCGCATTCCCGTCGCGATCACACCGCAATCGGTCAGCCCAAGGGCGCGCGCCGCGTTGCATGTTGTGCCCGCGAGGGCCTCGGCAGGGGTCATCCGAAACAGCGTGCAGGCCATGTTCATCGCGAGCAGGATAGAGCCTAGCGGCGAAGATCCCGGATTCCAGTCCGTGCCGACGGCCATTGGCACGCCATGGTCGCGAAAGGCCTGAACGGGCGGCGCTTGGGTTTCGTGAATGGTGTAGAAAGCGCCAGGCAGCAATACGGCCACAGTGCCCGAGGCGGCCAAGGCGGCAGCATCTGCAGAGGTCGCATATTCTACGTGATCGGCGGACAAAGCACCGTATTTTGCGGCCAGCGCCGTGCCACCGATACGGCTCAGTTGTTCGGCGTGCAGCTTGACCGGTAATCCTAATGCGCGCGCCTTGCCAAAGACTCGCTCGATTTGCTTGGTGTCAAAGGCGATGCCTTCGCAGAACCCGTCGACCGCATCAACCAATCCTTCGGCATGGGCCGCCTCAAGCGTCGGCAGACAAACGGTATCAATATAGGTGTCAGCATCCATTCCCTTTGGCACCGCATGTGCGCCCAGAAAACTGGTTGCAATGCGAATGGCGCGCTGCTGGCCCAAGGCGCGTGCGACGCGCAGCATCTTGAGTTCGCTCGCCACATCAAGCCCGTAACCGGACTTGACCTCGATCATACTGACGCCTTGGGCGATCAGGGCGTCAACGCGGGGCAGGGCGCTTGCCAGCAGGTCCGCCTCGCTCGCTGCGCGGGTCGCGCCGACGGTCGAAACTATCCCTCGACCGGCACGCGCGATCTCTTCGTAGCTGGCCCCGTTCAGACGCATTTCGAACTCTTGAGCGCGGTTTCCGCCGTGGACGATATGCGTGTGGCAGTCGATCAGGGCAGGCGTGAGAAGGCGACCGTCATAGGATTGCCTGTCCCAATCGTCATACTCGGGCGGCAACTCCGACGCCGGACCGACCCATGCGATCAGCCCGCTGGAAACCGCAATCGCCGCATCCCGGACGAGGCCATAGTCGCCCGCGTCCGGTGCCAATGTGGCAGCATTGATGTCAGTAAGGACATAGGGCGGCTGCATCGTACTTCCTTGCCATTTGGTGCACTTAATATTAATATGTAGTTACTTAATATTGTCAACGGAGTTGTTGCGGTGCAAGTTATCCATGCAAAACAAGCGCTTACCCCAAAAGGTTGGCAAAATGATCTTGAGATTACGATCGACACGGACGGGCGAATCGCCAGTGTCGGGGTGCCGCGCCAATCGCCGACCGACCGGGTGGCCTTGCTGCTTCCAGCACCGTTGAACCTGCACAGTCACGCCTTTCAACGCGCGATGGCGGGCCTGACCGAAGCACACGGCCCTGATCCCCGCGACAGTTTCTGGAGCTGGCGGCACCTGATGTTCAAGTTCCTCGAACAACTCACGCCGGACCATGTCGAAGCCATCGCAGCACTTGTGTTCATGGAGATGCTGGAGGCGGGATACGGGGCGGTGGCGGAGTTTCACTACTTGCACCACGATGTCGGTGGCGCGCCCTATGACTCGCTTGCCGAAATGTCCCAGCGGATCACGGCGGCCGCCGTGCAGACCGGTATCGGGCTGACGCTTCTGCCGGTTCACTACCAGTTCGGCGGTTGCGATCTGCGGGCCTTAAACGGCGGGCAACAACGCTTTGGCAACGACCCCGAACGATTCTTGCGCCTGCACCAAGGGGCCGTGGCTGCCGCCGCCGCCGGTCCGGCAGACTACACCGCCGGCATGGCCCCGCATTCGCTGCGCGCCGTCGATCGCGACGGCCTGTCCACGATCCTTGCACAGGCGACCTCTGGCCCCATTCACATGCACCTTGCCGAACAGGTGGCCGAAGTCGATGAGGTTCTGGCGCATTTCGGGGCACGGCCCACCGAATGGCTGCTGGAAAACCACAAGGTAGATGCACGCTGGTGCCTAATCCATTGCACGCAAATGACCGACGCTGAAACCATCGCCCTTGCCAATACCGGCGCCGTCGCGGGGCTGTGTCCCTTGACGGAATCGAACCTCGGCGACGGCATCTTCAACGGAACGACCTATCTGGGGCAGGGCGGGGCGATCGGCTTTGGCTCGGACTCGAACGTCCACATCACACTCTTTGAAGAACTCAAGACGCTGGAATACTCCCAGCGCCTGCGCGATCTGTCTCGGGCTGTACTGGCGACCAAGGACCGCTCGACCGGGCGGGTGCTGTTCGAGGCTGCGGCCAAAGGCGGAGCGCAAGCGGGCGGGCGGCATAGCGGCGTGATCGAGGTGGGCGTTTGGGCCGATCTGCTGGGGCTTGATGACGACAACCAATGGCTTTGCAATCGCGCAGGCGATGCGAGCCTGGACAGCCTGATCTTCGGCGGCGGCGGGCAGGCCTGCATCTCGGATGTCTGGAGCGCGGGACGCCATGTGGTCCAGCAGGGTCGTCATTTCCAGCGCGAGGCGATAACTAACACCTTCAAGGCAACCATGCGGCAGTTGGAGACCCGAATTTGAACGATCAAGGGCGCCTTTCCTGGACCGATGTGCGGGATGAAATCCGGGCGCGGATTCTCAGTCGGACCTACGCGCCCGGTGACAAGCTGCCACGTGACGAAGATATCGCAGTTGAATTTGGCTGCGCCCGCACGACAGTCCATCGCGCCATGCAGGAACTGGCGCAGAATGGTCTGATCGAGCGGAAACGCAAAGGTGGAACGCATGTGATGACCGATCCGGTCACGCGCGCGACCTTTGATATTCCGATCACACGCCGCGAAGTCGAACGGCGTGGCAGCAAGTATGGCTATCAATTGATCAGTAGAAAACTGGACGACACGCCGATGCCAGTCATGGCGCGTTTTGGCATCCAGCAGCCTGCGCAAATGCTTCATGTCAAAGCACTTCACCTTGCTGACAATCGTCCCTACATCTTTGAGGACCGGTGGGTGGATACCCAATCGACCCCCGATATTCTGAATGTTAATTTGGAAGTTGAAAGCGCGAACGAATGGCTTGTGCGCAACAAGCCTTACAGCCGCGTTGATGTACGCTTCTACGCCATGAATGCGGAAGTTGAGTGCGCCGAACTTTTGGCCACACGTGCTGGTGAGGCGCTACTTGTTATTGAGCGGACGACATGGATCGGAGACATTCCTATCACGTCAGTACAAGCGGTAGCCGCACCGGGATATCAGCTGACAGCGTTGAACTGAGCGAGCAAGACCGCGCCAGTCTGTTCTGTCGGGCAACGAGAGTGTGATGGTCTTCTTGGTGCTGAACGTCATCGAATTGGAGCCTGCAAATCATCTGAGAAAAAACTCCCCGATTCACCGCCGTTTGCTTGCCATCACCCTCGGGTGCTGGACTTCCCCAATTCGTGTGAAGTAAGTGCGCAAAATGACCCCGAAACCCGGATCGCGGACCATATGGGATTGAGAGATGCTCAACACCGCAGCCACTGCGGCAGCGAGATTGTCTTGTGCGCCCATGGAGGATCGGGCCGATCCGTGTGCCTCAACAAGAGGTTGGGTGTTACAAGTGTGCAATCCGACATAAGCGTCCGCAAACTGCATCAAAGCAGGCAGTCATTGAAGCACGCCAAACGGCTGCCTTGTCCCGCAGTGCGGACTATTGGAACTGTTTGGTTCGGGCAGGTTTGGACCGGGTTCCTCCGCCAAGCAGAAAAGAAAAAGCAGGCTTTGGGAAGGGTGTTTCAACTTCTCAAAGGAGCCCCCCATGTTCATGACCGTTCAACCCCTGCCAGACCGTCCGGATCCGAGTGTGATCGCGGCGCAGAACGACGCGTTTCGCAACTTCGCATGCCTTGGAGTGCCGCCCGCGCAGCCCATCCAAGGCCGAATGCATGTCACCCGCGCGCTTATGGAGGCCGGCGATGGCTTCATGGCCGAGGCGGTGAAGGCGACCGGTGAGTTTGT
>TARA_R110000850_G_scaffold105567_1_pt1 | contig 12184 bp, 10 predicted proteins | sample TARA_R110000850 | Tara Oceans TARA_R110000850 (sample SAMEA4397586) | marine metagenome | biome: Polar Biome; feature: [SRF] surface water layer (ENVO:00010504); material: water (ENVO:00002006), including particulate matter (ENVO:01000060) such as... | depth 5 m | reverse complement strand
CCCGGCATGTGGCAAAGCAGCCCGTCGCGAGACGGATACGCTGGACACCTTCGTCGACAGCTCCTGGTACTATTCCCGCTTCGCCAGCGCGGACGATCTGGAAGAGCGCGCCTACTGGATGCCCGTCGACCAATATGTCGGCGGCGTCGAGCATGCCGTTCTCCACCTGCTCTATGCGCGCTTCATTGCCAAGGCGATGCGCGATTGCGGCCTGCTGGACCTGCCGAGCGGAGAGCCATTCGCCGGCTTGTTCACGCAAGGCATGGTGACCCACGAGACCTATAAATCCGCGGCCGGAAAATGGCTCCAGCCGAATGAAGTAACGCGCGACGGCGACACCTGGATCGAGACCGCCACCGGCGCTATCGCCGCGGCAGGCCCCATCGAGAAGATGTCCAAGTCGAAGAAGAACACAGTCGACCCGGATGCCATTATCAGCCAGTTCGGTGCTGACGTGGCACGCTGGTTCGTTCTGTCGGATTCTCCCCCTGAGCGGGATGTCGAGTGGACGCAGGCTGGTGTTGAAGGCGCGTCCCGATTTGCCCAGCGCCTGTGGAGCGTCTTCGACGCGCTGCCGGAAAACGTCGGCACCGAACCGGGCGATGAGGCCGACTCGATGGCGCTGCGCAAGACAAGCCACAAGGCCGTCGCCGCCATCGACAAGGCGATTGAGGAATTCCGCTTCAACTCGGCCGTGGCCAGCATCCATGAATGGGTCACCGCATTGAAAAAGGCTGAGTCTGCGGGCGAGGCTCTTCTCGGCGCTCGGATCGAAGGCGCGTCCATGCTGGCCCGCTGCGTGACGCCGTTCATGCCACATCTGGCAGAAGCCTGCTGGGAGCGGCTCGGCCAGCCCGCCTTCGTCTCGTCTGCACCGTGGCCGGTGGCAGACCCCGCCCTGCTGGCGGATGATGAGGTCACGATGGCGGTTCAGGTCAATGGCAAGCGTCGCGCCGAAATCACCGTGCCGAAGAGCATGGACAAAGATTCCGTTGAGGCCGTGGCCAAGGCGCATGCGGACGTGGCCAGCTTCATCGAAGGCAAGTCCGTGAAGAAAACCATTGTCGTGCCCGGCCGCATCGTGAATATCGTGGTGGCATGAAACAGCTCCTTGCTCTGCTCGCCTTCGCCCTGATTGCCGGATGTGGTTTCAAGCCTGTCTATGCGACGGGCGGCGGTGCGAATTACACCGGCGGTGCCATCTCGGTCGATCCGATTGATGGGCGGTCCGGCTACCTTCTCCGGCGTGCGCTTCAGGAAGAACTGGCCATTGGTCTGCCAAATGTGACGGAATCAGCAACCCTGACCGTTAATCTGAAGGAAACGCTCAGCCGGCTCGCCTTCAAACAGGATGGTGCCGCGTCTCGTTCGAATGTTACGGCCTCTGCACGCTATACGCTGGCAGCTGAAGGCGAACCCGTTCGCGGATCTGCGGTGGGTGAAGTAAGCTTTGCTGTCCCCAACAGTTCATTCGGAGATATTGCCGCACAGAAAAGTGCATCGGAACGCGCCGTGAAGCTTCTGGCGAAAAACATCGTGGACGATCTCCGGCGCCAACTTTCGGTGCAGTGATGTTGCTCAAGGGCAAACAGGCCGCTGACTTTGCCCGCAAACCGAAACCCTCGGTCTGGGCCGTCCTGGCCTTTGGGGAAGATTCCGGGCTGGCTTCAGATGCCGCCCTTTCTCTGATCAAGGCCTGGACGCCCAAGGGCACCAGCATGGACGTCACCACGCTTGATGACGATTCCATTCGCAAGGATCCGACTCTCCTGTTCGATGGCCTTGAAGCGGTTTCCCTGTTGGGCGATCCGCGCGTTATCCGGGTCCGGACCAGCGGTGACAAGATCGCTTCCCTGCTGATCGAGGCGATTCAGAAGGGCGACTCGCAGGAAGGCTACTATTCCGCGCGGCTCATCATTGAAGCTGGAAGCCTGCAGAAACGCTCAAAGCTGAGAGCCACCGCCGAGTCGGCGCAACTCACCGCATGTCTTCAATTGTTCGCGGATGAGGCCGGCGACATCGAGAAGCGCGTAAAGGATGTGCTGAAATCCGAAAGTGTCGAGATCACAGCCGAGGCGCTCGCCCTGTTCGTCGGAGACCTGCCCGGCCACCGCAACCTCGCCAATTCCGAGATCGAGAAACTGGCGCTCTATGCGCGCGGGCTTGGCCGGCCTCTGGGTGTGGAAGATGTCCGCGCGCTGTCGGCCACCGATATTGATCACAATCTGTCAGCGGCTATCCGGGCGGCGCTCGACGGAAAACCCTCACTTGTCCATTCCGCGCTCGATCGTCTGGCCGTTGCGGGCACGAGCGGGATTTCCATTCTGCGCTCTCTGCAATTTGAAACGATGCGCATGCTCGATGCACAATCCCGGATCGCTGCAGGGCAATCCAATCCCGGCATGAAATTGCGCCCGCCGGTCTGGCAAAGTGAGTGGGGCCTGTTCAGCGCGCGGCTGAGGAAATGGCCGACCAAGCGATTGATGCGTGTGATGGAGCGCATCTACGAAGCCGAGCGGCAGGCCAAGTCAGGCTCCGGCAGCGCCGACCCAGTAATACGTGTACTGATGAATGAGATTGCTCGTGCTGCCGAAATGGTAAGCTAGACGCTAGATCTTGCGCTTGGCTGTCAGGCGCCGGCACACATCGTCGAGCTGTTCCAGGTCCCGATACTTGATGCGCAATTCACCGCCATTCTTGCCGTGCCGGATATCCACATCGAGTCCGATGGACCGCGACAGGTCGGCTTCCAGCGCTTCCGTGTCGACATCCTTGTCGTCCGGCTTGAGCCGCGCGGACTTTGCCTCGATCGGCGTATCTTCGCGTGCGGCCTTGGCATGGGCCTCGACCTCGCGAACCGTCAGGCCCTTCTCGACCGCCAGTTCGACCAGCGCTTCCGGATCCGGGGCGCCGAGCGCGGCGCGTGCATGACCGGCCGTGATATGGCCGGCGCGCACATGCTCACGCGCGCCCTCCGGCAATTGCAACAGGCGCAGCGTATTGGTGATGTGAACCCGGCTCTTGCCGACGCTGGTGGCGAGGCTGTCCTGTGTCCGGCCGAAGCGCTTCATCAGCGCCTCATAGGCTTCGGCTTCTTCAATCGGGTTGAGGTCGGAACGCTGGACGTTCTCGATGATGCCGATTTCGAGCAGTTCAAGCTCATCGGTATCCCGCACTACCGCGGGAATACTGGTCAGACCCGCGAGCTTTGCGGCGCGCCAGCGGCGCTCGCCTGCGATGATCTGGTACTTGCCCTTTTCCTTCGGATCCGGACGCACAAGAATTGCCTGGAGCACGCCCTTGGCTTTCAGGGAGCCCGCAAGCTCTTCGAGCGCGGTTTCATCAAATGTGCGGCGAGGCTGCTTCGGGTTGCGCCGAATGTCGTCAAGGGCGATCTCGTTGGGACCGCCCGTGCCGCTATCTGTAGTCTTTGCTTCAGGCGTGGAGACAGCTTCAACCTCGCCGATCAGGGAAGACAGGCCGCGTCCGAGGCGGGAGGGTTTGCTCTTTGCGTCGTCACTCATATCGGTCAGGCCGCGCGGGCTTTCTCTCTTTGAAGGACTTCCGAAGCGAGGCGGATATAGGCTTCACTGCCGGGACAGCGATAATCGTACAACAGGGCCGGCTTGCCGAAGGATGGGGCTTCGGACAGGCGGACATTCCGCGGTATGACTGTGTTGTAGACCTTGGCCCCGAAGAAGGCGCGCACTTCGTCGGCGACCTGGTCAGACAGATTGTTCCGACGGTCATACATGGTCAGGACCACGCCCTGGATTTCAAGGTTCGGATTGAGGCCCGAACGAACCACTTCGACCGTGCGCAGCAACTGGCTCAGGCCTTCCAGCGCCAGGAACTCGCACTGAAGCGGAACCAGAAGCGCATCCGCGGCCGTCATTGCGTTTAATGTGAGCGACGACAAGGATGGTGGGCAATCGATCAGGATGTAGTCATACTTGACCAGTTCACCCTGAGCCGAGCGCTCCACATAGTCATGTAGGGCATCGCGCAATTTGTAGGAGCGGTGGGCATCATTGGCCAGTTCGGTTTCAACACCAGACAGGTTTTCGTCGCCGGGAACAATATCCAGACGCGGCACGATCGTGGACAGGACGGCCTCTTCAAGCGGAATCCGATCCACAACGATGTCATAAGATGTCTGGTGCCGGTCCTTGCGCTCAATGCCGAGACCCGTGGACGCGTTGCCCTGGGCATCAAAGTCGACAATCAGGACGCGCCGGCCCACGGCGGCCAAAGCCGTGCCGAGATTGATGGACGTCGTCGTCTTCCCGACGCCACCTTTCTGGTTCACGACTGCGAAAATTCTAGGTTTACCGCTAACCACGCTTGAGCTCCCTCACGATCAAAATCACGCCTGACCCACCAGTGCGACTTGGAATCGCCTCATAGGCGAAGTTCCATCTTTGTTGGGCGTCCGTCAATTCTTCTTTCCAGCGTTCGCCCTTGAGAAAAACCCCTGTTGCGCCGTTTTCCATCCAGGACGCTGCGTAATCGAGCAATTTCGAAAGCGGCGCAAACGCCCGGGCCGTGACAATATCCGCTCTGGAGGGCGGTGCGTCCTCGATGCGGCCCTGATAGACTGACGCGTTCAGCCGTGCCGCTTCGATGGCGGCGCGAAGAAATGCGCATTTCTTCCCAACACTCTCCATCATCGTCACATGACCCTCCGGCCGCGCCGCTGAAATCACGAGTCCTGGAAAGCCCGCGCCGGAACCTAAATCCACACAGTGCGTAGTTTCAGGTATAAATGGGAGAATCTGGAAAGAATCTGCCACATGACGAGTCCAGATCTGCGGCCACTCACGCGGACCGATCAGATTTGATCGTTGTCGCCACGCGTCGAGGGTTAAGATCACGGCGTCTAATCTTTCCGATGTTTCACGTGAAACATCGAATTCGGCCATAAAGGCCGCGCGGTCTTCGGAATTCATCATGAGAGTTAACCGGCTTTCTTGCGGCGCTTAACATATCCCAAGAGTGCGGTCAGAGCGCCGGGCGTCACGCCTTCAATACGTGCGGCCTGTCCAAGGGTGGATGGATGGACGGCTTCCAGTTTCTGGCGGACTTCATTCGACAAGCCGCCAATCCCGGAATAATCGAGATCAGGTGGGATCATCAGATCCTCATCACGCCGAAGGGCGGCCACATCCGCCGCCTGGCGTTCGAGATACGAGGAATAAAGCGCTTCAATTTCGATCTGGTTCCCAATCTCATCCGATATCTCCAAAACGTCCGGCCACACAGAGCCGAGCGTTTTCAGATTGATGTCCTTGTAAGAGAGATATTCCCACGCGGACCTCACGCGGCCATCCTGATTCACGGACCAGCCGGCGTGCGCCGCCTTTGCAGGGGACAGGGTCAGCGATTTCAGGAGATCCCGGGCGGATTCGAGGGCACGGTGTTTCACGTGAAACACGTCTGCCCGGTCAGACCCGACACACCCGGCGGCAATACCCTTTTCGGTCAGACGCTGGTCGGCATTATCCGCCCGTAGTGCCAATCGGTATTCCGCGCGCGAGGTGAACATCCGATAGGGTTCGGTTACACCGCGCGTGACGAGATCATCGATCAGGACGCCAATATAGGCTTCCGCCCGATCAAAAATGACGGAATGTTTCCCGGCAGTGGCCCGAGCCGCATTCAATCCGGCGACGAGGCCCTGCGCTCCGGCTTCTTCATATCCCGTAGTGCCATTGATCTGACCCGCGAGATAGAGACCAGGCAGAACCTGGACTTCAAGCGTCGACGACAAGGCGCGGGGATCGACATAATCATATTCGATCGCATAGGCATGTTGAAGGATCTTGGCGTCCTCAAGCCCGGGGATGGTCCGCAGGAAACGTTCCTGTATCTCTTCGGGCAGGGAGGTCGAGATTCCGTTTGGATACACGGTGTGATCGTCCAGGCCTTCCGGTTCAAGAAAGATCTGGTGGCGGTCCTTGTCGGCGAAGCGGTGGACCTTGTCTTCAATGGACGGGCAGTAACGGGGGCCCCGGCCGGCTATTGCACCGGAATAGACGGCAGACTGTTCGATATTCTCTGCGATGATCGCGTGGGTTTCGGGTGTCGTCCATGTGATGCCGCACTGTACCTGAGGCACAGTAATCTCATCCGTCAGATAGGAGAACGGGATCGGCGACTCATCGGCCGGCTGCATTTCAAGACGGTCCCAGGCGATCGTCCGGCCATCGAGGCGCGCCGGCGTACCTGTTTTAAGACGGCCTATCGGCAGGCCAAGTCCATAGAGCCGGTCCGACAGGCCAATCGCAGGGGCCTCGCCGACACGGCCCGCAGGAATACGTTTAGCGCCGATATGGATGATGCCTTTCAGGAAGGTGCCTGTCGTAATCACGACAGAAGCCGCTCGATAGAGCTCGCCCTTCAGACCAATCACGCCCGCGACGTGATTGTCCTCCACGATCAGGTCTTCAGCCCCATCCTCGATGATTGTGAGGTTTGGATAGTCGGCAAGCTCGGCCTGCATGGCATCGCGGTAGAGCTTCCGGTCGATTTGGGAGCGCGGCCCCCACACAGCCGGGCCCTTGGACCGGTTCAGCATCCGAAACTGGATGCCCGCCTTGTCCGCAAGCCGTCCCATCAACCCGTCGAGCGCATCAATCTCGCGTACGAGATGACCCTTACCCAGTCCGCCAATGGCGGGATTGCAACTCATCTCGCCGATGGTCGCGCGCTTGTGAGTGACGAGCGCCGTAAGCGCACCCGTGCGCGCCGCAGCCGCAGCCGCTTCGCAGCCGGCATGACCGCCGCCCACCACAATTACATCAAACTGGTTCATCTCGCTCATGGCGCTACTTCGGATCCGGGTTTCAGAAAGGCGCTATATAGCGGCTCGACGCCTCAAACCCTAGGGGTCATTTGCCGATGCAGAACTGGGAGAACACCGCGCCGAGCACATCTTCCACCCCGACCGAGCCCACTACCACGCCCAGATGCCGGATCGCCAGGCGCACATCTTCAGCGGCAAGCTCGGGACCGATGCCATGCTCCAGAGCATCACGTGCCGCGATGAGACAGGATAGCCCATCAACCAGACGCGCCCGGTGACGCGCCCGTGTAATCACCGGAGCTTCAACTGATGCGGCCTTGTTGGAGATGAAATCCGCCAGCGCGTTTTCGAGTTCCGGCACGCCATCGCCGTCTCTTGCGGAGATCTTGTGGTCATATTCGGGGAGTCCGGCTGCCAGATCGGCATCGGCCTTGTTTACCACCACCATATCCGTCGATTGGCGGAAGGGGGAGGACAACACCCCCAGCTCCGGGGCACTTCCGTCAACCATGAACAGGCGCAAATCCGCCTCGGCCGCGACACGCTCTGCGCGGCGCACGCCTTCAGCTTCGATTTCGTCGTCAGTTTCGCGCAAGCCTGCGGTATCTGACAGCCAGACGATTTGCCCGCCCATGACACGGCGCACTTCGATCACATCCCGGGTTGTGCCGGGGCGGGACGTCACAATGGCAGCATCGCGGCCCGCAAGGCGGTTGAGCAGGGTAGATTTGCCGGCATTCGGTGCGCCGATAATCGCAATGCGAAAGCCATCTCGGATCTTCTCTCCGATCCCCCGGTCGCCAAGTGCTTCCTCGATTTCGTGGATCAGTCGCGTCAGTTTCCGGATGACCGGCGCCGTCGTTTCTTCCGGCGCATCTTCCTCGTCCGGGAAATCCACGACCACTTCGACCAGGGCAAGTATGCCTGTCAGGTCCGCCCGCCACTGGTCATACTGTTCGGTAAGACCGCCCGTTAGCTGGCGCAGGGCCTGCGCTTTCTGAGCATTGGTCTCGGCTTCTATGATGTCGGCGACGCCTTCAGCCTCGGTCAGGTCGATCTTGCCAGCCTCGAAGGCCCGGCGTGTGAATTCGCCCGGCTCCGCGAGGCGCACACCTGGCTCACTCGTCAGTGTGCTGATTGCATGAGTAATGACCGCTGGGCCGCCGTGAAGATAAAGCTCCAGCGTGTCTTCGCCCGTATAGGAATGCGGCCCCGGCATGAAGACAGCGAGGCCCTCATCAATGAGGTTGCCGTCTTCATCGCGAAACTTGGTCAGCGTCGCGCGGCGCGGTGCGGGAAGGCCGCAATCGAGCAGGGCGCCTGCCAGTTTCCAGATCCGGTCCCCGGAGAGCCGGATAATGCAGATCGCAGCTGGGGGCTGGCCCGAGGCGAGGGCGCAGATCGTATCGCGCTCGCTCATGGCTAGGCTCGCTCCGCTAGTTCTTCATCGCTTCGAAGAACTCATCATTGTTCTTCGTCTGGCGCAATTTATCCAACAGGAAGTCGATCGCATCATTCGTGCCCATCGGGCCGAGGATACGGCGAAGGATGTAGATCTTGGACAGCTGGTCGGCTGGCGTGATCAGTTCTTCTTTCCGCGTACCGGACTTCATGATGTCGATGGCCGGGAAGGTTCGCTTGTCGGCAATCTTGCGATCCAGCACGACTTCGGAGTTACCCGTACCTTTGAATTCCTCGAAGATGACTTCGTCCATGCGGCTGCCGGTATCGATCAGGGCGGTGGCAACAATGGTCAGGGAGCCGCCATTCTCAACGTTCCGCGCTGCGCCGAAGAAACGCTTCGGACGCTGCAGGGCATTGGCATCCACACCCCCGGTCAGCACCTTGCCAGAGCTTGGCACGGTCGTGTTGTAGGCGCGGCCGAGACGCGTGATCGAGTCGAGCAGGATGACCACGTCGCGCTTGTGCTCGACGAGACGCTTGGCTTTTTCGATGACCATTTCCGCGACCTGGACGTGACGGGTTGCCGGCTCGTCAAAGGTCGAAGCGACAACTTCGCCCTTCACGGTGCGGCGCATGTCGGTGACTTCTTCCGGACGTTCATCGATCAGCAGGACGATCAGGTAACATTCCGGATGATTTTCCTCGATGGCCGAGGCGATGTTCTGCAGCAGCACAGTCTTACCTGTCCGCGGCGGTGCAACGATCAGGGCGCGCTGGCCCTTACCGATCGGTGCAACGATATCGATGACCCGGCCGGAGCGATCCTTGCGGGTCGGGTCGTTGCTTTCCATGCGCAGGCGCTCTTCAGGATAGAGCGGCGTAAGGTTGTCGAAGTGGACTTTCTTGTTGGCCTTGTCCGGCTCTTCGAAATTGATCCGCGACACGTCCGTCAGGGCAAAGTAGCGCTCACTGTCCTGCGGCGCGACGATCGGGCCTTCGACCGTATCACCTGTGCGGATATTGCCCTTCTTCAGGACTTCCGGGCTGACATAGATATCGTCCGGACCTGGCAGATAGTTGGATTCCGGCGAGCGCAGGAAACCGAAGCCATCGGTCAGCACTTCCAGCACGCCCTGGCCGGTGATTTCCACTTCGCTGTCAGCGAGTTCCTTGAGGATGGCGAACAACATGTCCTGCGTCCGCATGGACGAGGCATTCTCGATCTCCAGCTCCTCGGCATAGGCGAGCAGTTCCTCCGGCGACTTCGCCTTGAGGTCACTGAGTTTCACACTGGTGATGTCGTCGAGCATGGAAGATGCCATGGATGAATTCCGGATAAGGGGCTTCTGTAAGGAATGCAGGAGCCGGATTTTGAAATCGGGGGGTCTTCGCCCGCGCAAGGACTGCGCAGCGGTTTCGATGCATATGGGGCCAGAAGGCCCAAATCGTCAAGGGGGCGGCCGCTGAGGCGCCTAGAACGGCCGGACGATGACCATGATGACAATGCCGATCAGCAGGAGAAACGGCACCTCGTTCAGCATTCGCAGGCGCTTGGCCGTGATGCCATCACCGCCGCGGTCAATCTTCTTGCCGATGCCGATGAAATAGCCATGAAGGCCGGACACGATCAGGACGAGCAACAGTTTCACATGCATCCAGGGCATGCTGAGCAGGGACGGGTTCAGCCACAACATGGTCAGGCCGAAGACCCAGACCAGGACAAGGCTGGGGTTCAGGATGATCTTGCGCAATCTGTTCGAGGCATCCTTCATCGTTTCAAACAAGGGTTCGCCCGGCTTGCTGGAGAGCTGGTGAATTTTATAACGCGGATAAACCAGCAAGCCTGCCATCAGCGCGATCACGAACACGAGATGGGCGGCTTTTACCCAGAGATACGGCATCAGGCATTTTCCTTGCGGACAGGATTGGCACGCTGGCCCACTTTCGGATGGGGCAGGCGGTTCGGGCACTTCTTCCAATCGGTCGGACAGAGCCGGGAGCCGGCACAGGACCGGATCGACAGGTCTTCGGAGAGTGTTTGCAGAACCTCGTCGCGCAGCATGGAAATGAATTCCTCATGCACGCCCAGCGCTTCGACCCGCGTATAGCTCGCGGCGCCATGCTGTTCGGCGACGAGGCGATATTCCTCACCCAGTTCGACCAGGGTTTCGATATGTTCGGAGACAAAGGCGATCGGCGCGATCAGGATGTTCTTTCCATCCTTTGCGGCTTTCTCGACTTCTTCTTCGGTAGGCGGGCCGATCCATTTCAGCGGACCGACGCGCGACTGGTAGCAGGGTACGATTTCCCAATCAGACGGCACGCGACCAGCGATCATCTCGGCCATGGTCTCGCACTGCCATTGATAAGGGTCCCCATCCTTCACGATCTTTTCGGGCAGGCCATGCGCGGACAGCAATAGCCGGACATTGCCCGGCTCACCTGCGGCTTTGTGGGCTTTCATGATCTGATCGACATGCGCCGATATCAGCCCTTCGGCGAACGGATAGCAACAGATCGTCTTGGCCGGCCCCATGTAGGCCTTGTTCCAGGCTGTGAGGGACGAACCCGTCGTGGTCGTGGAGAATTGCGGATAGAGCGGCAGCAGGATCACGTCATCCGCGCCCCAGGCTTTCACCTCGGCCGCGGCTTCTTCCGTGAACGGGTGCCAGTAGCGCATGGCGATGAAACAGCGGACCTCGTCGCCCGACAACTTTTCCGTAAGAGCAGCGGTAAGAGCTTGAGCTTGTTTTTCCGTTTCCGGCAGCAGGGGCGAACCGCCGCCTGCATCCATCATGGCGTAGTTCTTGATGACCGACGGGGCGCGGGTTGTAGAGATGAGCCGCGCCAGGAACCAGCGAACGGGCAGGGGCGCCGTAATGATGGCCGGATCCCGGAAAAGATTCTTCAGGAAGGGCTGCACGGTCTTGTCTGAATCCGGTCCTCCCAGATTGAACAGAACAATTGCGATCTTGCGGCCCATGAGTCCTAGCCCTTTCGAATGATTTCCAGCACGCGCTCGACATGCGCGATAGGTGTTTCCGGCCGGATGCCATGTCCGAGATTGAACACGTGCGGCCGGCCTTCGTAGGCTGAGATAAGTTCGCGAACCCGGTCGTCGAGTCTCGAACCGCCTTCAATCAGCAGCAGTGGGTCAAGATGTCCCTGCACCGGGAAACCCGCAGGCAGGGCGCTGTTCACGAAGGATGGCACGGCTGCAGTGTCGAGGCCGACAGCTGTAACGCCTGTCTCCTGGACATATTCCGGAAGCATCGCTGCGGCCCCGCGCGGGAACCCGATGATCGGCACGGCGATGCCCATCTCCCGCAGGCGCGCAACCAGCTTCTTTGTCGGCGCAATGATGACTTCCCGGAAGATATTGTTCGGAAGGCCCTCGGCCCAGCTGTCAAACAGCATCAGGGCATCTGCACCGGCTTCAACCTGCGCCGCCATATAGTGCGCGGTGGCATCACTGATGAGGTCAAGCACGGCAGCGAGTTCGTCCGGCTTGCCATGAGCCCACCGCCAGGCGAGCGACTTGTCCGTCTTGCCGCGGCCTTCGATGGCATACAGCCCAACCGTCCAGGGCGAGCCGGCAAACCCGATTAACGCCGTACTCTCTGGCAGGGATGCTTTCACCCGGGACACGGTTTCGTAGACAGGCGACAACCGATCCGCCGCCTTTTGAGGCGGGACAGCAGCCAGATCCGATGCTTGCTCGATCTGCTGGACGATGGGGCCAACACCTTTTTCGAACCGCACACCCAAGCCCATAGCATCGAGGATCAGCAGGATGTCGGCAAACAGGATCGCCGCGTCCATGCCATAACGGCGAACAGGCTGCAGCGTGGCTTCGGCTGCCATGGAAGGCGTGTAACAGAAATCGAGAAAGTCTTTGGCCCGGCCTCTGAGCTCGAGATATTCTGGAAGGTGTCGACCAGCCTGTCGCATCATCCACACCGGAGGCGGGGAGAC
>TARA_R110000850_G_scaffold129498_3_pt1 | contig 12188 bp, 18 predicted proteins | sample TARA_R110000850 | Tara Oceans TARA_R110000850 (sample SAMEA4397586) | marine metagenome | biome: Polar Biome; feature: [SRF] surface water layer (ENVO:00010504); material: water (ENVO:00002006), including particulate matter (ENVO:01000060) such as... | depth 5 m | reverse complement strand
TATAAATCCCCAAATCTAGGTGTCTTATGTATATAAAAAATTAATGAATAAATTGTATTTGATCTAATGTCCTAGCCCGACTCATCGCAGTATATAACATCTTTAAAGATCTCATCTTTTTCATATCAATAAATAATTTATCAGATGCGGTTTCGCCCTGAATAGAATGAATTGTAAAAGCATGGCGTAATTCACAAGAAACTTTTTTAGGTTTGGGACCTATAATGATTTGTCCGTTGCAATAATCTCGAGTATTTTCTTTTACAGAATATTTTTCCAAATTTTTATATTTTTCAGTATATTTATCTTTCTTCTCGTGAGTCGCACAGAGGATTAAATCCTGAACTGAATATTCAATAGAATCAGAAGAAATAACATCTAATTCCATCTGTTTAATAAAAGTCATAATATTACAACTATCCCATCCGCCCTTAATTCTATCACGAAGCCACAATAATCTTTTTTCTAATTTCTTACACTTACAGCGATAATTGGTAGTATGATGAAATACGGGGATCCCGCAATCTGTTTTAAACTCTTCACCTTCAATCGGGGGTAATTGATAGCCGACGTCCCCACAGAAAATAATTTTATGAGATCCAAATCTTTTTATTATTTTAGTTTTAGCTTCATCTGAAAGCATAGAAATCTCGTCAATAATAAACACCGAATAATTACGGGCGAGAGGTCTCCACTTCTCGGGATCGTCGTCTAATGTATGAAAGAAAGTCGTAGAATCTATACCATATTCATCTTTCTTATTTCGTGCAAGTTTCCAAGAGGGAGCAACAAACAAAGGATTAATTAATCCCTTATCGGTTAGATTATTATGGGTTTTACCACAACCACCGGCACCGAGGTGAATTTCGTACTGATTATTTACTCTAAAATCTCCACAATCATAATCTCTCGTAATTCCACAATCTTCTACGTATTCATTTGTATGAAAATTATTTTTGAGAGATTTTTGTTCCTTATCGGAAAAAAGGTCACCGACCGGAACATCGCCCTTATAGTAGATTCCATCTACGACAACCGAAACTATTTGATTAAAATCGGTAAACTTTAATACTTGTTCCAAGGTAGTAATACGAGCATAAGACGAAACAAAGGAAGCTATGTGATAGGAGTGATAACAATATTCGCGATCATATTCAATAATCCCCGCGTCTTGATCGTAATTATATCTTATAGAATGATTAGAATTATAAGCATTAAGCTTTGCAAATTCAATATTTTTACAATCAAAATTATATCTATCTTTATCTGTGATTTTCATTAGACAGCCATACCACTTTGAATAATACGGGACCCCGTCATCTTTCTCATACATAGACTTGGGAAACTCAAAATCAAAGCGGGTCCCCCAGCAACCCATATCAATATCAAAAGTAATCCCTAATCCTGAATAAAATTCTAACTCCGGAGATGGGTAAGCCTGATAATTATGAAAACACTTCATATTTTTGATTCCCGAACAATTATTAAAATTAATATTTTTAACACGATAAATACCTAATCCAACGATTTTATCGGTCTTTCTGAAATCAGTAATCTTACCAAGATACCCCTGATAAGCCGTGCATCGGGGTCCCTGTGTATAAGCCTTCCTGATGTCTATGTGATTCAGGTTTTCTAAACTTTCACAAAAATCAAACACCTTCTTCTTCTCATCATAATTATGATCGCCGGGCTTTAATATTTTAGATTCGTCCTTGATGTAATCTGGATCCTCTCCAACCCATTCCATCATAATCTCGGTAGCGTCAATATTATCACACTCGGGAGAAAAGGTAATCGTTTGATTATAATTAAGAGAGGTATCTAAAAAATCGGTAAGATCTTCATTATTATTTCTTTCTATTTTATAATCCGAAAAATTAAATTCCTCCTCAAAATCTTTAACAGCGTCATTATATCCGCCCTCCTCTTTTAATTTATAAATCTTATCAAGTGTGTTAATCTGTGATATTCCTTTTTTTGATTCTTTCCATAGAGCAAAGCCACCATTATTACGAATATCACGGATAATCGTGTGGATAGTCTTTTTATCTACTTCTTCATAGTTATCCTTCGTGTTGACGTTATTTATCTCTATGTGATTCAACCGGGTATTAATATATTTAAATTTCTTTAATGCTTTCTTCTGGCTCTCAACTTTAATATATTTATCTTCATTCAGAAGAGTAGAGGGGAGGTCTATGTCTACCGAGATTTGAAGATCGTTGCAGACAGCAGGCATATCCTCCTCGGGTATACCCTTGGAATATATCTCAATATATTTATCTACCTTCTTATTGATTGTTTTATATCTTTTCTTTGCAGATTTAGATTTACTATTTTCCTCACAATCAAGAGCCCAATTTTTAATAGGAGTAAAAAAGCAGTTAGTAATGCCGTCTAAAAAGTATTGGTCTACATCTTCTTTATTGACTTTATCAAGGGTTAAGATTAAGAGTTGAGCCTGTTGCTTGGGTTGCAACAAGTTATTCCTGGCTCGGTCAAAAATATCCTGATCCGAGTTAATAATAAAAAAGGTGGAATGCTTCTTCCACCAAGACGTAAACTGATTTGGAATTTCAAAGATTTCGTCATTTTGTATCTGTTCTACGTTGGATACTGCGTCATCATTATCTACATCAAAGAGAGAATATCTAATAACAGCTTTGATAGTTTGTCCCTTGTAAGCACTCATAATCTTTTTCATAACAGACATACTACTCCCGGCACTGATATCGCTCTTAATAGATTGATAAGTGATGCGACGAACATTAGAGATATCCTCAACCGGTTTAACCTTTACAAACCGATTATTAATAAGGGTAAGGTTGTCGGGTAGAATTGTATCGGGCTCCGAACCAGCCTCTATCATAAACTTATATATTTTTTTCGCCGTGCGTCCATAGGGATCAATCTTTGATTCTTTATCTGTGATGGGATTGTAAATCTTAATCTTCATATTATATTAGTATAATATATATTTAATTCTTTAAATCAATTTTGTTTTTATAACAATAATTAACAAGAGGGACCAAAAAAAAAGATTTATAAGAAGACTGAATCCTCTTATAAATCTTACAAAATTTAAAATTATAGATAAAAAAAATATTATTTAAAATTCTAGATAATTAAATTAATAAGTAAAAAACCAACCTTTATTTATTTCTTGTTTTTTTTCTTTTTCTTTTTCTTTAATAATTTGTTTGATTTCGGCTATATCAGATTTAATTGATTGCATATCTTTAATAGTTGTATTGAGATTTCTTGATATTGTTCTTAAATCATCTTGAACTCTCATTATAGGGGGTATATTATCTTCACCCATTCGGGTCGCATCCGATAAGTTACTCATTCTTATTATTATTATTTATATTTAAATTTATAATTCTTGTGATTTCAATATTAGGAAAATACTTAAATTGCTGATATTTCTTTTTATCCTTGCGACTACTTAAATCGGCTACCTGTTGATAGGTTAATCCAAGGTCTTCACCTATTTCTTTCAAGCACTTATAATCTTTGTTGTGTAAAGTCATAGAAGTAGAATCACCTAGATTATGATAGATTTTGCAGTTATACATTATATACTATATATATATATTTTTATTTGTTTAAATAACATTAAATAGATATTGACTGAAATAAAAGACAATTCTTTAAAATACCGCGTGGATTAATTAATCCGTGGAACCAGTTAGAAATTACTTGTGCCTCTATATTTAATACATCTGATAATTCCCGTATTGTCTTAAACTCCATTATCTTAAACAATTGTTTCTTTTCATCACATTCATACAAATATAAAATCCAATTAGATCGCTTCATTATATACTACTTATATTTTAAAATTTACATACTAACTCTAATTGTTCCCATCTCGTCAATAAAGTAGAGAGAATCGTAGGCTACGTAGGCATCAACATTAATCGCCTCGGCATTCGCCGCAGCAATATCAACTATGAGGGAGATAGGCAACGAGCGATCTGCGGTATTCACACCACTCTCAATCGCGGTCCGCTGGAAGGCTTCAAGATCAATACCGAATGGCGAGAAGCGGAAACTTTGCGGTCCAGCACCCGGTCCAGCATCAACCGCCATACCAGCAACATCACAATCAGTCGTAGCGTAGTTAGGAGTCGCAAGGACACCGACACCATTAACCGAGGACAGAGTGCCCCAGCACTTGGCGAGTTCAGAAAAGACCTCTGCACGATTATTAGCGGGAGCGTTAAGATTAGCCTCAATAGGAGTCGCTGGGTGCATTACACTCCCGATTTTCATCTGGAAAGACCGGGCGTTGAAGTTACCACCATAGGACAGGTTAGAGACGAGGTGATGAGCGGCACCACCAGCGTAGGACTGCGAGGCACCAACGAAGAAGAGAGACTTCATAGATTTACGACGAGCCGGGACATTAATAACATTAGTCCCGAGAGCACCTCCGGCGATCGTGCCCGCGAAGTGTGTGTAATCCACACCATTCAGGACAAGGCGACCGCCCGAAACATCCTGAACCATACGAATCTGCTGGTCCACTTCGGGACCAACTTCAACGAGTTGAGCGAGGTAGCGGACGTCATCAATGACGTAGCGATTATTACCAGCGGGGACACCAGCGAAAGTTCCAACGTCAAGTAAATTCGCTAGTTCAATCTCAATAGTGATCGGGCTTGAACCCAGTAATTGAAGTGGGACCATCTTATCCTGTGTAGATCCAAGGAGACCATTAACAAGAGGGATACAGAAGGTATACGTTTCGGCGGCACCGCCAGCAGCAGTAAGAGGCTGTGCTCCCGAGGTAGAAGGGGAAATAGCGATAGTTCCATTGCACTCATTAGCAGGGGCGGTCGTCATATTGGAACCAGCCGCCTGCCCGTTAGCATAGCGGACACCCTCGGTAATAGAGCGATGACCGACAGAATCCATCCCACCCTGGGACGGGAGGATAATACTTGATAGTAATTTATTGTAATTATTCACATCAGATAAAACATTACCAGCTTGCTCTATCCGAAGTCGCCTTATAATTCCGGAGCCACCCCCGAAATCAAAGCCCATAGTTTGATTGCAGTCGTTGCGGAAGCGGAAGCGGAGGTAGGAGTGTTTCGGGTCTAAAAAGGCAGAGGCAGAAACGTCTATACGGATAATATTATTTCCATCAGACTCAAATTGCTGCCCGTTAACCGGGAAGAAGGCTCGGCGGTGAGAGCGAGACTCAACAGCCATAGGTAAGATTTTGGTGTAATCAACATTAGAGGGTAATACGCGATCCATACTTTTATACTTTAACTTACATTAAAAAAATAGGTTTCTAATTAAAAAATTTAGTCAGTTCCTTCACTTCTATTATTCGGGATCATCGTGATGGTGAATTGAAAAGCGTATCTCCCAATATTAGGAAAGGGAGCCCCAGCAGCCGCAGACCCCAACCAAACTTTCGCATTATCCAAAGGATTAATAAGACTTAATCTTAATTTTTGCCCGAATGGATTAGCACATAAGAGAGGTTCCGCGACTGACGACGCACCAATACCCGTCCAGCACGCTCCCTCGGCGGTGAATAGAGGACCAGCAGCCGCGGCACCCGCTCCCGAAGTTCCAACATTAACAACCTGAATCGGGATTAATTGTCTAAATCCCCCAATCTGTGCGTTACCGCCCTCTGCAAATTCGTTAGCACTATTAATACGTATCGTCTCGGTTTGAGACGACCCTACATCTATTCTTACCTGAATACAACCTAATTTAGATGCTGCCTGGGCTCCTCCTAGACTCTGAACCCAAACTGGATCCGCGATATTAGCCTGCGGGTTTGCCGTAAGCAAATCTAATCTAATTATCGCTTGCGAATAATGACTATTATTAGCAAAGTTAGTCGGGGGAGGAAGGATAAAATCAAAATCACCTTCGTGCACACCGGGCACAATATTCGGGCACACGATCGCACGAAATTTTAATCGTTCTTCATCAACAGAAAAAACATTAACAGATTGTATTTCACTCATCTTTATATAATAAAGGATTATTATTTTTATTATATTCTAAATAATATTTTTTTAACTCGGGAATAGCGAAACACACATTCACGAATAAACTACACGCTAAAACAAATTCCATATATATACTTAATATAGATATTTTTTTGTACCAAAAATTAAATAATTATTTCGTTTTCTTCTTCTTATTTCTTTCAATTTGTTTCTTAATACTTTTCGCTCCTGCCTCCGCGGCTTTTACGTCCGCTATTGCTGTTTTACCTTCATCCATCGCTCCCCGTAAATCTCCCCTTCTCATAGAATCAATTGCCGCTTCTCCGTGTTTCATAGCACTCATACCTTTCTTCGCAGTTTTCGCAGCGGTATCAGCCGTCCTCGCTGCGGTTTCAACTTTACCAGCCACAGAGGATACACCCTCCGCTAATCCTTGAACTCCTTTACCTGCTGCACTAACACCCAATAACCCAGCTGCGATCGGTTCCGCGCCTACCAAAGCCGCACCTCCTGCTAAAAACGCTGCTCCACTACCGATTGCACCGGAGACACTTGCGACAGCGTCAGCAGCACCCTTAACACTTCCAGCAACGTCGGCAATTTTGCCTGCATCTTCTGATACAACTTTAACGCCTTTCTTAACAACGTTACTCGCTTTCGTCCCTAAACTATTAAATCCTTCTCCAACCTTTTTACCAATACTAGAAAAGAAACTCATATTTATATAGTAAAGGACTTTATTTTTTCTTTTTATTCATCTTTTTTTCTTTTAGTTGAGCTTCTTTAATCCTAACTAAATCTCTATCAGCTATTTCCTTATCTATCTCTCGTCGTAAATTTGGAGGAGCCGGTAAATCTCTCACAAACACAAAATCTAATTTGATGGATATATCAAAATTAAGCCCATTCAAATCAATAATCCTATTTCTTTGATTTGTTAAGGTGATTGATACCGAAGTGATCGTTTTAGTTTTTAATAATAATTTATGTATATCTCCGTTTCTAGGTTCTATTCTTAATGTTCCACCGGGATCTGCGTTTAAAGGAACACGACAGAAAATATTAGAAAATCCTCCACCTATGAAACTATCTAAAACTGATTGACTACTTAAATTTGTTCTGATAAATAATGACCTTATGGCGGAGTTCATATCAGCAACATCATCAGCATAAAGATAGGTTTGTATTGGAAAAGGTCCTACATTAACATCAGTTCCGGGACCAGGAAGAATAGCAGGAGGACGAGTATATCCACTATTCCAAGGAAACGGGGGAGCACCTGCCGCTAATTCAACAAAAGGATCTCCTTGAATATTATTGAGATCAAAGCCTATCTCTTCATTAATATCATCGCCGTCTAATCCTGAAAATAATCCATTCTGTAATCCCAGCGTGCAACGAGTTCCGGCTACAATGTTAACAAATTTAAACTTTTGCTTGATAGGATCATAAAGAATATCAAGAACGGGAACACCGCCCGGAGCCGTAAGGATTGATGCCTTTAATGTGTTCGCCAATTGAATCGTGGTATAATTCCCCTCTGGAACTATAAATCTAAAACAACCGCCTGCGGGTGTAAAATTAAAAGTATCTACACCACCAACACTCACATAATTAGCGGGAGCACCGAATGCTGTTATCTGATAATCTAATAGAGTATTTCTACCTATCTCAAAATTATAAAAACTATACGGGATCTCTGCTGAATAAACCGATGCTAAAATCGCGTGATGTGTGGGAACTACAATAGGTTCCTCTAATACAAATTCAAAATCCGTATCGGCATTATTGTATCGGGTAGTAGCATTATCGCTATTTATATATAAAACTCTTGAAGCAGGGGTTTCTGTTTCTGCGTATGAGGTCATTCTTATATATAAATATAATAAAAAAAAAGTAAATTAAAAAAAAAGAATTAATCTGAAAAAAGATTAATAGATAACAGCATTCGGACCGATCAGCTCTTTATAATATAAATAGGCAATAATATCGGGATGGTAGTCGTCAGGCTCGGGTATATTCATAATCATATCATTGACAAAGTCTTCAAATTCTTGTTCGTGTGTATTAATAGTATTAATCTTAATAATATTCATAATTATATCATTCGGTAATTGGGAGAAAATAGTATTCATTGTTATATATACAATATATTAATTTTAACTTTAAATCCTATTTTAATGGTGTTTCAATCCTTTTCTGATAACCCCGGCAGCTTTTAATCCAAGATAAGCGTGTGGTTGTGTCGCGATCAATCCATATTTTAAACCTATCATTATATAATTAAACGATATTAAAAAAATTAATTATTTAATATAAATATTTTTAGTTAAATTTCAATGAAAAATTACCGGTTTTCATCTGTAATCCAACCGGTAAATCCTTTCCCTTTTTCTTTGCTTTCTTAATTGCATTCTTTGCTTCTTTTTTGGTTAATAATTGTCCCGTAGAATAACGAGCCATAACTCCATAATATTCCTCGGGTAAATTTGGATGTTTCTGTCTATACCATTCCGCAGTATCTTCAAGAGTGCGACTACTCATTAGGAGCGATGCAGGGGTAAGACCTGGTAATTTAGCTGCGTCGCCGTCGTCTCTCTTAAAACTATAATCATACTGACTCATACCTATGATCTCGGGTAATGAATGGAAATCGTCTATATCATTACTCTTTAAAAAAGCGTAATTGAAAGCGGGGTCATTACTTTGAATTAACACATTCCGGCTCTTCCTTAATTCCCTTTGATCCTGTGGGTTCATCTTTTACTTTAATCCTAGAAAATAAATCTTTATTTCTAACTATAAAATCAAAAATAATATCTTGAACCTCCTCTAATTCTAGAATATCCTCCTCCTCTATTACTTCTAAACCCGAAATCCTACATAAAAAATCTTCTATCCAATCTCTTAATTGTTCGTGATCGGTATACTTAATGAAACTTAAAACACATAAAAATACAGCAATTCCGATACTCCAAAAGTTATCCATTATATAACTTAATAGATAAAAAAAAAACAAATTACTAACCTCCGTTTTTCCAACATCACAGATTATTTAAATTTAATATTTATGGTTTAAGAATTCTTAATCCTCATTGTTTAACCTCAACCTTTGATCCAGCCTTCGGGCGACCAACTTTACCTTTCGCCTTACCAACCTTAACACGTTTCTCTTTAATTCCGCCTTTTGCGTCACCCTTCTTAACAATACCTAATAGGAGTTTCTCGGGTAATTTATCATACTGCTTCTTCGTGATCTGTCCGTCCTTCAACGCTTTTCTGATTAACGCATTCTTGCTCGGCATACTTTTATATACTTAAATATATTAAATTATTCGGCGGCTGGTTCTTCCTCTTTTTTAGTTTCTACTTCTTTTTTCTTTTTCTGTATTTTTTTCTTTTTCTTTTTTGGGACCCTACCCCACAATTCAGTATACTTATCAGGATACAAAATTTGAATAAGTTTCTTTTGATGCTCGGTGTAATCACTTGCGTCCATCTTTATAATTTAATCTAGATTAAATTTATTCTTAAAATCACTAATATTTTTATTTAGATTTGTATGATCTCCCCAAAGTAAATAATAACTTAAATATCCAGCTCTTTTATAATCTTTCGTATCTAAATCTTTTTTATGTCTTGCACGATAAGCAGAACGTAATTTCTTATCGCCGTGGTCTATATACGTCCCTTTTTTGGGATTTCGCTGACCGAAGTGAGTTATCTTAATAACTTTACCTCCTTTATGAATTCTAAAAATAGCTGTAAATCTTTTGTTTGTTTTCGGGAGAGCTTCTTTAACAATTAAATTAATCGGCATTATATACTATTAAATATTTAAAAAATAATGAGGTTTTAATTTATCTGTATTAAATCCTATAATCTCACAATGGAATAAAGTATCTACAAATATATCAAGAGGTAAAGATATTATTGTTGTAATAGGAGGATATTCGTCTCTTATTTTTTTCCATCTTTTAGAATTTACGCGTTGATTTAATCTAAAACCCATAGGAGTAATCATTAATATCGGTATATTATGATCTACTAACTCTAATACTTTATCCATAAAAACCTCTACTGATAATTTACGACCTTTACCTCCTACATTAAAAGGCGGATTCATAATTACAAAATCACACTCTATCTTTTCTGTTTCTTTTAAAAAATCACTTCCCTCTTTTATTTCATAATTAATTACATCAGAATTAAATAATTTTGTTAATCTCCTATCACCGGCACACGGGTCTAATATTTTTTGGGGATTATATTTTTCACTAATAATCTCATAGAGAAAAGCACAGACTCTTAAATCTGTTGGAGTATCACTTCTTTTTTTTCCTTTATTATTTTTCGCTATATATACACTCATTATATACTAAATATATAATTTAATTAAGGATTATTAACTGACCGATCAATCCCGACTTTTTTACATCCTGCTCGCAACGCTCTCTGCTTTTTATTCGTTCCCGGAAACTCCCTCTCGCAATCCTGAATCCGTAAGGCTTTCTTTTGATCTTTTATATTCTGTGCGACTACTTTCGCCTCTTTTTCCGGTGATAATTGACCTTCTACTAGTTTCTGTCCTTGGTTTTTCTTTCCTACATCCTTCGCCTTATCTTTTAAATCTTTCGCTGCTTTTGCCGCTGCTTTTGCTTTTGCAAATTTCCCGTCAGCATCTACTACATCACGTGCACCCTCTACGGCGGAACCCGCAACATCCAAAACATCATCAATTTTATCTAATGGGCTAATACCTCCACCTGCCGGGGCATAATCTACTACATTCGCCGAGGCGGGCATAGATATCGCTTCTTCTTTCATAAGATCCTCGTGTGCCTCTAATGCCGCCGCCTGTTTTTCTTCTGAATCTTCTTTCGTAAGTTTATCGTTTTCTTGATGATGATTATCACCTGAATGATAAGCGTGATATAAACCAGCACCGAGCACTAATGCTCCTCCTAAACCTTTAACACCTTTCTTAATTGTTTGTCCCTTTTTACCAAGGGAAGATGGACGATCTTTTCTACCGAATGAAGCTCTCATATTTATAATAATTAAGATATTTAAAATTTATTATCTATTTCTATCAACTTTTAGTTTTCCCGCTTTTATCTGTTTTTCTAACTGCGATCGTTGTATTCTCGTTATTCCTGCTTTAACTCCCATTACCTGACCCCCTGGATAATATCCTAATGTTCCATCACGTTCAACTTGGTCTATCGTAACTGATTGTCCCGGTTGTAAACCTTTAAACTTTTTATTCGTTGTATTAGTAATAATAAAAGGCAACGATCCTCTCGCTCCTCCCTGGGCTCGCCCTCTTGTATAACTAGCATCTATATCATTCCGGAGTGATTCGTATAACTGAAAATTTGTCCGTCTTCCTGATGCTCCTACATCTGCCTGTGCGTCTGCCTCTTCTTCTTCTTCTACTAAACCTGCCGCTCCTCCTGTGGTGAAACCTTGTCTCGGTGTTCCTGCCTCTCTTGCCTGCTCTGTTGCCTTTCTTATCCGGTCCTGTTCCCTTTGAACCCCCACGAGTTGTTTTAATGTTCGCACCCGATCCTCTACTGCTTTTAATTCTGCGGGGGGGACCCCTCCCGATTTACGGGCAAATTTTGTTCCTGCGAATGACCCGGATGACCTCGCAGCTTGTGCTTGTCCTCTTGTTGATTGACCTGCTGATCTATTTCTTCTCTGTAATGCCGATAATTCTGATTCGGCTAATCTTAAACTATCTTCTAGTGAAGCTTCTTGTCGTCCTGCTGGTGATAATGTTTTCTGTGAAGGAGACGGCGAGGATGTATCATCTATTCCTTCTAGAAACGAACCAACACTGACATCAGATGATGAAGATTCCGGTGACAACACTCTTTCTCTCCTTTCTGCTTGGAATTGCTCTAATGTTTGTGTTGGTGGACCAGTTCTTGGATCTCGCCCGATATACGCTCTTCTCCTCGGTGGATCTGATTGTAATGGTTCTATCGTAGGCGGTTGTGGTTCTTCTATTTCTAAATTTGCTACATCACCTACGAAACCTATGGGGTTCGCTGCTATCTCTTCACTGCGTGGCGATTCGGGGTCTACTAATTGCAATAGTGCCTGGGGTTCCGGTGCTGGTTCGGGCTCGCGTGCTTCACCTTGACTAAAATCATCCTGTGATGGATCTCTTGCAAAAGGATCGGGCGATCG
>TARA_R110000850_G_scaffold57858_2_pt1 | contig 12207 bp, 5 predicted proteins | sample TARA_R110000850 | Tara Oceans TARA_R110000850 (sample SAMEA4397586) | marine metagenome | biome: Polar Biome; feature: [SRF] surface water layer (ENVO:00010504); material: water (ENVO:00002006), including particulate matter (ENVO:01000060) such as... | depth 5 m | reverse complement strand
GAGCTCGGGGAGGTGATGGAGAAAGTGCAGTAGAAGGAAGAGGTCTGATTCCACCATTAACTGTGAGTCCCTCTTTTGATAGGCTCTTTGGAGGTAGTGAAATAAATATCGTTCCATCTGGCTATGTAAACCTAGACTTCGGCGCTATTTTCCGAAGAGTAGACAACCCTACCCTACCAATTAGGCAGCAGCAAAACGGTGGTTTCAATTTTAACCAGCAAATCCAAATGGCTGTAAATGGCTCTCTGGGTGAAAAAGTTAAAATCGGAGCCAATTTTGATTCGAATAATTCATTTGACTTTCAAAATCAAATGAAGCTCGAGTTCAATGGGTTCGAAGAAGACATCATCCAATCCGTGGAAATTGGTAATGTCAGCATGCCTGTTCAGAATCGGTTGATTCAGGGAGCACAGAACCTTTTTGGGGTAAAAACGCAGCTTAAATTCGGGAAGTTGGGTGTCACTGCAGTAGCTTCTACACAACGAGGACGACGCGATAACCTGACTATCGATGCCAACGGTCAAGGGAGGTCATTTGATATACAGGCTTCAAAATATGATGATAATAGACATTTCTTTATAGGTCATTTCTTCCGAGACAATTATGAAAGATGGCTAAGAGGTCTTCCTCAAGTGCTTTCTGGAGTGAATGTGACTAGAATTGAGGTCTATATCATGAACAGGGCGGCAAATACTGAAACACTTCGAAATTTCGCCGCCTTCATGGATTTGGGTGAAGGAAGAGTGATCTATAACCCCACTAATCCAAACATTGGGCAAGGAACTCCTTCTGCGCCGGCTGGAAATTCAGCAAACAATCTTTATTCTAATATTTCCAATAACCCTTCCTTCCGCCCATTTGACACAGGATCTCGGGCGATGGAATCAAGTTTGGGAATCAAAAAAGGGGTTGATTTTGAGCAAATCAACGGTGCGAGAAAATTGCTTCCGACAGAGTACTTTTTCAATCCTCAGCTAGGCTATCTATCCCTTTTCAGAAGACTTCAGAATGATGAAGTCCTCGCAGTATCCTACGAATACACCTACAATGGTCAGGTTTATAAAGTCGGAGAGTTAACCGAGGACTATCAAAACAGACAGGAAGATGAGATGATTTTCTTGAAACTTCTTCGTCCCGCCCGAATCAATACCCGAACTCCAACATGGGATTTGATGATGAAAAACGTCTATAGCCTGAATGCTAATCAGATTACCAGAGATGGCTTCCAACTTCAGGTTATTTATAGAGACGATAGAACTGGACTTGATAACCCTTCGCTTTTAGAAGGAGCGGAAGTCAAGGATAAACCTTTGATAAGGCTCACAGGTTTGGACAACTTAAATCCTCAAAATGACCCTGCGCCTGACGGAAATTTTGATTTTGTTGAAGGACTCACCATCCTCTCGGATCGCGGACTTCTTGTTTTTCCTGTATTGGAACCCTTTGGATCCACGCTGGAGAAGTATTTCCAACCAGGCGAGGTCGTGCTGAAGGAAAAATACGTTTACGATACACTTTACCGAACGACTCAAGCAGATGCGGAGCTCGTTACGAGACTTAACAAATATTTCATTAAAGGTCGACTGACGGCTGGCTCAGCTAGTGAGATCCAACTGCCAGGCCTGAATATTTCTCCTGGATCCGTAATCGTTCAAGCTGGTAACATACCTCTGACAGAAGGCATAGACTTTACTATAGATTATAATGTAGGTAGGCTTGTAATAATCAACGATGCAATCCTTCAATCAGGCAAGCAAATCAATGTGAGTTTCGAAAAAGCTGATTTAGTATCCTTCCAAACAAGAAGTTTGCTTGGAACAAGATTGGACTATCTATTCAGTGACAAATTCAACATAGGAGGTACTTTCCTTTATTTAAATGAAAGGCCAAACGTCACAAGGATAGCCACAGGAAGCGAAACATTAAGAAATAGCCTTTGGGGATTAGACGGGAATTTCAGTGATGAGTCACGCTGGTTAACAAAAATGGCGGATGCACTTCCTTTTACCAGTACCAAGGAAACCTCTCTCGTTCAAATTAGCGGTGAATTTGCACACCTTATTCCAGGTACGTCTAATCAAGTAAATGGTGAGCAAGCTTCATATATCGATGATTTTGAAGCGGCCATCACTCCTTACAACCTAGGAGGAGCGGCTAATCAAAACTGGAAGCTGGCATCTACTCCACAAACTATTGACGATAGATTTGACCTGAGTAATCAAACGGAAGATAATCTCGGAGCTACCTACCGTAGAGCAAGAGTTGCTTGGTACAATATTGACAACATTTTCTATAGAGAAAATGGACCTGGGGTTCCATCCAATATTTCGCGGGAAGATCGCAGAAACCACTACGTAAGAAGGGTTGTACCACAGGAGATTTTCCCTCAGCAAGATCGAGATGTGATCGTTACTCCCGAGCCACTTTTTGAGCTTGCATACTTCCCCAGCGAACGAGGGATGTATAATTACAATACCAATCTGACTACAGATGGATTACTCCCAACACCAAAAAAGAACTATGGTGGAGTTACCAGAGCGATTACTACCGAAGTTGATTTTGATAGAACTAACATAGAATACATAGAATTTTGGCTGTTAGATCCATTTATAGGAGGCGAAAATGGTCGTGTATTGGACGGTATTTACAATCAAAACAATACTACAGGTGGTAAGCTTTTTATCAATCTTGGAGATATCTCCGAAGATGTGATGAAAGACGGTCGACATTCATTCGAAAATGGATTACCTGCGGATGGAGATCCTGCAGAAACAGGCCAAAATGAGTGGGGAAGAATTACGCGAGAACAATTCCTTCTACCGGCTTTTGACAATTCAGAAACCTCAAGACAAAATCAGGATGTAGGTCTTGATGGATTAAAAAATGAAGATGAAGCCAACTTTTTCCGTTCAAGATTCTTGGATCGTCTTAATGTAAATACTACAGCTAGGAACGAGATTCTCCAAGATGTTTCAAGTGATTTATTCAAGTATTATCTGGACGAAAACTTCGATCAAAACGATGCGAAAATCCTAGAACGTTACAAGAAGTTTAATGGTATGGAAGGCAATACGCCAGTGACTGCCAATCAAAATCTTCCTTATACTCCATCAGGATCAAATACACCTGACAATGAGGATTTGAATACAGACAATACCATCAACGAGCTGGAGAATTACTACTCCTATGAGATGGATTTGAAACCAGGTAATTTGGTCGTAGGGCAAAATTATATTGTAGACAAAACCACTCATAACGAAGGCGGAGAAAATGTAGATTGGTATTTATTCCGTATTCCTGTTCGCCAGCCAGACCGTGTGGAAGGTGATATCACCGGTTTCAAATCTATCCGTTGGATCAGAACATATTTAACTGATTTTGAGCAGCCTGTAGTTCTCAGGATGGCTAATTTCCGAATGGTAGGTAGCCAATGGAGAGTCTTTCAGGAATCACTTTTCGAGAGAGGCCTTTTCGAAATTCCCGAACCTGATAATTCCAATGTAACTGTTGACGTAGTAAGCATAGAAGAAAATAGTCAAGGTAGTTCTACCGAAAGCCCATATGTATTGCCACCTGGTATTTTCAGAGATCGGGACAATACCTCCACTGTGGAGCGAAGATTAAATGAGCAATCACTCCGAGTATGTGTGGAAGACCTTGCTGCAAAAGATGCCAGAGCTGTTTTCAAGAATGTCACCTTGGATTTGGTACAATTTGAACGAATCAAAATGTTCTTGCATGCTGATAGCGAAGGCGCCATGGATGGAGAGATCTCAGCGTTCTTGCGACTAGGAACTGACAATACCGACAACTATTATGAGATAGAAGTTCCTCTACTAATCACTCCCAAAGGCACGAGAGATCCAAATCAGATCTGGCCTGAGGAAAATGAAATAGACATTGCAATCCAAGATATTGTAGGCGTAAAAGTAGAACGTGATAATCAACATGTTCCGCTGAACATTCCTTTTTCTCAACAAATCGGTCGCTATAAAGTAACCGTAGTAGGTCGCCCAGAGCTGAGTCAGTCCCAATCCTCTATGATTGGGGTAAGAAACCCTGGCACAAACGGTGGCGGCAGTAGAAGCATCTGTATTTGGGTAAATGAGCTAAGAGTTACAGGGTTCACCAAGTCTAATGGATGGGCTGCAAATGCCCTGATGAATGTAAAAATCGCAGATGTCGCGGTGGTATCTGCTTCGATCAGACACAATTCCATTGGTTTTGGAGGCTTGGAGACCAGACTTTCTCAGCGAGCCAGACAATCTACTACGCAATATGATATCTCTACTAACGTAGATATTCATAAGCTATTACCAGAAGCTTTGGGTGTGAGCATCCCGATGTATTTCTCGATAGAAAATAGCACCACTAAGCCAGAATATGACCCATTGAATCCAGATGTTCCTTTCGAAGTAGCTCTCCAGAAATTTGACACACAGGGTGAAAAAGATGCTTATAGGGAAATTGCTTTGGATCAAGTAAACCGTAAAAACATCAGTTTCAACAATGTCCGGAAAATCAAGACTAATCCGGAAGCAAAAAGTAATTTCTATGATATAAGCAATTTCTCATTTTCCTATGCTTTGGGAATAATGAGTCAGACAAATGCTCAAATTCAAGATTACACTTACAAGACATATCGTGGAAATATCACTTATAGTTTCCAGCCCAAACCGCTTACCATAGAACCTTTTAAAAATGCCGGTTTCTTAGATTCCAAGCATTTACAATTGATCAAGGATTTCAATTTAAACTTATCCCCTACGCTAGTTTTAGCTAGACTGGATGTTGATCGTAAACATTTGAGATCCCAATACAGAAATGATCAATTGGGCACATCTGGTGTAGATCCACTTTTCCAAAAAAGCTTTTTTATGAATCGCTTTTATTCTGTGAATTGGGATTTGACTAAGAATCTACGCGTTGATTATTCGGGAAGTGTAATGGCGATTGTAGATGAACCTCAGGGTGATCTTGACACAGAGCAAAAATCAGATTCAGTGAAATATAACGCGTGGCGATTTGGGCGAAGAACAAATTACAATCATAACATTACACTTAATTACACACTACCTCTAGATAAGTCACCGCTGACTGACTGGATTAAGGCTGATTACAAATATACCACGACCTACACTTGGCTGACAGGCGCTATCGGCCAAAAGGACACACTTGGTAACTCAATTCAAAACACCAGAGATCAATCACTCAACGGTAAACTAGACCTTATCAAGCTTTATAATAAAAATAAAAAATTAGCAGCCTTAAATGCTCCCAAGCGACCAAGTATCCCAGGTAGGCCGGGAACTCAAGCAGAGGATACTATTGGCACACCTTTCACCAACAAGGTGTTAAAAATACTGATGATGGTAAAAGAAGTAACCTTCAATTATGGTAAAATAGAAGGTACTTTTCTTCCAGGCTATATGCCTAATACGGGGCTTTTAGGAATGGATCGAGCTTTTGACAATCCAGGTTTGGCCTTCTTATTAGGTAGTCAAGATGCAGGTATTAGGAATGATTTCGCACTAGCAGGTATCATAGCTCCAAGCAGTGAACTCACTCAGACATTTAGGCAAAGTAGTGTAGTGAACATGAGGTTTGGTAGTTTGATAGAGCCTTTCCAAGACTTTAAAATCACCTTGAATGCTACTAAGCGGGAAGTTGGCGATTATCAAGAAATTTTCAGAAATTCTATAGATAACCCTGGAGTATATGAATCAATAAGTCCAAACAGACTTGGGGCATACAGCATCACCACGATAATGTTTGGAACTGCCTTTAGCAAAGATGGTTTTGACAATGTATCGCCGCTCTTTACAGAGTTTGAAAACAACCGAGCTATAATCAAAAACAGATTAGACGTATTAGATGCCGGAGGAGAATATTCAATAAATGGGCAAGATGTATTAATACCTGCATTTATGGCTGCGTACAGGGGAAAAGACGCATCTACCTTCAATATGAATCCATTCCCTAAAACACCGCTACCAAACTGGCGACTGGATTATCGGGGACTTTCTAGGCTGAAAGGACTGAGCGATATCTTTAGCAGCATCAATATCACACATATGTATACTTCTACATACGATGCTAGCAATTTCTCCAATTCCCTACAATACAAGCAAGGATTAGAACTTTACAACACGCTACAAAATATCCCAAGACCAACTCAGGTGAACACAGAAGGTCAATACATACCTATATATGTATTGAATCAGGTAGTTCTTACAGAGCGGTTTGGCCCACTGATTGGCATTGATATGTTGACAAAAGACAGATTCAATATTGCAGTGCAATACAATAAAGAAAGAAATCTGGGCTTAAACTTTTCTAACTCACAGGTGACAGAGCAAAAAAGCAACGATTTTGGATTGACTTTAGGCTATACCAAAGCAGGTGTAAAAATTCCTTTCAAGTTCCAAGGAAGGCAATCAGTGTTGAAAAATGACTTGCAGTTCAAACTAGACTCAAAGGTTGTCAGCACAACTCAAATTCAGCGAAAAATTGAAGAAGGCAGCACCGTAACTAGTGGTAACTTGAACATTTCGATAAGACCAACCATCTCCTACTTAATTAATCAAAATCTAAATCTTACATTATATTTTGACAGGACTATCAATGATCCTAGGGTAACAACCGCCTATAAGAGAACTTCCACAGCTTTTGGAGGTCAACTTCGATTTAATTTAGGCCAATAGATTTTATCCTTACTTGATTCCTATTAATTTTGACTCCCTTATAAATATTTACAAACATGGATTTCCCACAAGAACTAAAGTACACCAAAGACCACGAATGGGTTAAAATTGATGGTGATGTTGCAACTATTGGAATCACTGAATTCGCTGCTGGCGAACTAGGAGATATCGTTTATGTAGAAGTTGAAACGACAGGTGATACATTAGATACCAACGAGGTTTTTGGCTCTGTAGAAGCAGTGAAGACTGTTTCAGATTTGTTTATGCCTGTTTCAGGAGAAATTTTGGAAGTAAACCCTGAGTTGGAAGATGCTCCAGAATTAGTAAATGAATCTCCTTACGAGCAAGGCTGGATGATCAAGGTAAAAATCACTGGTGATTTACCTTCTGATCTGCTGTCTGCAGCGGAGTACGCTGAGCTAGTAGGAGAATAAGCATATATTTTGAGATTAGGACTTGCAATAGCTTGGCTTTTATTTATTGCCATTGCCATGTTGACTCCCGGGAATAATTTCCCAGATGCTTCATTCAACTTTCAAGACAAGCTGATTCACTTTATATGCTTCGGCACTTTAAGCTTTCTTTGGTGCGGAGTTGGTGTAAAAAGAGTGTCTGTAAGTGGTGTCAATGGCAGAGTTCTGAGCAACTATTTGATTTTCGGCGTAGCCGCTGGAATAGTTCTAGAATGCGCTCAAGTATATATTCCCTTCCGATCTTTCGAATATATGGACATGATTGTCAATGAAATAGGCGGGATAGCTGGTTTATTAGCATATTTTAAGATTCCGACCAGCAAGATTGGCTTGGATTAATGCCTATTAATTATTACAATTGTTAATTAGAATAAGAGCAAAATTTAACCTTAATAAACCAAACTTACCATGGAAGCAAAAAAGACTCCCAGCGCTGATCTAACCAGAAAGTCAGGAATGTTCCTGAATCTTGGTTTGGCTGTTGCTGTAGGTGCCACTCTTGCTGCCTTCGAATGGAAGTCATTTGACGATGGTTCTTTGAAAGACCTTGGTCAAGTAACTGATAACTTCGAAGAATTGCTAGATATTCCAATCACGGAGCAGCCACCACCACCACCACCACCGCCAATCGAGCAGCCTATCATTCAGGAGATTCCTGATGAGGTAGAAATTGAGGAGAAAATCGAAGTTAACTTCGATGTGGATGTAAAGGAAAAGACAGTAATTAAAGAAATCGTAATTGCTGAAGCTCCAGTTGAGGAAAAAGCAGATGCTATCTTTGATGTGGTAGAAAATCAGCCTGAACCTCCAGGGGGAATGTCAGCTTGGAACAAATACCTAAGCGACAATCTAAAATACCCAACTCAAGCAAGAAGAATGGGTACTGAAGGTACTGTAATCGTAGTATTCGTTGTAAACACAGATGGATCTATTCAAGATGTTGACGTGTTGAGAGGAATCGGCGGAGGCTGTGATGAAGAAGCTGTAAGAGTAGTAAAAAATGCTCCTAAATGGACTCCAGGTAAACAACGAGGTCGTCCAGTACGTACTCGAATGAGACTTCCAATTAGATTCAAACTGAGCTAATCACCAAGTAATTGTAAAGGCCCGATATATCGGGCCTTTTTTTTGCCTTTTGTTTAACAACTTTTAGCTTAGTTAAATAGTGTTAGACGATTATTATCAATGAGTTAGGTAGTGTAATTTATTAGAGTAGTTTTTTCTAACCTCTAATTTTACACTCATGGAACTTAAAAAAAAAAACCTAAGTCTGATCTTAAAAGATGGTCAGGCACATTGTTTAACTTAGGACTGGCAGTCAGTCTAGGTGCAGTATTAGTGGCTTTCGAATGGAAAGCTAATGAGCAAGTGGTAGTCCAAGATTTTTCAGGAATGGAAGATGATTGGGACATACTAGATGTTCCCATCACTAACCAAACTCCTCCCCCGCCTCCAGCTCCAATCGAGGTTATAATAAAGCCTGATGATATCATAATTGACAAAATTGATTTACAGACTATTGACATCAATACTACAGAAACCTCAGTAATCCCTGTAGTGGAAATCACTTCTCTCCTGTGGTCGAAACTGCAGATGTGATCAATGACTTTGTTGAAGTACAAGCGATGTTTAAAGGGGGAATGGACGCGTGGTACGCCTATCTCAAAAAGAATCTGGATTATCCTTCACAAGCCAGGAGAATGGGAACTGAAGGAATTGTAATCGTTCGTTTCGTCGTAAACACAGATGGCTCTATACAAGACCTTGAGTTTCTCAGAACGATTGGTGGCGGCTGTGATGAAGAAGCTAAAGAAGTAATAGGAAATTCACCAAACTGGACACCAGGAAGAATCGGTGGCAGAGCGGTGAGGTCTAGAATGACTATGCCAATTCGTTTCAGGCTTAACTAATCATTGAGCGAAGCTATTATTAATAAAAAAAAGGGCCTAAGCCCCTTTTCTATAATACATTTAACGATTGCTCTTTCACTTTTTCCAGCTCATCCTTCATCAGGATTACGTGTTTTTGCATTTCTGCATCGTTAGCTTTAGAACCAATAGTATTGATTTCTCTCCCTATTTCCTGACTGATAAAACCAAGTTTTTTTCCCTGGCTATTTTCTTCATTCAGGCTTTTTGAGAAGTATTTTAAATGAGTATCAAGTCTTACTATCTCTTCAGTAATATCCAGCTTCTCAAAGTAGTAGATCAATTCCTGCTCGAATCGATTAGCATCGAAAGAATTCTCGTCCAACCATTCATTGAAATGATTACGAATCTTTTGCTTAATTCTATCTTTTCGGTTGCCTTCCTCCTCTTCAATTTTCTTCAAGCCACTGGCTATCTTATTGATGTTTCCTTGCAACTTCTCTTCCAAGGAATTGCCTTCATCCTGTCTAAATGAATCACATTTATTCAAGGCAATCACCAATACTTTTTTGATTTCCTCCCAATCTGCCTGATCATCTCTTTGCTCCCCGGTCACCTGAGTGATTACACTTGGAGATTGTAGTGCGAGTTTGAATAGGTCTTGAGAATCGTCTTTTACGCTATCAGCAAGACCTTTGTATTTCAGGTAAAAGAGATTAAATAAATCTTCATTAATGCTTACAGGCATCTCCGCAGAGCCTTTAGACTGAAAGTCAATAGATATACTCACTTTGCCACGATCCAAAATGGATTGAACAAGGTTTCTGATTTCTAGCTCTTTATCATTAAACTGTCTAGGGCTACGGATAGAAAGGTCCAAAAATTTAGAATTGAGCGTTCTCACTTCCACTTGGATCACCATCCGCTCATCCTCAAATCCGGCATTTCCGAAGCCGGTCATTGATTTGATCATAATAAAATTTGTAGTTAGAAATTGAAGCCCAAAGTTACATAGAACTTTAAGTCTTCTGCTTCATAATTTCGAATTGGTCTTGCCACATCGAATTTGACGTAATAATTAAGTAAGACCGTACGTAATCCAGCTCCATAACTTTGTAACCAGGGATTGTTGAAATTATTCAGAACGATAGTGAACGGAGATCCTTGCGTATTGATTACTTCTGTATTTTGATCATTTACCCGCTCCCATGGAGCAGAATCATTCCAGGCTGATCCTATATCGTAGAATCCTACCAATTGGAAATTGCGAATGAAATTTGAAGTAATATTTCCACGTGTCAGATAAGAGAACACAGGAATTCTCAGCTCAGTGGTAAATGTCACCACATTTCTACCTCTAATTTCATCGTAATCATATCCTCTCAAATCCACAAAGTCAGCAAAGAGTATATTTGAATTCTCTACACCTGATGGATTTCTTATTGGAGACGATTCAGGTCTATTGGATGGTGGACTATAAAATGCATTGAAGAGCCAATTATCCATTCCCCCTACCATGTAGGTCTGAGGATTGTTCCCCATAAATGACCCGGCATATAACCTTGCTGCGAGAACTATATTCTTGTGAATTTTTCTGTATTCTCTCAGATCAAGATAAAAATTACCAAAAGACCGGTCTTTATTTCCGAAAGACTGATACTGTGTATATCCAATTTTCCCTTTGAATCCAGTCTGTGAGTAAAGGCCAACAGGTTGGGTACGGTCAAAGACAAATTCTGCCCTACCTCCCACATAATTGACATCAAGCTTATTTTGAGATGGATTCTGCCCATTGATCAATGAGTCTGAATTCAAATTAAAGTACTGAGTCTTTGCCACAAAAGGTGACAAAGAAAACCTTGCATTTGCGTTTAGCGGATATGAAACACCTGCTTCAACTTTGGTCAAGACATATTTCTGAAAAGTGATATCACCTTCGGTAATCCGCACAGTCTTACGGTCATATCTCGCCTTGAAATCAACTCTGCTTTTTAAATATTCATATTCAAAGAATATATCGCCGCCAGATCGGAAATCCAACGTAGTCAATACACCGCCTTGGAAAACATGATTGTCTAGCAAATCAGTCATTTTCCCGGTAAGTCCTATCCCAAAACCTCTCAAAGGATCAACCACGAACCTCGTATTGATACTGTTTATGAAAAACTGAGGTTCCATTTGTCTTGGCCCGGTCACTCTCTTTTTCAAACTCTGCTTCCGGAAAGTCTCCAGCAAATTGGTTTTAGACTCAGAATCTGAAGCGACTGAAGAACCAAGATTACTGGGCAATGTATCAAACGTGTAATTATCAGTGTTTATTCCATTTTTAGATTCAAAACTAAGTCGCTTTAGATCAATAGAAGAGGTTGTGTTTTTTGCTACCGTATCAAGTTTCGTTGGCTGTTGAGAATTCATTGTCGGCTCTCTTGTGACCGGTTGTAGATTGGCTTTCGCTTCTCTTTCTTCCAATAACCTTCTGGCTGCCAATCTTTCATTCAGGCTTTTTGCTTGTTCTAGCTGTATCCTTGGCGTACTTGGAGTAAATTGGTCAGAATTAGAGAATCCCTCTACCACCAGATAGCTTTCTCTACCATCCCTGATAGAATAAGCCATTTTATTCATTCTGCTGTTTACGTCAAATGCCTCTATGCTTTTATTATAGGCTGAAATTTGGTTCGACACCTGATTTCCAATACTCATCCGCATCAGGTTATTTATACCGCTAAGATCACTCAAGTAAACAATTGAATTGCTATTCACCTTTCGAGGACTTATGTTTTTGCTATTCGAGTTGGTCAGTTGTTTGGTGATGATCGTATCCGTCACCTGCACCATGAAGAGGTTATAGTAATTAGGTAAAGATTTCAATTCTAGATTATTACCTAAAAGTGAATCTGGAAGATTAGTCGCATTGGAAGAGTATATAATAGTGGAGTCATTCAAAAATACAGGCGTCAGTTCGTCAAAAGAATCATTTGTCAATCGCTTCCCTGCACCTCTTGCATTCAATGTGTATATATCTGACTTCCCATTTGAGATAGCAGAAAGGACCATGTTTTTTCCTGTGCTATTGAAATCAAGACTTAATATTTGGGTGATGTTCCTGAGGAAAATCTTATCTTGATTTGAGCCATCAAGTGATCTCAACCTCAGTGTGGTAAA
>TARA_R110000850_G_scaffold265389_1_pt1 | contig 12209 bp, 12 predicted proteins | sample TARA_R110000850 | Tara Oceans TARA_R110000850 (sample SAMEA4397586) | marine metagenome | biome: Polar Biome; feature: [SRF] surface water layer (ENVO:00010504); material: water (ENVO:00002006), including particulate matter (ENVO:01000060) such as... | depth 5 m | reverse complement strand
CCCCCGCAAACTCTGCTTCATTGTTGAAATGTGCCATAATACCACGGGTAAAATAGACAAACCCACCAGGCACCGCAAAGGCATTAATCACAGGTGAATCCACGATTTTGAACTCGTAGGCCAATTTTGGGCGATGGGAGATTGCCGCCATTTCATTTCCCTTCGTAGTGATAAATTCTTGGAGTTCTGGATCTTCATAAAGACCAAAAAAGGCGATAATTTCAGGATCTGACTGCTGCCCCATGGCAACTTCCTGAGCTTCAGACATCAAAACAAGTTGCTTTTTCCCGGTAACCGGATTGATTGCACAGGAACTTAAACCCAAGAGTATAAATGCTGTACAGAGGCTAAGGTAATTGTTGAAAGTTCTCATATGATGATAAGTTTGGCGGCTATAATTTAATGAGATATGGAAAATTTCATTCCACTTTATTAACTAAGTCAAATTAGTTTATTTCTTCCTTGGTAAAAGTGATTCTTTAGATCCAAAAAAAGAGAATTTACTCCATAGAATATAGTTTACGCTTTAAGTTGGTGAGATTTTCAATTACCACCTACTATCCAAATCAATTCGGAATTCAACTAGCTACCCTACGTCAAAAGCTCAAGCTCCGCCACGGACAGGCACTTCAGGCTTGGCCGAAATTCTTTAATCTCTTCATTTCCAAATGGCTAATCGTGATTTGACTGCGTTTCAGTCCCCAACTAGATCGTGTTGATAAAATTCTTATTTTAGACTCATAAAGCAGCAAAATCAACATTCCTGATGGAAAGCTAGCTGCTAAACATAGGTAAATTAGCAAGTCGTAAAACACCTAACCGATTCCAGAAATAAGCAGATTTTATGGAATTATTATCAGGATGTATTACAATGACCATAATCCACCGCACTTTCTTGTGATCTATCAAGAAGATGAAGCTCTGGTCGATATTAAGACCTTGGAAATACTGCAAGGACATTTACCAAAAAGAGCCAAAACATTGGCAATTGAATGGGCAATAGAGCATAGGGATGAATTGATAACTAATTGGCAAAAAGCCAGTGACCGTGAACCATTGGACAAAATTGAACCTTTAGATTAAAACAACTAAACAATGATAAGTATAACCAAATACAGCATAGAAGGGAATAAAAGAATCCATTTCAACTTTAGCGATGGCTCGGAGAAGACTATTGATTTTGAGCCATTTATAGGAAAAGACAATCTAAGCAAGCCACTTGCAGAACCTTCATATTTTGAAAAAATTGCACTTTATGAAAATGGCCGAGGAATTTACTGGCCAAATGATTTTGATTTTTGCCCTGATTTTTTACATCAATATCAGGCAGATGAAAAGGTGTTGGTGAAAGAGTAGAGGTAATCAGCTGGCTCTAATCTAATTTTAACTGCATACTTGCACAATCTCTCAAGGTAGATGGAATGATGGTGAGTGTACTTATGTGGAGACAAGGAATAAAAAATCAGGTCAATCCAACAAACCTAATGCCTCGACTTTCAACTTAAATTCACTAATCTTAGAAACTTCTGTCTTTCTCAAACCCTTAATATTCCTCTTGCATCCCTCAGTATAACAAACCTCATCTATTGGATCATTTTGATGATTCTTTTCACAAATGAATTTCTCTTTGGGACTTCCCAAAAGGCTTTTCACCATTTCAATTTTCCCAGTATTTGGCATAGCATTCAGACCATCCAGAATTAAGTTCATAAGTTCTAAATCCTGAACATTATAAGATCTCTTATCAGAGTGTAAAGTAAGAATCAGATTATGATAATCTCCTTTTTGTAAAAGCTCTAAAGATTTAACTGGTTCAAAACTTTTGCTCTCTTGAATTAATATGGATCATACATGAAGGCACCTGCATGAGTAGTAATAAAAATCTCATCTTCCCCAGAATAATCAGCAGTTGAAAAATACCTGGTTTTAAAACTATCTTTTCCATCTTCACTTCGGTTCGCGCTTGCAAGGGTTTCTCCAGTTGCACTAACCCTTAAAAGTTCATCAGTCTGAAAATCAAAAAACAAATACTCAGACCCCTCCTCCCTTACATCTATCAAATTAGGTTTCGTTAACCTGTCAATCACCAAACTATCGGTAATCACCAACTCGGGAATGTAGGCCTCTGATTGTGTTTCTTGGGTCTTTTCGCTACAAGCAACTAACCAAGCGAAAAGAAGTACTAGCAAAAAATTCTTCATATATCTAAATTTCCTAATAAGATAGGTCATGAAGCGAAAAGTGCAAAATTGATTGAGATTTTTTAGCAAACCTGACATGAATCAAACAATTAAAAGAGCAAACTGACTAAGTTCCGAATACACATTGCTAAAAGTATGCTTTCAAAGAAATGTGTATTTTCTCTACTCTCTATCAGAAGTTTACCTTAATTTAAAATCGATTCCTGAACGGAATTGAATTTTAAAATAGAACTAGCAAATAAGCCCACTAAACGTAATTATGAAAAGATTCCTGCTTGGATTAAACTCTCTTTTACTACTTCTGATTTTCATAGGATGTAATTCCAACACCAAAGAATCAGAAACCACCATTGGTTTTAACCTCCAGGAATCCGACCTCCCAGATTATGAAAAAGATATAGACCATCAAGGTCTACTTACTGCATGGGGAGACCGTCAAGGGGAATCTATTCGGACAGGCGAGCATATTTACAACAATATCTGTTTCAATTGCCACGGAAACCCTGAACAAGAAGGCTCCATGCCGAATGCTTTCAAGTTTTGGAAAGATGAATTTAAAGTAGGGAAAGATCCCTATTCCATCTATCAGACGCTCACCAGAGGCTACGGTTCCATGCCTCCACAAGTCAATTTGACTCCTGTAGAAAAGTACGATATCATCAATTACTTAAGGGAAACCTTTTTGAAAGAGGCTAACACAACTCAATACATCGAAGTCGATTCCATCTACTTGGCAAGCTTACCATCAGGCACAAATACAGGTCCCGCTGCCAAAGAATTTAAGCCCTGGGCTGAAATGGATTATGGGAATTTTCTGATCAATACCTATGAACTTGTTGGTCTCGATGCAGCACCAAGAAACCGTTCAACCGGTCCTGCTCCGCTTCCAGATGAAAATCTTATTAATTCAAATTTCGCCTATAAGGGAATTGCAGTAAGACTAGATCAGGGTGAAGGTGGAGTGGCAGCGGGCAAAGCCTGGATGATGTTTGACCACGATCTCATGAGAGTTGCCGGTGCTTGGACTGGAGATGGTTTTATAGATTGGGAAGCCATTTTATTTAATGGAAGACACAATATTTCACCGAGAACTGTTGGTGAACTCCATTTTGAAAACCCTGTAGCTCCAGCCTGGGCAAACCCAGCGACCGGTAACTTTGACGATCCCAGATTTACTGCCAGAGACAAAAGGAAGTTCGGTCCTTTACCTCGTGAGTGGACACATTATGAGGGCCTCTACCAATACAAAGATCGAGTGATTATTTCCTACACGGTGGGCAAAGCGAAAGTATTGGAAACTTTTGGACTGGAAACTTTAGATGATCAACCCGTTTTCACCAGAACATTAAACATTTCTGCTTCTGATAAAACACTCAAAATGAGAGTTGCTCCTAGCAGCACATCCGTTGCATTGGTAGGAGAAGGAGCAGTATTGAAAGATCAGGGAGGATTTAAGGTATTGGAAGTAAATCCAAACCAGCCAATGAAAATCAAATTATTGATGGCAAAATCAGGAATAACGGGACTTCAGGAATTTGCTAAATCTTCATCCCAACCAGAGGATTTGAAAACCTTAATAAAAGGAGGTCCTGCCAGATATCCTGAAAAGTTGACCACCGAAATCCTCAAGGGTGAGCAAGAAGGTCCTTTTCAAGTTGATATTTTGAATCCCCCTTTTGACAGTCCATGGAAAAATCAATTCAGATTAAGTGGTCTGGACTTTTTCAAAAATCCCAACAAAGGTGTGATTTGCTCTACTGACGGAGACGTTTGGTTGGTGGAAGGTTTCCTGGAAGATTCCGGAGAACTTACCTGGCAACGAATCGCTTCTGGTTTGTTTCAGCCTCTGGGAATAAAAGTGGTCAATGAGGAAATCTATGTCACCTGTAGAGATCAGCTTGTTCGCTTACATGATTACAATGGTGACTTGGAAACGGACTTTTACGAGAGCTTTAATAATGATCATCAGGTAACTGATCACTTCCATGAATTTGCCATGGGGCTTCAGGTCGATGATGAAGGGAATTTTTATTATGCTAAAAGTGCTCGCCATGCAAGAGAGGCGTTGATTCCTCAGCATGGAACATTGATTAAAGTGAGTAAGGATGGCCAAAAGACCGATATCATCGCCAAAGGTTTCAGAGCGGCAAATGGAGTCTGCATCAATCCTGACGGGACTTTTATCGTAACGGATCAGGAAGGTCACTGGAACCCTATGAATAGAATCAACTGGGTAAAAGAGGGCGGATTTTATGGAAACATGTTCAGCTACAACCCACCTGCTGACAGCACGGAAAATGGCATGGGACTTCCCTTAGTCTGGGTAGAAAGAGATATAGATCAATCACCCTCCGAACTGCTTTGGGTAGATAGCAAAAAGTGGGGAGCACTAGACGGAAAGCTTTTGAACTTCTCTTACGGCTATGGGAAAATCTTTGTCATTCCCTATGAGACAGTTGGGGAGCAAGTACAGGGAGGAATCTTCGAATTACCGATTCCAAGATTCTCTACCGGAGTCATGCGCGGAAGATTCAATCCCGGAGATGAGCAGTTATATCTTTGTGGCTTATCGGCTTGGGGTTCCACACAGCCACAATTGGGAGGACTTTATCGAATACGAAAGGTAGATCAACCCATGGTTATTCCTGTTGGAATCAAAGCAACTACAGCGGGGATTGAGCTAAGTTTTACAGCCGAACTGGATCCCGCCAGCGTCAATCAAATCACAAACTATACCGTGGAAACATGGGATTTGTTGAGATCAAGAAATTACGGATCAAAGCACTACAATGAAAAAACACTCACCGTCACCAAAGCTGAGCTAGGGAAAGACAAAAAAACGATACTACTGACTATCCCCGAAATCAAACCAACTTGGGTCATGGAAATTCAATACAAGGTGAAGGATAAGAATGGAAAAAGTATTGAAGGATCAATTCAAAACACAATTCATCAATTGGGCGAAATCGCGGCTAGGTGATACTCATAAATTGGCGGTTTAAAACTGAAAGCCAGACTACTGACTAGTTAGGATCAGCAGCTTTTATAGAAATGCTTTTGCACAAGTCTAGCTTCGATTTCCTTGGCAGTTTTCATGACAGAAAGCCCTCCCAAATTAGTACACCTAAGTGTGTTGGGGATACTTTTCCCAACCTCATACATGGTTTCAGGGATATCGCTTTTACCACTTTCGATAAAAATGATGTCACCCCTTTGGGGGTTATCTTACCTGATAAACACGTCTAAAGCTATAATCCTTTCATCCCTTCGGGATTTAAAAGCCAGTATGGCTGAAATTATTATAGAATAGATTGGGTATGCATGTAATAAAACCACGTAAGGGGTGATATAGATTTTAAAAGCGATTTCCCTGTACATGGTTTCTATTGCTTCATCCAAAGGAATCAAGTGTTCATAATTTGCCAAAGCCATATTTGCACAGGACAAGGCATTGGAAGCAGTCATCACATTTTTGTTGAGGCAGGGTGCCTCTACCCCATTTCCAATTGGATCACAGATCATTCCTAAGGAACTCTGCAAAGCCATGGAAGCAGCAGAAATACTTTGATTCAAGCTTGCTCCTGCCCCTGCTGTCTTGTCGGTAAAATGATCCACAATCCAAATCTGAAAAATGAAAGTCCCTAAAAAAACCAAAAATTGAGTTCTTTGAAACCGTGAAAACCTACTATCTTGGGAATAAGATCTTTCCGGGGAAAACTATGGACAAACTCATGGGAAATCCATCCAATAAATAGCTGTTCGATGAAGTATGAAAACAAAACCGACCAACTCGAAGACCAAAATGAAGTTCAGTAGCTGCAAAACCAAAGAAATCAACCAAGGAATGTCCATAACAGGCCACGGCTTTCCCGAAAAAAAATCGGGACAGGCTGTTCAACACACTTTTAACCGCAATCCGGGGAGCCTCATTTCCGATGGCTCTCTTTTTTGCGCGGATTGCGTTTAAAACTCTTTACGTTAGGCACCATTTTAAACCACAACAATGAGTAGAAAAACTGACATTGAAGCTCTTCTTAATCGGGCTGACAAGACTCTTCCAAAAATTAATGAAGAGTATGAAAAAGCACTTCACGCACAGTCAATTTCGGCAGACCTGCGAATTGACATTAAAGACTATTTTGGGAATTTACGTTCCGTTCTTGACTATTTAGCTCATGACATTGTGGAGATGTATTGCCCTAATGCTAACCCAAGAGACATTCTATACTTCCCAATTCGAGCAGACCAAGCTTCATTCGACAACGTAATGAAAAAATCATATCCAGACTTGCAGACAAATTATAGAGATATTTATGACGTTCTTGAAGAATTACAGCCATTTAAAAAACCTGAAAATGTGTGGCTGACACACTTCAATAAATTAAATAATGAAAATAAACACGAAAGACTTGTCGCACAAAAACGAACCGAGACAAAAAGAGTAAATGTTCAAATCAAAGACGGTGGTGGTGTTTCGTGGGACCCATCCGCAGTTAAATTTGGTTCAGGTGTTTTTATTGGTGGCGTTCCTGTAAATCCACATACACAAATGCCGAACCCTTCAAACACACAAACCGTGACAATTGAAACTTGGGTCGACTTTCAATTTGACGATATCAATGTTTCAGCTATTTGGCTGACTAGAGAAAGCTTGAAGCAAATACAAACAATATACAGCCACCTTAAAGACAAGATATAAACAAGACAATGACAGGACTCATTTTGAAGTTATCTTTCAACACAGTAGGCGAAGCAAATTTAGAAGGCGGAATATGCGGAAGCTTTTTTTTATTAGCTCTAACTTAGTGGTTACTGCTCAACACGTTCTAAATTCAAATACTTTTAGGCCGAATGTAGGATTTAGTAAATGCCAAGTTTGGCTTATAGCACAACCTAATATAATTATAGAAATAAAATTAAAGGATATAATCGAACACTCTGAAATTGACACAACCCTCATTCAATTTTCAAAGAGTTTTCCAATTAAAGTAAGAAATTCTTCTTTAAATAATGTTGACTCTGGACATGAATGTTATAATGAAGGCTTTACCGGGGGACAAATGCCTAATATGAAAGTAAGTTGGGGTCCAAATGGTTTAATTATTTCTTCATGTTCTGACAACAAAATAATTGCAAACGGACATGGGCAAATAAAGCAAAAATGTATTATGACTGTTAATGCAACAGATATTAAAATGACAAACGTAATTGGTTATGCAACTTCTTATGGTGGCGTAGTTGGTATGTCTGGCGGACCATTAATTTGCAAACAGACTGACGAAATTCTTGGACTAATGTCTATGGGACTTCCTGCTGACAATCCAATAAAGGACTCATTATTTGCGGTTTCGATTCAAGAAATAAATAATAGAATAAAAAACTGGTGGTAACAACTAGGTTTTCGTGCGGCTTGCAAAGCCAAGCATGAAACCGCTGTTGCACGGAACCGGTGAAGTTCTTATGGGGATTGAGTCGGAATTTTTGTGATCAGTTGGGTTTTCCGGTGAGTTCAAAAAGTAAATTATATCTGGCAATACCAGCATAAAGCCAAAAAAAGGATCTTTTTCAGCCCTTTTAGACCTGTTTTAGAAGGGCTTTATTGTGGCATGGGCATAGCATCCAAGCCCTACCATTTTGGGATTTATAAAGCGACTTTCTTAGGAAGGTATTTGCTTTTTGGTGGCCCACGTTTGGGGATCCGCTGTATGCTGATCATGGATTCTTTGTCACAGCAAGCACAATACCTTGGATTGTAGGTTTCCAAAACTCTTTTTTCCTGTTCAGGTGGAAGACTTCCCAGTTCCTGATGGATCAGTGGAATGCTCACTTTTTTGGCTGAGCTTGCCAATATCCCAAAGTGCCGGATCCGTACCAATCCTCTGGGTAGGATGTGCATGGAAAACCTTCTGAAATTCCTAATCCAAAACATATGGAATGCTCGGAGCGATACTTTTGACTTGAAAGATCCGAATAAAAGTATATTAGTTGAAGGTGAGTAAATGGTAACCCTAACTCCTTCTCAATCCCCCAATCTCAACAAGTTCACCTTCTTAGACAAGCAAATCAACAAACCCTACGCTAATCCGCGCCTTCTTCGCGCCCTTTGCGGTTTAAAAAAAGCATAAAAAAAACCGAGCCTCACAGCCCGGTTCCAATGTTGGTTTTCGTCTTCAGTTGTTATTTTTCAAGACTGATGTACTGTATGAATTCGTTTCTTGATTGCTCGTCTTTTTCGAATTTGCCTGAGTAAAAAGAAGTCACCGTAGAACTCTGTGTGTCCTTCACCCCTCTGGAGCTGACACACATGTGATAGGCATCGATAATTACCGCCACATCGTCTGTTCCAAGAGCCTCTTTCAGTTCATTCCCGATCTGCATGGTCAGTCTCTCTTGCACTTGTGGGCGCTGAGAGAAATACTGCACGATTCGGTTGATTTTGGATAGTCCGATTACGCTTCCATTGGAAATGTAGGCCACGTGAGCTTTTCCGTATATCGGCACGAAATGATGCTCGCAGTGAGAATGCACGGTGATATCTTTCTCCACCAGCATCTCATTGTACTTGTATTTGTTTTCAAAAAGCTTTGCGACAGGCTTATTCTTCGGATTTAGCCCAGAGAATACTTCCTTCACATACATCTTTGCTACACGGTGCGGAGTGCCTTTGAGACTGTCATCTGTGAGATCCAGCCCCATGATGTTCATAATTTCTCTGAAATGCTTCTCGATCAACTCGACTTTCAGCTCATCATCCATTTCAAAAGCATCCTCTCGAAGCGGTGTCTCCAGTGAAGTTCCTACGTGGTCTTCACCGATTTCCTCAAATGAAGCGCGGGCGATTTTAATTCCCATCGTATTCAACAAAGTTTCTTTCTGTTTCATAAAGTCGAATCGTTAACTCGAATTTTCGATCAATTTTTTCCCTTAAAATATTCCAAATAACCACTGCAATGTTCTCAGCGGTTGGGTTAAGTTCTTTGAATTCATCGGTATCCAGGTTTAAATTTTTGTGATCTAATTTCCTCAACACATGCTCCTTGATTAAGTCACTAAGCACTTTCATGTCATAAACATATCCAGTTTGCGGATCTACTTCCCCTTTCAGCTTCACAACCAATTCATAGTTGTGACCATGGAAATGGGGATTATTGCACTTTCCAAAAACGGCTTGATTTTGTTCATCTGACCAGTCAGGATTATGAAGGCGATGTGCCGCGTTGAAATGTTCTTTTCTATAAACTGATACTTTCATGGAATGCTGAAACAGCCGCTTTTCTATTTTTGTTTGAATTATTTTTCTATTTGTCTGTTAGAGTACTAGAAGTATCCTGATTGAAAGGTAAATAATTTTGGAAACGCAAAATTACAGATTAATAATTGGTACCAAAATCAAAGTCCTATCTCGTATAGCCAAGAACGGATAAAGCCGCTGAGAAGGTTCACGAAAAATAATTCACATCTTTTATGGTCAAAATCATAAGAGACTGACTTCAAGTTCGTTTGAAGTCACAGGATATCCTCCTAACTTTGCAAAATCACCCAAATGCTTATGCTATCACAAACACTTGCGATTACCTTCCTATTGTTTATAGGAATTTTCCCAAATCCAGATTTCAAAGAAAATAATACAAATACCTCCTCCATCGACCCAGTCACCGCTATTTACGATGGACTTCATATTAAAAACGGAGTTCTTCCTTCCAGAGAAGTATTCACCTTGGCTATCCAAGGTTGGAACAAAATGAAAGGAAATCTCAAATCAAAAGTTCTCACAGTAATTGATTTCAGCCTTCCTTCTACCGCTAAGCGGATGTGGGTGATAGATCCTGAAAAAGGTGAAGTGCTATTGAATTCAGTGGTTTCTCACGGTAGAAATTCCGGGGACCTAATGGCAAATACCTTCTCTAATGCGCCAGAATCCTTCAAAAGCAGCTTAGGTTTCTATAAAACTGCCGAAACTTACTCTGGCAAACATGGCTATTCTCTTAGATTGGATGGGCTGGAAAAAGGCTTTAATGATCAAGCTAGAAATCGAGCAATTGTAATTCACGGAGCAGATTATGCCCGTGAAGAATTTGCCGAATCAGTTGGAAGATTAGGAAGAAGCTTAGGCTGTCCTGCCCTTCCAAGCGAACTTTCTGCTCAGGCCATTGATCTGATCAAAGACGGTTCTCTACTTTTTATCTTTGGAAAAGACGATAATTACTTATCAAAATCAAGCCTGATCAAGGCTTGATTTTTTGCTTTTAAGCGCTTTCAGTAATGATTGGTCTCTTTCATAGACATCAGATCTGAAATTAGCTTTTCCGTTTTTGTCTGCCCAGAAAGTCATATAAACTAGCACCACTGGTATTTCTCTATCCAACTTCACTACCTCTTCGTTGGTCTGATTCATCGCTTTTTGGATCTTTTCATCATCCCAAGACTTATCATTTAGCAAAATCTTAGCGAATTGATCTGGATTCTGAATTCTGATACATCCGTGACTTAGTGCTCTTGTCTCCCGATCAAAAAGACTTCTAGCCGGCGTATCGTGGATGTAAATATTGTAATCATTTGGGAACATGAATTTCACCAAACCTAAAGAATTGTCTCCTCCTGGCTTTTGTCTAACTCGGTAGCCTTTTTCTTTTGAAAAATTGACTTGAGAAGCTTTCACCACTTCTCCACTTCCATCCACCACTTCCATATTCTTCTGAGAGAGATAGTTTGGATTCTTCTGAACTGATGGGATAATCTCATCATTGGTGATCGATTCGGGAATATTCCAATAGGGACTAAAAACGATGTAACTCATCGGCGCCGTGAAAGTCGGTGACTCATTATATTCTTTTCCCACAATCACTTTTGCTGTGAAGGCAGTGTCTGATTTATTCATGTAGTCCAACTGATAGTTGGCGATGTTCACAAGAACCATCTCCTGATCCCAATCCATTTCTGGCATCCAACGCAGTCTTTCCATGTTGATGGATGCGATATCGATGAGATTTTGAGGGGAATTATTGAGCGATTCAGCGACTAAGGAACCGATCACGCCGTCAGGATTCATTCCGTTGGACTCTTGATATTTCTGCAATCCTGCAAACATGGTAGAGTCAAAAAGTGAAGGATCTGCTGTTTCATAAGGCTTCAAAACATCCCAAAAGATCAAACGCTTACGCAAAGCTGGAATAGCTTCATGCTTCTCTCCTACTTTGATGGCGCCATCTACCTTAGCAAAATCCCAAGTAAGTGTATCATTCTTCTGAATCTGGTATAGCTCCTCTATCGCTTCTCTGCCATGTGCATATAAGTCTGAAGTAGGATATAGACTAGCCAAGGTCTTCTCCACGGAACTTCCATTTGCTACTTTTTCCAATAATCCAGTGTAATTCACGTCAGTTTCCTTCTCTTCAAACTTCCAAGTTGGATCCAAGCTTGAAGGATTCACTTTCCCTTTTTCCAAGTCATGGGCTAATCTGAAAAAGCTATCAGTAAGCAAAAGTTCTAAGTTGACTTTCTCTTCTGAGGAAAGATTTCTGAATTTCTTATTCTCTTTCTCCTGATTAGAAGAAAGTTCATAGATGTTGGCCAGGTTATAATCTTCAGGCTGCAAACCATCATATTTTGAGTTTTCAATCTGAGCGAGCATTTCCTTTCCGGTTTTGGAAAGTGTCCCGTTGAAAAGCCAAACTTCCATATATTCTCTACCAGCATAAAAGCTCTGAATTTCTTCTGAATAATTCGAGTTGGCTAAAACACCGGTTTTCTCTCCAGTTAGATTTGCCTGCAGTTCATCTGTCAAATCAGATCTGCGTTGGTTAAAAAACCAGATGAGTCCTACTGCAAGGAGTAGAACTGCGGATATTGGGACGATTATCTTCTTATTCATAAAAGGCATTTTGTATCACCTTCTACTAGTCAAAGTTCATACGCTTAATTTTTTGTAAAAATAAAATCCCGCGAACCCCATTTATCTCACTACAAATCAATGATTTAAGACAGACTGAAATTGTAGAGCGAAAAAAT
>TARA_R110000850_G_scaffold272892_2_pt1 | contig 12210 bp, 3 predicted proteins | sample TARA_R110000850 | Tara Oceans TARA_R110000850 (sample SAMEA4397586) | marine metagenome | biome: Polar Biome; feature: [SRF] surface water layer (ENVO:00010504); material: water (ENVO:00002006), including particulate matter (ENVO:01000060) such as... | depth 5 m | reverse complement strand
CAGTTAATGGAGATATGAAGGTTAATGCTATGGCCGAGGAAGCTCTAAGGGCTTATGTATATTGGAAGCTCGTACAGAGAAGAAGAAATGTTCCTTTACAGGAGAAAGAAGCAGCTAGGAGAGATTTTTACAATGAGAAAAGATTAGCAAGAGCTAGAATAGTAAACTTCACTCCTGACCAAGCAAGACAAATTACAAGAAAAGGTTTTAAGCAATCTCCTAAATTCTAAACATGGCTATAGAGAAAAAGATATTTGCAGGTGGAGGGATGGATATGGATACCAACGAAAGGTTCATGGCTAAAACAGATTATAAAAAAGCTGTTAATTGTCGTGTAACTAAATCTGACGAAGGTAATGATGGTATCGTAGAAAATACTCGCTCTAACTTCTTGCATTCAAATGCTAATATACAAGCAGGAGATACTGTTATAGGAGCTTATGAAGATAAGAGTACGCAATCTGTAATCTATTTTGTTCATGCGGCAGATGGAAACCATGGTATATACAGAAGACCAGCTAAAGCCAATATAGAAACTATTATACAAGACCCTATCCTTAACTTTGATGTTAATCATCTTATTACAGGAATCAATGTAGTAGGTTCTGATGAAGATATATTCCCTGAAGGATTATTATACTGGACAGATGACTTCAATCCTCCTAGAAAGATTAATATACATAAGGCTATTAATGGTCTGTATTCATCAGTTATAGACGAGCAAACTTTAGATGCAGTTAAATATCCACCAAGAAAACATCCTGTATGTTCTAGTTTCAAAACAGATGATTCAATTAAATCTAATCAATTAAAAGAGAAGGCATGGCAATTTACATATAGGTACATATATGATGATTTAGAAAAATCAGCTTGGTCTCCTATAAGTCCAAATTATATTGATGAATCATTTTCGGCTTATCATAATGAATTTGGAGTGGTCTCATATAAAAACAACTGCATCCCTATATATTTTAAATCAGGTCATCATACTGCCGATAGAATACAGATAGCGGCAAGAAATACTAATGGTATTGATGATTTTATTTTAATTGCAGATATAGATAAAAAGTTAGTTAATGAAATGATACCAGTATCTATTCCTTCGACATTTACTGGAGCTTCTTCTCTTACTCTTGAATCTACATTATCTGACAATTCAACGTATAAGTTTTTATTTTATAATGACAGCGTATATTCTACTGTAGACTCTATTGATTCTAGTAAACTTTATGATGATATACCTCATCTTGCAAAAGCACAAGAAATAGTTGATGGAAATAGAATGGTTTACGGGAATATAGAGACAGGACAAACTGTTAATGAAGATATAGATATTTCACTAACCCCAGACCACAAAGAATCTTCTGATATTTCAAATAATATAACTGAATATAATATAAATTCTGATTTTCAAGTAAAAACAGTATGGGATGAGCCTGGAAGCAACTTGCTTCATTTAACAGAAAGAAGGTGTCGCTTTCAATTAGAGGTAAGATTTTTAATACCTGAGCCAGACCCTACCTGCACTAGTATATATCATATAGAGGTAGAGGATTTTATTTTTGGAGGTACAGTTATTGAAGATGATGACACTTGGAGTAGTTATAGAAACGGACAATACCCTCACCTCTCTGTTTTAAATATAAATTATGGTTCATCTTTGTTTCCAGCTGGTAGTAGTGCAGCTAATATAGCTTCTGGCATAGTAAACGATATGAATTTAGCAAACGCATCTACATTCTTATATAATAACATACAAAGCTCTGCACCATCGGGGGCTTATACTGGATTCACATTTTTACATGGCACAGGAACATGGTCTTCCTATACCTCTGGGGGTAATCAATATGTTAGGTTTAGAGTTTCTACAGATAAAACTCCAGAGAAACTTCAGTGGTCTACTGCTGGTAGCCCTGACATAAGAAGTATAAGAACTGGAGGTTCAAATGTTTCTGATGGTATATACGGGTATAATAGCAATTGGACTCCATTAGGGCAGAAAGCAAGAGTTACTCAATGGCTTGATTACGGAAGCTCTAGTCTCGCTAATAAAGTTCAAGTATTCGCTGGTCAAAATATACCTCAACATCATGTATCGGCAAATGCTGTATCTTACTTTACGCATGGTACTATATCAGGGAGTTATGCTTATTCTTTATATGTTAGTAAAGATATAATGGGTTCTAATTTCAGTGGTACTCTTATTAAGTTAGAAACGCAGTGCATGATAATATCTAACTCAGATGCTTCGGTTATTACGAATATAGCAATTTTTGCTGACAATGTACTAAAACAAGAAGTGATATGTAATTCAATAAATTTTAAATCAGTATATTCATCTTTTAAAACAGGAGCAAAACATAGATTTGGATTAGTCTATTACGATAGAGCTAATAGAAGTTCTTCTGTAAAATTAGGTAAAGTTAGTGATGTATATATACCAAGAGTAGCGGAAATAGTACCGTCATACATAAATTCTAGTGGTGTTAATTCTCAAACATATTCAGGAGAATGGCATATTGATTGGGAAATAAATCATTCACCTCCAGATTGGGCTACACATTACCAATGGGTTTATGGAGGAAATACTTTAACTAATAATTTTATTCAATTTGTTACCGATGGGATTTATGACGGAGCTCATGCATTAACAGATAGCGGTCAAATAGATGATACTGGGAAACCTATAACATCAGGAAGTTATAAGGAAAGTATATTAGTAGATATTACAAACATAAGAAAATATCAAGAGGGAGAAAGCGGTAGTGTTGTGAAATATAATTTCAAAGAAGGAGACGTATTAAGATTTGTTCTAGACAATGTGGATGCTCCTTGTAATTCAACCACAAATACAGAGAAAGTTACTCCTTATGAATTTAGAATTGTTGGAATTGCTGGTGAAAATGGACTTCCATCTATAATAAGGAGCGATAGTGGGTATGCTCCTGCACCTACAAATGAATTTGATTCCAAAGATTTTTTAGTTTTATCAAGAGAAAGCTCATTAGTTACGTTATCTTCTTCGGCTAACCCTCCTCCAGTTGTTGATATAGTGACCCCAATTGCTATTTTTGAGAACTATACTTTAGAGATATATTCTCCTTTAAAAAATACTGAAAATGATACAGTTATTTATAATGAATTTGGTCATGTTGGAGATATTATAACAATTAATGGGGAAAAGATTCATAAAAGAGTACAAGGGGCTTATCAGAATCAGATAATAGGAGTTCAACCTACAACTGGAAGATTTACTGATGGGGATGTATATTTTAAATTAAGAAACTCTAAATCAGATAAAATAATAACTCCAGTAGAGTCGCTTCATTTCTCTGATAAATTCAAATCAGATTACTGGGATAAAGGTAGGCCTAACGCTCTTCTAGAAGACTTTAAAAGAAGTAGAAAGCATTCAACTTGTTTATACTCAGAAGCTTACATACCTAATACAAATATAAATGGACTATCTTCTTTCTTCCCTGATGTATCATTTCAGGAGTTCGAGAGAGATTATAATTCAATACAGAAGCTTCATTCAAGAGATAATAAATTAATTATCTTCCAAGAGGATAAAGTATCTCAATCATTAGTAAACAGAAATGTTCTTTACAATATAGACGGTAGTGGGAATGTAGCTACATCTGACTCTGTATTATCTCAGGCAGTACCTTATCTAGGTAACTACGGTATTAATAAGAATCCAGAATCATTTGCCGCTTATGGTAGTGCAATGTACTTTGTAGATATGAAGAGAGGTGCAGTTGTAAGGTTATCTAATGATGGATTTACTCCAATCTCAGAATATAAAATGAAGAACTTCTTTACTGATAATTTTGAAGAAATAGTTCAACATAAAGGAGCTGGCCGACATAGAGTTCTTGGAGTGTATGACACTAAGTTTAATGAATATGTAATATCATCAGAAGGAGTATGGACTTACATGCTTATTCCAGATTTAGATGGGAATATGATTTCCATTAAAGATAAGCAAATAATAGCTCCATATACAATAGGATTCTGTGAATCATCTAATAGATGGAATTCATTCTATTCTTATATCCCTGAGATGATGTGTAGCAAAGGAACTGGATTTGTTTCGTTTAATGAAGGTAACATATACAGACACAATATATCTGGAACATATATAAACGCTCAAGGAGAATTAAAATCATACAATACTTACAATAACTTCTACGGAGTTGATTATGATTCTGAATTATGGGTTGTTAGTAATGAGGCTCCATCAAATAATAAGGTGTACCAATCGTTCAGTCAGGAAAGTGATGACAAATGGGGAGTAACATTCACTAGTCCTAATGGACAGGAAACAGCTCTATTAGCAGAGGATTTTGATACTAGAGAGAATATACACTATAGCGATATAATGAATGATGTAAATAGTGACGGAGGATTAATTGAAGGAGATAGAATGAGGGATGTCACTTTACTAGCTAAATTAAAGATATTTTCTAATAAGCTAACTAAGGTATTTGGAGTTAATTTCAACTTCGCCCCTAGTCAACGAAGCAATAAATAACTTGCTTATTTAATATTAAATGGGTATATTTGTAATATTAGATTTAAGCTACCATAAAAGTAGTTGTGAATAATAAAATAATTAAAATATTAATCTTATGAGTTTACTAGCAGCATTAGGAACAACATTAATTGGAGGAGGTATTAAAGCGTACCAAGGCTATAAGCAAAAGCAAAATGGCATTGCTATGGAGAGTGACTTAACAGCTCCTGAATTCCAAATACCACCAGAAATAGCTAAGAATATGTCTATTGCTGAACAGCAATCATATCAAGGATTACCAGCTGAACAAAAGAAAGCTTTCCTAGAAAATCAACAAAGAACATCTCAGACTGCTTTAAGAAACTCTTCTGACAGGAGAGGAGGATTGGGGATTATATCCCAGATACAAGGACAAGAGAATCTGTCTAATAGACAATTATTGGTAGATGATACAAACGCTAGGCAGCAAAACATGCAGAGAGCTATGGATGCTAGGTCTGTAATGGCTGGCTATAAGATGAAAAGATTTGAACATCAATACAATGAATATTCTTCTGACTTAGATTACGCTAGAGCTCAACAAGGAGCTGGTTCTCAAAACATAAGTGCAGGTATTGACACTGCAATAGGAGGAATTGGTCAATATGCATCTCAATTGAATGCAAACAAACAATCCGAACTCAATAGACAAAATAATTTAGCTATCGCAGCATTAGGCGGTAATCAATCAAATAGTAATCAATCAAATAGTAATCAATTGAATGTCAATCAAAACTTAATGAATAGTTTTCCTCAGTTAAAGACAAGTTCTTTTTCTATTGCTTCTGGTTTTGATTGGATAAAATTTCCTAAAAACGGTAAAACAGAATAAACTATGACAATTAAATACGCAGGAAAAAATTTAATAGGATATGGTAAGGCACAGGTATATGATAATAGTTATATACGAAATACTGCTGATGGTATATTTGATGATAATAAAAAGAGACTTGCTGCGGAGGAATTAGCGAATGCAAAAGAGGCTGCAACTAGAACTGCTAAGAATTCAGCTAAATTAAAAACTGAACAAGAATTTCTAGCTAAGGCTAGTGAAATTAAAGTAGGTAAAGTTAGGCGAGTTGATGTTGACGGAATCTTTAATCTTAGAGAAGAGTTCCTGTCAAATAGACAAAATAATATTGAAGCTATACTAGGCGGAGACCGTGCAGCTATAACCGCAGATAGAGAATTAGAGGGAAAATTTTTAAAAGAGATTATAGATTCAGAAGGGTTGCAAAAGGAACAGGATGATAGAAATGCTTTAATATTAGGCGATAATCAGTTTAATAGCGAAGATAATATGAATACCGCAAACATAATAGATAATACTAGTAAATTCTCAAAGGAATGGAACCCTCAATACACAACCAATAAGGACGGAACAACAACATTTACTGACGGAGTACAAAATTTCAGTAATAATATAACTCCAACTATTAATATAAACAGTATCATAAAAAATGCTGTTAAAGATATAGATATGGATATGATTAATTCAGAATATACTAATGTTGACGGAGGAAAGGAAATAGTAACTAAAAAAAGCGTTGCAGATGAAACTCTATATGCATCTGCATTTACAGCTATAACTAACCAAAAATATCCTGATGCTACTAATAAGGCTCTTGAAAAAGCAGCAAGAAAACACGGAGACAAGTATCTAGATGATGAAGACGGAGTCGATATAAAAGAATATGTAATGGATGTAGCTAGAGGAAATAGTAATAGAGGTTTAGCATCAATTTATAGTAAAGACTCTACATCAGGTGGTAATAATGAAAGTCCTGCGGCAACAGAAGCAGATATAATCATTTCTCCTGAACCTATGAGTACAGAGACTAAGATTACTGGAGGAGAAGGTAGTTCATTGATTCCTACTAGTGGGAATCTATCAGGGAATAGTTTAGGACTGTATGATTCAGGTGTTGAGTTTGAAAAATCCCGTGCTGATTGGAATACTATTATGGGATTAGAAGCTGATAATCCGTATATAGATTATAGTGGAGAAAACCCTGCGGTTCAGTATGTTCCTCAAGGAAATTCTGTAATGGCTGCTTCAAAGCCAACTAAGAATGCTAAAAGAACTTTCCAATTTCAATCTCCACCAAACACAAGGAATGTAAGCTCTAGGAAATCAGGCGATAAAAATATTCCTCCTGGACTATTATCTAAATCAGAAATCTTTGATGTATCTCCTACTGACGTAAGAATGATGAGGACAGCTACTGAAGATATAAATGTTAGTATGGTTGATGTAATCTTTTCAGGCAACAAAACATTTAATCTAACTGTAAAGAAAGGAGACTGGATTCCTGAATGGGCATTCCAATCTGCAAATCAAGATGTTATTGATGCTTTAAAATCAACTCCTTACAAATCAAGCCCTTGGCTTATGGCTATAGATGAGCATAAAACATCCAAACCTACAATAGCTGCGGAATTTACTCCAGCACTATTTAAAGAATGGTCTGCATGGATGATTGATAATCAAGAAAACCCTTATTTATACATCAATGCAATGAAGAAAGAAATTTTTGGAATAGAAGGAGAATCAAAATAATAATACAATGCCAATAGAAGAATTAGATAATCTCGAACTTAATAAAGATGAGTTAGGACAAAATTATTCAACTGAAGAGGATGCTCCTGAAGCACCTGTTATCGAAGAGGTAGAGGATACTTCTGAAGATAAAATAAAGGTAGATGATATTAAAACTCCTGTAGACACTAAAACATATAAGTGGAATGGAATTAAAGGAGACGAGTTAAAGCAGTCTCATGCAAATCTACATTCTACTATGTTAAATCCTACCTTAATCACTAGAGCTGAAGAAGCAGGAGTAGAAACAGAGGATTATCTTTTTGACTTATTTAAAGATGATTTCAATGGAGATAAGGGTAATTTTAAAATAGCTTTAAAGAATGTAGAGAAAGAAACTAATCTAACCTTAGAGCGTACAACAAATGTTGCTAATGATGCTTACTTAGAAGACTTTTTTGGCAGGCCAATTTCACCTACAGAAGGAGGAAAAGGAGCTGTTAAATATAAAGAAGATAATGGTGCATACTCTATATCTAAAGATGGGGAATGGCAACCAATAACGGAGCGTACATTTAATTTAGGTAAAAGAAACTCACAATACGATTCTAAAAGCGGAGAATACATTAGAGGGAATAAAGAAGTAGTTGTTCCTGAAAGTAATGAACCTACATTACCTTCTTCTAAGTTAATTATAAATGAAAATGAATACCCTAAGAGCGAAAAAGGGGAGGGGTGGTCTAATGATTATCATATAGAAAAAACTTCTACGGGAATGAATTTTCTTGTTAAAAAAGAATCATCAGGTTCAGGCTCTAAAACAACTAAGACTAGAATTGATGACTTAAGAACGGGTTCAGATAAGAAGACATCCTTTAGAGATGCATTTGCTACGGGAATTGTTTCTGCCGAGAATAGTGGTAAGTTTGATTACACAGCACTCAATTCTGAATCATCTGCTACTGGAGCGTATCAATTTTTATATGAGAGAGAAGGAATAAAAGAATATCTTAATGAGAGCCATGGTATAACATCTAGAGAAGGGTTTAAAAATAGTGAAGAAGCTCAGAACGGATTATTAGACTATATGCTTGAAGATAAGCCAGGTAGGTATCCTTTTATGGCTAAATCATTACAGAAGGATTATAAAGAGTTTATACCAGAGTCGATAGGGTATAATCAACTACTTGGATTAGAACACTTCGCAGGACATGGTGAGCTTAGAGAATTATTTGCTAGAGTGCGTGAAAAAGAAATAACTAAAGAAGAAGTATTTGATTTTGTTCCAAAAGGACAAGAGGTTTCAAACTTATCTATAGGAGAGTATCTTAAAAGATTTAATAAAGGATTTGACTCTATAGATACTACTCCTATAGAGGAATTCCTAGTAGAACTTAATGAAGGAGAGTCATTCTCTAATAACCCCATTATTTCAATTTCAGACGGAATCAATAGTCAAGTACCTGTAAACGGAGAAGACGCTAATGAAGAGGCTATTATAGACTCCAGAGAGGTGTATGAGCAAAGCTTAATAACTTCTAGCGATATATCTCCACTTTTAGACGGTAACATGCCAGATGGAGTTGACTTTACTGGTGACTTAGATGACGTATGGAATAATATGAATTTATCTGCTATTGGATTAATTGAATCTGATATTGAGGATAAATTAAACGACCCTAATGTTCTTGATGACGAGAGAGCTATTATTGAATCATCATTTAGTGATGTATCTGATATTGAGGAGGTTGCTGAAATGACGGTTAATAATAAAAAGCTTAACCTATACACTGCTGCTGCTGATGGATTGTTTGGAGATATACTTTCTGTATATGAGTCTGACATTGAAGAAGAAAGAAAAGCAAATCAAGAAAAATTAGAGCAAGCAAATAAAAGAATTAAATCTTCTGGGGTTAATATGATGATGCCAGGAGCTACTACATCTATAGAGGCAGCAACTCAAATAGGCACTCCAGATATTATACAATTTACAGCTGAAGAATTTTTAAAGAAGGATAGGTTTAATAACATTCCTCCAGCTATGAAGTTAATTATGGCTGAACGTATTCAATCTTTATATAACGATAAATTAAGGGAGCCAGAATTTAATCAGAAGAAAGAAGAGATGTTGACTTTTTGGGGAGCATCAGATAAAAATAGTGTTATTACAGAGGTTCAAAATTTCATAGATACATCCGCAGAGAATGGAATGGTTATGAAAGACATTATAACTAAAGCTAATGAGTTATATCCTGTTGATTTGAAATTAGATGATAACGGAAAATTAAATTTAGATTTTAAAGACGAAAAACTATATAATGAAATTGACGGAGCAGCTACTGCTCATGCAAACGAATTAATTCCAGGACAAACAAATATAGACTCATCATTAGAAATGGTTTTAAAAGGCTCTTGGAATGAAACTATTCCAGGTTATCTTCAATGGGCTTTAACAGGTCGTAAACCATTTTCAATAATAGGGAGAACTCCAACAGAGACAGAGGCATTTCTTCAGGGAATGGGTGGATTTATGTTAGATATATCTATGCCAATACCAGGACTAGCTGCTGGATGGGCTGCAACAAAGGTAGGAACTAAACTTCTAACAAGACATATGGCTAAATGGCAGACTAGATTAGCCCTTAAGTATGGTGATGAAGCAGCAAAGACAACAATAAATCTATTAGCTAAGAGACAGGCAGCTAAGATAGCGGCTCCAATAGCATCAGGAGCTACATTAGGTACTTGGAAGTTTAACCATGAAGTTTTAAATCAAAGAGTTAATAAATCTGGATGGGGAACTAATGATATAGATTACTGGGATAGCGTACAAGAAGGAGGTATTGATGCTGTATTAGGAGCATCTATTTATGGACTATCTACAAAGGTTATGGGTAGATACAAATTAATGGATGAGGCTATGGCTTTAAAGGGACGCTCACCACTAAGTAGAGGACTACTTAAATATGGTGTTGCTCATCCAACAGATTTAGCAGGACAAACAGCTGTCTTTGTTGGAGGTGGAGCTGTTCTTCATGGAGAAGTACCTACATTAGAGGAAGGGAAAGAGACTGCACTATTCTTATTGTCAATGAAGTTTGCTCATGGAGTTCAGAATGGACTATTTACTTATGTAAAGACTGGTAAATTCAAGAAAGGAGAAGGTATGCCTGCAAATTTCTCTGAAATAGAGAGAGATATCATTAATGCTAAGTTTAACTTAACAAAACCCAATGAGAATGCTACTGTAAATGAAAAGGTAGAATGGGATAATAAGACTTCTAAGGAAATAGCTAGTAATAAAGAAATTTTCAATGAACTTTTACACGATAAAACTGTTCCTTTAACATTAAGGTCTAAAATTTTAATGAGAGAGTATGGATTAAAATTAGGTGTATATGGAGATGTTAAGGAAGATGAAATTAAAAGAAGGAAAAGAGCTAAAGCACTTGTTACTACAGAGGTTAAGACAATATTTAACGGTTCTAATTTTGATGTAATAAAGCTTAATGAAAATGGAGATGTATTGGATGTAGCTAGATTTAAAAACTCTACAGATGCTAATACATTCGCTCAAAATACAGCTAAAAACATATCAGACAACATAGCTAGATTTAATTATAATAATGAAATATCTCTTGATAATAAAGTTGAGATTGTAGATTATTTAAAAAATGAATTAAACTCTTCTCTTGGAGAGGTTACTGAAATATTAAACAGTACTAGCCCTACAGAAAGAACTCATAATCAAAATATATTAGTAGAGGCTTTTAAGAGTAAGGTTCAGGAAGTTTCAGACCTTAATCAACTGAAAATTAAAGAAGAAGCTACTGAAAGCCTTAAATCTAAGGGAGAAGAAATTACTGAGTCCGCTGTAGAGAATGAGATTATTAAGTTAAGAAAATTGAAATCTAAACAGGATGAGGTTATTCTTAAAGCTAGAGTAAAGAAAGAGGACGAACAAGAGATAGATAGAAAGCAAAAAGCAGATAATCAGTTACTTAGGAATATAGAGATAGCTCTCAGTAAAGATGGAGATAAACCTATCTATGCTACTGAAGAAAGTATAGCAGCTATTAATAAGGAAAATCTAACAGAAAATCAGAAAGAAGCTTTAATTGACATTGATAAATCTATAAAAGCATTTAAAAGTTTAGGTCTTGATGTATACATCCATACTAATAATAAAGAGTACATGAAGAGCTCTGGAGAAGCAATAGAAGGAGTTAATATACAAGGACATAGAAATACAAAGACAGGAGATATTCATATGAATATGTCTCACTTAGATAAATTAACTGCACCTCATGAAGTTGGCCATCACTTTGGAGAGATACTTAAAAAAGCTAATCCAGAAAAATATAAAGTTATTGAGGAGGGAGTTTATAAATTAATCAATGAAAACCCAGAATTTGCTGAAGTTTTAGATTATGTTAAATCTAAAGATGCAAAAGGTAATGATATATATAAAGATGTTAGTGAGAAAAAGAATGAAGCTTTCGCTGAATTTATAGCTAAACTTCAAAAAGGAGATTATACTGTAGAGACTCAGAATAAATTTATTAACGGAGCTAAAGTCAAGCTTAATAAAATCATGGAGAATCTAGGGATAGATTACAAATTTGAAACTAATAATGAAGTATTAACATTTTTAGATGGAATAACTAAGAAGATTGATAAAGGAGAAAATATTACTGACGCAGATTTAGGCGGAGCTAAAAAGAAAGCTGAATTTTCCGAACTTATTTCTAAAACAAAAAATGAAAATCCTGATGTATATTGGAGTGTAGAGGAGGTTAGTGTTGAAGATGTTAAGAAAGGAACTCTTATAGAAACTGAGGGAGGTCAGGCTATCGTTAAGGCTGATGGAGATATTGTTGGATTATTTAAGACTCCAGGAACTACAGAAAAAGGAGTTGCTGGTAAGTTATTAGATAAAGCTGTTGAAGCTGGAGGAACTAAATTGGATAATTTTGACAACCATTTAACTCCTATATATGAGAAGGCTGGATTTAGAGTTGTCTCTAGAATGAAATTTAATGAAGAGTACGCTCCAGAAGGATGGAATAAAGAAAAGCATGGTACTCCAGATGTTGTAGCTATGGTTTACGAC
>TARA_R110000850_G_scaffold132631_4_pt1 | contig 12220 bp, 13 predicted proteins | sample TARA_R110000850 | Tara Oceans TARA_R110000850 (sample SAMEA4397586) | marine metagenome | biome: Polar Biome; feature: [SRF] surface water layer (ENVO:00010504); material: water (ENVO:00002006), including particulate matter (ENVO:01000060) such as... | depth 5 m | reverse complement strand
TGTGCCCAGGGAACCACTGTATTCCTGCTCTACTCATTTGATTTACAAGCCTTTTATTCAAACCCATAACGCCATGGGGTACTGTGTGGGGTACTGGGTGAATAATTTCGATTTATCACCTCAACTAATAGTGAGTAGTTTACTACATAATCCCTTTAAACTTCTCGTATAAATAAAACCAGTAGTATATCTCAGCTACATAAGTACAGTTTATGTTTGTGGACAAAAATACACCAATGGTTTATATTTGCGACAAATAGATAGATTTTATAAACCACGAGGTATATATACATGTTTGCTGAACGATTTACTCGTGCCCGAAAAGCTTCAGGCCTATCAATGCAAGCGCTAGCTACCGCAGTTGGTATATCTGCTAATGCCATAAAAAAATATGAGCACGGTACTGCTATGCCTTCTTCATCTAATTTATTAAAACTTGCAAGCGCACTTGAAGTGCGCACTGAATACTTTTTCCGACCTATAAAAGTAAAATTAGAAGGTGTGGAATATCGTAAGCGTGCAAGCACGCCACAGAAAATTTTAGATCGTATAAATGGTGATGTTTTGGATCAGGCTGAGCGCTGGCAAGAGCTTTTAAACTTTTATCCAGACTCGATTAAACCTATTACGCCATTTTCACTACCAAGTACATTACCTGATGTAATTGATTCATATGAACAGCTAGAAGATGTAGCCACCACTATGCGCAATGAATGGGGTTTAGGTTTAAATCCTATTCATGACATGATTGATACATTGGAATCGAAAGGTGTAATGATCATTTGCACTGATGTAGAAACAAGTAAAAAGTTTGATGGTCTAGCGGGTAACATTAATGGACTACCTGTTGTTGTTATCTCTACGGCACAAAGTGGCGATCGCCAACGATTTACACTTGCTCATGAGTTGGGTCACTTAGTATTACACAACCGACTCTCTGAAGACTTAGATGAAGAAAAAGCGTGTAATCACTTTGCTGGGGCTTTTTTATTACCAAGCATTAGCTTGATACAACTCTTAGGTAAAAGCCGAACTCAATTAGAAGCGCAAGAGCTATACATGCTTAAACATGAGTACGGCATAAGCATGCTTGCCTCTTTGTTTCGTGCTTCACAGTCTGGTGTAATTTCATATCAAACCCAAAAGAGTATGTTCATTTGGTTTGGTAAGCAGGGCTGGCGTACTCAGGAACCTGGCGAACCTTATCCGCATGAAGTTACTTACCTGTACAAGCAGCTAGTATATCGTGCGCTAAGTGAAGACTACATTGGTATATCTAAAGCAGCAGAGCTATTAGGGGTATCACTCTCAAGCTTTCACAAAGAACGAAAGTTAGAGGTGCTTAATGCAACAGCTACTAATTAGTGATGCCAATATATTAATAGATATGGAAGAAGGCGAGCTACTAACCCAACTTTTTCAGCTGCCCTATCAGTTCGCCATACCTGATATCTTATTTGCTGAAGAGCTTGAGGAAGAACATGCACATTTACCTGCTATGGGCTTAACTTTAGAAGAGCTCTCGCCTAATTCGATGATGCATGCAATGGAGTTAATTCCGCTTTATTTAAATGCGAGTCGTAACGATATATTTGCTTTGTGTTTAGCTAAGCAAAAAAACTGCCCTCTTGTAACTGGCGATATGGCTTTAAGAAAAGCCGCTGAAAAAGAAGGTATTGTTGTCCAAGGCACTATTTCATTAATAACGCAGCTTGTTAGGCAACAAATAGTAACGAAAGAAACTGCGTTAAAAGCCTATGAAAAAATGAAGCTCTCAGGCCGAAGGCTTCCTTGGAAGGTGGCTATAGAGCATTTAAACGCCTTATAACGCAAGCGCGGCATAGAGCCAGTGCGTGTAGCACTGGCTAAATTAGTTTTTAAGAAGGAAACAATATGTCACTTTATAAACAAGAATTTGGTCAAGACTTTGACCTCGGCTTTGACTTAAAAGATCACCCTTACCTAATAGATAAAAGCTGGCACAATGATCAATGCCCTAGCTTCTACTTTAAAGTAGGCGAACAGTGTTATGTACTGTGGGTAGATTATGCTGGCATAGAGCAAAGAGAAGAATATATGCCTAGATATGTAATAGTTGAAGCAATCAATGAAGGAACTAATGAAAAACCAGAGATCTATGCTGGTGATGGGGCAATCACTTTTGAGTGTGAAAATTATGCTGGTTTAAAGCGCTTTTTACTCACTATTAAACATTAAGCTAGACCACTAAATGAATAAACCTCAACTTGATCTATCATATTCAATACCTGTCCAAAATTTCGGTTCTCGGTGTTAGATTGCAGACGCTTGTCATATAAATTTATGGCACAAGAACGTTAGGTCTGATTGCTGTAGGTAACGAGTTAATAATATTTTCTTTATTTCTATGATGCATTTTGTGGTAAAGCTTATTAAAGTATATGCATAGGATTGCTAATATATTCTTTACAACGCTAAGGAATAAATCTTTCGTAGACGTTGACTTAGCTTCTATGTATTTTGGGTAATCAACTAGTGAAGTTACACTTTCCATATTTTCATTACTAGCTGTATGGGTATCTTTACATAACTCTTTGTACTTTGAATGTAGTGTTATATAAGAATTTTTCACAGTATTCGATGAGTTAAAAACCTCACTATCTCCTGCATTCTCAAAGAGCGCATAAACTCTAATTTCTTGTAATTGCTCTTCATCATCTATTGCACTCATTGCACGCACGAAATTCTCAATAGCAGATCTTAGCATGACACGGGACGCTTTATAAGAACCATTAAGCCAATTAAATTTTGACGAACCTATATCAGAAATTGCCTCAGATAATCGAATTAATATATCATTATTACTGCTGTATTCGTCTGTAAAAAAGTCTATCTGATGTTGGTATTCGGCGTGCCAACTTAAAAGTGAAAAGTATACCTTATGCATTTGCTTTGCATGTTGCACGTAAGCCTCTTGCTGTAAATTACTGCCAATACTGTAATCAGCAATATAATTTTTGAGCAAGGTAAAATCTTGGTTGCATTCGCGAGTCATAATTAATCCGCTAACCTTCTAATTGTCTCATTCCAAGAAAAACCTACACTTGATTTTTCTTTTGCCATTTGAAGAATTTTTTCTGAGTCGCCTGTAATTTTTGTTAATGCATCCACCAACACCTCCAATGCTTCATCATTAAGCTCATTACACTCACAAACAATTAATCCGATTAACTCATACTTTGATCTTTTATCTGGACGCTTTACCTCTATTTTTAACACCTCATTGGCAAAGGCCACTATATCTTCATTTTTTTGAAATATTTTTATGTCTTGAAATAATCTAGGCAATACACCGATCAAATAATGGATATTCGGATTTGGAGAAATATATTTACTCGTAGAACTTTTAATACTCTCGACTGAATCTAAGTTGTTTCTCAATATTTCAGGTATTTCACTTAACTTAAGCTTACCTTTTGATTCTAGCAACCATGAAAGCTCTTCAACAAAATCAATTGCATGTCGCAACTTAGTTGCATCTGATATTGTTCTGCTTTTTCTTTTATCATTCATTATGTTCAGTCCTATTAATGAATTCATTAACAATTGCAGCTAAGCGCATTTTTGACTCAACGTCACCGCTTTCAAGAATATGCGCCTGTTCTAATTGCTTGTTTGCAATTGCAGTTCTTTTTGGCATCCCTGATTTGTATAAATATTTTTTCCAATGCTTATCTTTTAACAAGTTACTTTTTGCATTCTTATAAACATTAGTTGTTTCTTCCGTAAGAGTTAGAACCAATCCTGCACAAGATAAGTTTAGATCAAAATTCTCTTGTTTTTCTTCGATGATACTTTTTAGCAAATCAATACCAGTCAAAGATATTGGGTCAGCTTTCACTGGTATCAAATAATAATTGGACGCGAGCAAAGCACTAGTCATCCATACTGATGGAGTTGGAGGGGTGTCAATGACAACATAATCGTAAACGTCTTTTACTTTTTGAAGGTAACTTTTTAGTCTGTTCTCTCTACCTTCTCCAGGTGCCATCTCAAGCCTGTATAATTCTAAATTACCCGGTAGTAAATCGAAACTTCCTGTAGTGACAACTTCAATGTCTTCAAGTGCTTTCGGTTTAGCTAATGCAGCTGTACCAACAGTACTTCCTGTCACTCTACCATTTCGGTCAAAAACATTTACAATAGTATCTCCCGAGGTCTTTAAGTGATCTACGTACTGCTTTGGAGTCATTAAGCATTGTGTAGCATTGAACTGAGGATCAACATCAATTAACAAGACTTTAGCTCCATGCCTTCTCGCGATACAATCAGCGAAATTAACAGCTAAAGTTGTTTTTGCTACGCCACCCTTCATGTTTATTAAACTTACAACTATCAAAGTATTTCCTTATTTTATCTATAAATCTAATTAATTCCGTGAATAACTTAATGCTGAATTCATGTAGTATTTCTTCTTACTTTATATAGTTTTAAAGACAACCTAAAGTATTTATATAAATATTTTTATAAGCAAAGCTGATAGCTATAACGGTATAACCTGAGACGAGACACTACAACCAAAATCAGTTCAATGTTTGAGAATAAACTTTCTCAACCTCTTTAAATACAGATGCCTTTTCAAGATTAGACAACGTAGTGAGCTTCATAGTCCTATCTATTGGCCGATGCGGTACAGACTCAACAGGAGAGCTAAGAGTAAGCGGTTTTCCAAGCTTAAACAGAACGCATTCTTCGGCACTAGGATTCAATTTACCCGTCTGCTCAATAGTTAAACTACTTCGCGCTACTATTTGGCAGTCAATTACTGGCCATACTTTTTTTATAGATTTAGTTCGAGAGTTAATAGCACTCGTAGAGGCAATGGCTAAATACCTAATTTCCTTTAACACATTGAGTTTTGATTTTTTTGTTGCTGAATTGAAAGTAGCTAATGGGGTATGATACCAAGATGCTGAGCTATTTTCGAAGCGTTCAAAATAGCTTTTATCTCGCCCTGCCAACCCACCTAAAGCAGCTGTAAAAACTAAATCAGGATATAGCATCTGCTTCATACCGGCATATGGAATTCGGGCTGCTTCTTGAACATATAAACTCTCTTCTATCTCCTGAGAGTTCTTAACATAGCTACTATTCCCATCACCCAACTGTTTACGTAAAAATTCAGCAAGCCAATAAGTACCATTTTTTCCATCAGCACTTGGCAACAATGCAAACGCACCTATGCCTATTTCATGAATAGCTTCATCATAGGGGTTGCTTCGTGGGTTAGCCTCTTGTTTGAAATAGCCTGGATATAAAGCAAATGCACCAAATATGGGCCTGCTCTTGCTTATACTTTCTGATTGGCTTTCTTTATTTATATGAATCAACGCATCCCTGTAGCGGTGCATTTGATTTATTGCATCATCAGGCACAAAGTCTGTTGTATCAATATTGTCTTCATCATAGCGGCCTTGCTTCGTTTTAATGCGGTACTTGGCATCGAATATCCAAATAAATCGCTTAGAGTTGGGCTTGGGTAAAGTTACCTCAAGTACAATATCTGGCTCTTGGCTAACTAAATATGACTTAATAGGCTTACCCTTTTTAGTAAACCTTGGCTCGTGTGCTAATCTTGCTTTTAGACCATCCTCACGCTCAAATTCAAACGCACCTGCAAAACCGTCTTTTAATTGATACTCTAAAAAATCGTTTAACTGTAAATTATTTAGCTTTTTTGTTTTATCTTTAAAGCGCAGTTCATTTATTAAAATATTCCGAATCTCTAAAAAGCACCACACTTCATATATTTCAGCGACAGACTTCATTGATACGCTGGATTGTTTTTCAAACACATCCAAATAGTATTTTAATTCTTGCCACACACGATACACAGCACTATAGCCCGTTTTTTGCTGCAAAACTAAAGATTCGCTGTTAAGCCCTGTATACGTGCTCACCTCTTTAAAAAAGGTCTGATTTAGTGTTTTTTGTAAAGGTTTTTGCCACTCTTGTAATTCATTTAAAAAGCTACTTGAAAGGCGTTGCTTATCCGGTACTTTATTTGCTTCTCTTAGCTTATTTTCAAATTTGGCAATACACTTTTTACTATTTGTAACCACCATTTTTATAAAACGGTTTTCAGGTGTATTTACACTAAGCTGCCTTTTTTCAACTTTATACCGCTTAGCAAGCTGCTTACTTTTTATATCTTCTTTAACCTTTTCACTTAAACGTTGAGGTAAACGTCCTTTCAACCTATCCGCTTTTGAATATGAAACATATGACTGCAAGCGACTGTGCGGAGCCTGAGTAATAACCTTAAGGCCATCTTCAAATCGTTTGCGTAAGTTATTAAAATTAGCAAGCCATAACAAAGGAAAGTGTCCCCTTTGCTGGCCCTTAGAAGCATTTTGTTCTGTTTTTTCAAGTAAGCTAAAGCGCCATAGTGGGAACTCTTTATCAATCATTTTATACATAGCAGGTAAGTCGCTATGCATATCCATTTTTGTTGGCAGTACTTCAAAGGAAATATTACTTTTAAATACCTTCCCACCTGCAATAAACTCAAGCGGTAAGCGCATCCAACCAACATCATTTCCAGTATTTAATGTACCTGTTAATCGAGCTGAAGAAGTTAAGCTCGCTCTTTTAAAGCGAAAACTATCATTAATGTTTTGGCTACGGTGGGATAAATAAGCACTTTCAACTTCAGAGCTAAACTCCCATTCAAATTGATATTGTGTATTTTCAAAAAAAATGGGCTCGGCAATACCTAAGCTATTAGCCTGATTGGTCGCTTCATATTCTTTTTTATCTACTACTAACGCATCTATATCTATAGGGGGGGAGAGCTTTATGGAGTAAGTCGATCCTTGAGCGAGGATTTCAAGATCTGAACAAGCGATATTGCGTTTATCAAACATGGTTTGGTAAACCTGTTTTCGTTTAAAAATATCGTTCGTCCAGATAGATAATTCAAACTGTGGTGATTGCAGATATAAAAGCTCTTGCATTCCTTAGCACTCCATCCAGTTTAATTAAGGCCAAAAACTTGTAAAACCAAATGTTGTTAACCTATCTTCCATCCAGTTTATTTTTTCTTTGCTCCGGCAAGCAATACGAATTAGTTTATCGCCTTCTACATTTTCACGGTACAAATCAGGTCTTGCTTTATCTGAGCCAGGCAATTCATTCCAAAAGCTGCCAAATTCACTTTCAAGAATTTCTTCCAATTGTTTCAATATCGATATATCGACAGATCCAATTGCAGCAAGCTTCTCGGTATCACCTTCAATACGGGGAAAAACCTTACACATTAAAAAGTCATCCCATACCGCTTTTAAGTCAATTTCTTCTATTGGCTCATTACTTATAACTGTTAATAGCAGCTCATTAAGTGCTCTGTATGCAAGCTTAAATGGTGTATGTGCCAACACACCATTTATTGCATTAATAAATGCGATGCTTTTACGACCATCTATATCGATTTCAGGGAGTTTATCGGTACTAGTCCGTGCATCAGAGTAAATAGGGTAACTCAATGCCTTATTGATGGTTGTAGGTGCGAAAAAGTTATCGAAATCGTTAGGGAAAAAGTCGCCAAAATCAAAACTCAGCGCTCGGTCTATTACTTTACGAGAAAAGCCATGGGTAGTTTCATCCATATTTACTGTGCCAGCAACTATCAAGTTAAACGGAATACTTAAACCATATTCACAAATATGTTGCCATGCATCATCATAATTAGCATCCGCAAACCCCAGTTCCTCACGTAGCCTTTCAATATTATCGATTGATTGAATTGTAGTAGCTTTTAATAGTGGGTCACACGAGTATTGAAAATCATCTTCATCCCAAGCCCAACACCTTGTTTCAATAACTGATAAGTAATCCGCAAAGTACTGTTCAACAGGCGCTAAATTCATTTCATCCAAGCAAAGCCAATATGGTTTTATTGCATCAATGTCTGATACGCCTCCTTGAAGACACAAAAGTTTATCATTTACTGATAATGTAATACCTTTATCAAGGATCTCGCGCCATGCTTTAGCAATAAACTTAAGTACATCCGTTACTACAAACTCAGCACTTCCACTTAAACGAGACACATACCCCAATAAATCACTAGGCTCATGCCAGTCAGGTCGCACAGATGTTAAGCAGTAAGTGTCTGCTAAGGAGCCTGTGAGCTCAGCCTGATCCCTCACAAAACGAGTTTTACCCGTTCCTGATATACCCGCTAAAAGAAGAAAAGACTTAGATAAAAGCGTTACAGTATCTAAACTAAAAGAAGTTAATAAATGATCTTTATATTGTTCATCAGATACATCAAGAGTTTCTCCCAATGGATGTAACTCTTGATTCATCAACTGTATAACTTTATTTTTAGTTCTATTTCTCCCCTGCTTAGGTTTCATGTAACCAACTACAGGGAAATTTGCAATTATTGTTTCGATAACACTGCGGTCATTACTACCAGAGCGAAGTTCTGTATCTACATGTATAGGAGCCCCACCTTGAAGTTTGTGAAGTAAAGCTTCAATTCGTTCAAACCTTATTGAGAAGTGGTTTTCACCACGAGATACATTTACCCTTCCTGTTCCACTCCAATCAGTACTTTCTATAATGACTATATTGCGGCCAGTAATATATTTAAGTTCTACATTAACAAGCTCGTCTATCCATGTTTTTGTTTGTTCAATATCCATTTTCATTACCATTCATTTTTATTTTTCTAAGTAATCTTTTATTGTAGATGCAATACCATAAGAAAATAAGTATGGCACTCCATTACCAATTGTTTTAAACATTGCACTTAATGTCATAGTCTGAGGGAATTGGAATTCCTTTGGTAAAGATTGTATTGCCAGCGCTTCAGCTGCTGATAACCTTCTTGCCTCATACGGATGGAGGTGAACCTCATTATTACCATATGCGGCAGTTGGTGAATATCTATATCGATGCAGTCGTTTATAAGACTTTTTAGCTGTATCACCTTCTTCGATAACTAGGAACTTAGCAAGCCCAGCTCTTGGCGTAAAGTGAGCTTTAGCGTTCGGATGAGCACTTACATCATTTTTATCAAACCAATATTGAATTGTAAGGTCTTCGGGAACATTATCAGGAAAGGGGGGCTGCTCTCCAAACCTATTTGTACTGGGCCAATTAAAGTCAAATGCCACTCGATTGGGATACTTCATATATTTTTCCCATTCAAACTTAACTTCTAATTTAGCTTTAGTATTTTTTATACCAAACAGTATTACTCTGTCACGATCTTGGGCAACACCGAATTCCAATGAGTTAATTAGCCTATTATCTAGTATGTACCCTGCATCTGTAAGTTCACTTTTTAAGCGCTCATAAAATTCACGATGCTTCTTCGTTCTCCATAGCCCTTTTACATTTTCAAAGACAAACCAATCTGGCTCAAACTTTTTAATACAATCAATATATGATTGTGACAGTTTACCGTTTTCACCCTCTTGCCCCTTATTTTTTCCACCTACAGAGAAGTCTGGGCAAGGAGGCCCTCCAACAAAACCAACTAACTTGCCACTAGCTTGCTCTGACTTAATGCTCTTAGCTAGTGAGCATTCATCACGCTCTTCTAAGTAATCCTCGATTGAACCAGTATGATAACCATACTTGGGTTGAGAATGCCCCATTAATTGACGACTGTGCTCATAAGCATTGATAAATGATTTATCTATCTCATTAACAAAGACAACATCAAACCCAGCTTTCTCAAAACCTAGGTCTAAAAAACCTGAGCCAGAAAAAAAAGAAAAGATCACACTATTCAAAATACATACCTATTAATAAGCTTGAAAGCTTTGAAAACTTGACCACACAGAAATTGTTTTCTCTCTATAATTAAAGCTGAAATTATTAGTTCGCAAATAATTTCAGCTTGATTAACAGAAAATAAAGATTTAAAACATTGGCTAATTGGATGGCAGTTTCAAATGATGGGCTATATTAGCAATTATTAGTTAAGCTTTCAGTATATTTAATAGGGCTCCAACAATATGGATTCTAGATGAAAGATAGCTCTACAACTCATAACTCCCTTTCCCCTAACCTTTCCATTATCCAATCGTCAACTTCTGACTCTAACCAAGCTACCGACTTAGCCCCTAGTGATACTTGCTTTGGGAATGTGCCTTCAGAAATAAATTTATAAATACTTGAATGGCCAAGTGATGTTTTTTGAATAACTTCTTTTAATTTGATTAACCGCATTTTTCTATCTCCGCTATAGGTTCAAGAGATATGTCAGTTATGTAGAAAGTTACTTTTTTAAGCTGGTGGCTAAATCCAAAATATTGAAGACATATATCACTTAGGGGTATTCATCATCCACCTGAGGACCTAATAATGGCTTTAATTAAAACCAAACAATACGAATCAAAATTTAAATGTTTAGAAGATAAAATTTTAGAAAGAGCAGCTGAAATAATGCAACAAAGATATGCTCGCCTAGGGGCGCTTAACAGCCCGTCTACGGCTATAGACTTTTTAAAGGCAAAACTAGGTGTATATGAGCGTGAGGTATTCGCAGCGTTGTATTTGGATAGCCAGAATCGGATTATTGATTATCAAGAGCTATTTTTTGGAACTATTAATGCAGCTTCGGTTTATCCGAGGGAGGTAGTTAAATCTGTGCTTAATAAAAATGCCACCAGCGTTATCTTTGCTCATAATCACCCTTCAGGCGATCCCACGCCATCACAGGCAGATAAACTCATTACAAAGAAGTTGGAAAGTGCTTTAGCGCTAATAGACGTGACAGTACTTGACCACATAATCGTAGGTGAAACATGTGTTTCTTTTGCTGAAAGGCAATTACTTAATTTAGGCGATACGAACTAATAGGAGGGTCTATTGTTAAATAAAAACACGGTAAGGATCATTATTCATACGATTGCTATATTGAAGATAATTCAGAAGATCTATGAAGATGATATTAAATAAACCAGCGCCCTACTTGGGGCGCTTTTAACAGTGAGTCATTAATACTGTTTAGGTATGTAACTGGTTCCAAAATTTCTCTTACCTGTACCATAAACTTTTGTCTTATTTTTTGCTAAATAGTTTAATCGGGATACAGATGTATCTCTTTGTATTGAGTAATTCTTAGAATTGCTTTCAATCCAATTACACGCATTGTCAGGGAAGTTTACAAGCCTTTGTGCTTCATCCACGGGAATAGCGAGTGCACTAGCCCATGCTTGTATAATTAAGGAGGCTAAGCTACCAGAATTAAAGTCATAGCTACCTAAGGAGTGGAACCTGTCTTTATTAATAAAAATAGCAATATGATAATGCTCTTTACCAGCAAGCTCTCCAAACTCTCTCGCCCAGACATAATACAAGTCTGTGTCATGAACTCTACGACCTAAACGTCTGCGCTGTATAGCGTCACTAATGATCTTTGCTTTTAATGATGCAAAGAACCTAGGCATTAGGTTATCTGCTAACGCCCGTGGTGTATCTTCGCATTGATAATAACCTGGGAGGTATAAATCAAATCTTACAACATTCAATCTAGGGTTCTGATCAATTGCATAATCTAATGTAGATTCGATACGTTGTTGGTATGAAGGGTTATATGTTTGTTGGTTGATCATTTTTAGTACTCTTTGTTTTGTAAGTATACAAAGAAGCACTTATGTATTTTATTACATCATCAGTGCCTATAAATGACTAATTTAAATAGGTATATCTTACCTATCCGACACCAAGAAGGTTTCTAAGTTAAGGACTACTGACATCATTTAGCTAAAACCCCAAGTCTACCTAATATTTATAAAAAACAACGCACTCTAGAGTTATTCATTTTCATTGAACTATCTAGCGTCAATTATCTTGGCCGGTTGACACCGAATTTCATTTGCTCTTATTGAGCGCTGTTTTGCGCCGGTAACTGTCACCTTCGCAATGAATAATCGTTGCATAATGAACCAAACGATCGATTGCCGCGACAGTCATTGTTGAATCTTCAAATAGCACGCTCGTTTCCTGTTCCGTTTTTCGAACGTAACCAACGTCATCAACAATTAATTAGCTGTATTTATCGAGCTTTATAAGTTCATCTTGTAAGCGTAAGTGTCGTTTTGCTTGCTGGAGTTGTTGAACAATCACTGACGCAGCAACGAACTTTATTTTATGGCCCTGCTCGATAAGGCCATATCCGATGCTACTGGCGATATGCGTTTTGCCAAGACCACTGGCG
>TARA_R110000850_G_scaffold191091_8_pt1 | contig 12248 bp, 8 predicted proteins | sample TARA_R110000850 | Tara Oceans TARA_R110000850 (sample SAMEA4397586) | marine metagenome | biome: Polar Biome; feature: [SRF] surface water layer (ENVO:00010504); material: water (ENVO:00002006), including particulate matter (ENVO:01000060) such as... | depth 5 m | reverse complement strand
ACGTGTGGCCGGTCCACCGCATCAGCGTCGACTTCCAACCGGAGCAGCCGCCAGCCGAGCCGAGCTATCTGGTCGTCTACCGGACGCGCCAATACGCGGTGAAGTTCATGGAGATCAACGCTGTCACAGCACGCCTGTTGCAGCTGATTGAGGAAAATCCAACTTCAAGTGGCAGCCAACTCATGCAACAGATTGCGACTGAGTTGAATCATCCGCAGCCCGAACAGGTCATCGAAGGCGGGCAGGCACTCCTGGCCAGTTTGCGCGATCGAGATATCGTGGTGGGGACACGCTGGCCTGAGCAGCCGCGCTAACCGACAGCGGATATCAGGCCTCGAAATATCGACGACACCACCAGCAGCAGCAACACGCCCCCAGCCCATAGCGCGACGAACCAGAGCCATTGCCGCAAGCGCTTTGCGTTGCGCCCTGATGCGGAGCGCTCAGTGTCCGTAGCCATCACCGGATTCAACCTTGCCGCGGAACACCCAGTATGCGTAAGCGGTGTAGATCAGGACCATGGGCAATGAAAATGCCAGTGCCACCAGCACGAACATCTGAGACGCTTCGGGCGCAGCAGCGTCATAGATACTGAGGCTGGGCGGCAATATGTGTGGCCACAGGCTGATGCCAATACCGATATAGCCGAGCGCGAAAAGGGCAATGGCGTAGAAGAACGGCGCTGCATCACTGTGCCGGCGCAGTTCGCGAAACAGCGAGATCGCAACGACCGCCGTCGCCAGCGGCACCGGCGCCAGACTCAACCAGTTGTTGTCACCGAACCATCGCTGCGCAATCTCCGGGAACTTGAGTGGCGTGTAGATGGAAACCACTGCGAGCGCAACAAGCGAGGCGTACAGGCCCAGATGGGCGCAGCGGCGCGCATAGGCTTTCAAATATCCCTTGGTTTTCAGGTTAAGCCAGGTCGCGCCCAGCAATACATAGCCACTGACCATGCCAAGCCCGGTCACCACGGAAAACGGCGTGAGCCAGTCAAATGGGCCGCCCGCAAATGCCCGCCCCTCGATTTTCACGCCTTCCAGCAGCCCGCCCAGGATCAGTCCCTGCGAGAAAGCCGCTAGCGTCGAGCCCGCAGACAACGCCAGGTTCCACCAGGCTCGCGTGCGCTTTGCCTTGACCCGAAACTCAAATGCGACGCCGCGAAAGATCAGGGCAAACAACATCGCCATGGTCGGTATATAAAACGCGGGCAGTGCAATCGCATACGCCAGCGGGAAGGCGCCAAACAACACGGCGCCGCCCAGGATCAGCCAGGTTTCGTTGCCGTCCCAGACAGGCGTGATGCTGGCCACCGCAATGTCACGGCAATCTTCGTCCGGCAGCCACGGCATCAAGATGCCCACGCCAAGATCAAAGCCATCGAGAATGACGTAAGCGCCCAGGCCAAACACGATCACGCCAGCGAGGATGAGGGTCAGGTCCATATCAGTTGCGCCCCTCGTCAGCTTCGGAGTCTTCTTCCCGCAATTCTCCGGGTCGCGCACCGCGAATAGCTTTCGGGTGATGCGCAGGCAGGTTCGGTCCGGTTCTGACCAATGCCAGTACAAAGTAGACGTAAGCGAAGAACAGGATGCAGTACACAATGACGAACAGGGTCAGCGAAGTTGCCACGGTCGCCGCGGAGATATCCGAGGCACCGTCCCGGGTCAGGATCAGTCCGTTGATCAGCCATGGCTGGCGGCCAGTCTCAGCCACGATCCACCCCGCCAACGTAGCGATGAATCCGAGCGGCGTTGCAAGCATGAAGGCCCTCAGCATTCTGGCGTCGGTTTCGAGCTTCCCGCCCCACCAGCGCCACACGCCCCACGCACCGAGCGCAAGGAAAACTAAACCCAGTGCGACCATGATGCGAAAGCCGAAAAACACCGGCAGCACCGGGGGGCGCATTTCCGCAGCAACTTCCTTCAGCCCCTGCACCTCGCCGTCAAACGAATGCGTGAGAATCAGGCTGGCCAACCCGGGTATGGCGATTTCCAGATCATTGCGCTCAGCAGATTCATCTGGAATGGCGAATAAAAGCAGCGGGGCCTGGGTGCGTGTCTCCCACAAGCCCTCCATCGCCGCCACCTTCATCGGCTGATGCTCGCGAACGTTCAGACCGTGGAAATCACCTACCACAATCTGCAGCGGGGCAACGATGGCGAGCACGGTGATGGCACTGCGTAGGCCCGCCAATCCAGCGCCCCGATAAACATCCTTGGCCAGACACCAGGCTGACCCACCGGCGACGACCAGCGCCGTGGTCAGCAGCGAGGCAAGGAGCATATGCACCAGCCGGTATCCGAATGAAGGATTGAAGACGACCTGCCACCAGTCCTGCGGAACGAGCTGGCCATCCACCCATACAGCACCCTGAGGGGTATGCATGAAACTGTTGGCTGACAGGATCCAGAACGCGGAGTTACTGGTACCTAGGGCCACCAGCAACGTGGCCAGGAAATGCAGCCTGGGACCTACCTTGTCCCAGCCAAAGAGCATGATGCCGAGAAAGCCGGCCTCTACAAAAAAAGCGGTCAACACCTCTACGGACAGGAGCGGCCCCAGAACAGGGCCGGCCATGTCAGAGAATCGGCTGAAATTGGTGCCAAACTCATACGACAGCACCAGCCCCGATACCACGCCCATGCCGAAGGTCAAAGCAAAGATCTTGACCCAGAAGCGATACAGCTCAAGCCAGTAGGCTTGCCGGGAACGTTTCCAGCGCCATTCGAAGAAAACCAGAAACCAGGCCAGACCGATGGTCAGCGTCGGAAAAAGAATATGGAACCCGATGGTGAAACCAAACTGGATTCGCGAGAGGAGTAATGCGTCCATCAATTTATCTCTGCTGGATCTGCCTGCCTTGTGCTGCCCGGTCGTGTGTCAGATCGTGAGTCACTCCTCGAGACGAAAGCCTACGTCAATCATGGCAACCAGACATTCGTCGATGCGCCAGAGGCACAGTGCTTGCCTGATACTGCAAATGCTGCAAATTAATGAAAGCACCCGAAACCCGACGGCCCGATCAGGTACTTGGTCGGGCGACAGCGGCCTTCTGGCGCTAGAGATACACATCGAAGTTGGTGGGCGCAACAATCTCAACACAAGAAAAGGGTAGAGCGTTTCCAGATCAAGCGCTTGCGGTCTTGGCCTATCGGCAAGGCCCGTAACGCAGGGGGCCACCGACGCGTATTCCCATGCGATCGGCGCAGCGAGGGAGTGATGGATTATTTCTGAACATCAGCTAAATGAGCGCGAGCGGCGTGCCGCAGATTGTCACTCTGCGGCAGAGTCTGTCAGCGCGCGCCTGTTCAAAATCAATCTCAAAGTCCTGGCTCTTGCTTTCCTGGCGACGGTGGTTATCGTTGTCGCCACGGTCAGTTCCAGCCTGAGAAGCAGCCTGATTGAGGCCCACCGCCTAAAGGCAAGATCACTGGCGGACTACTTGTCGCCGGCCCTGGTATTCAATGATCGCGAAGCGATCGCGAGCTATCTGGACAGCTTGTCTGACTCGGCGGGCGTCCAATCCGCCAAGGTGCATCGCACTGGTGACGACACTCAGACGATGACGTATCGGCAGGCAGACGCGGACCGCCTGATCGACGAGCAATGGTTGCTCCTGCAGCCCAAACCCATTTCTATTTCGCAAAGCATTAGTTATCGCGGCCAGACACTCGGAAGGCTGGACATGCTGGTCAGCACGAGCCAGGTCGTACGCGAAACCGCCGCCATCACCAGTACAGTGTGTATCAGTCTGGTCCTGATCATGTCATTGGTATCGCTGGGTCTGGGCCGGCTAAACAGCTCCATCTCTACGCCGTTGAAGAAACTCAGCCAGCTGATGACGCATGTGTCGGACTCCGCCGACTACTCGCTCCGAGCACAGAATTCGGACATTTCAGAGGTCGATCAGCTATCCACCGGTTTCAACAATCTCATGCGGCAGATTTCAGACCGCGAACGACGCATCACCCGTCTCGCGAATTTTGACAGCCTCACCGGCCTGAGGAACCGACGCGGATTCATGCTGCAACTTGAGACCGAACTGAATATTGCCCGGCGAGAAGGCAAGGGCATGATGCTGATGTACATCGACGTGGACGGCTTCAAGGGCGTCAACGATAGCCTGGGTCACGAGGTAGGCGACGCCGTGCTGATCGAAGCGGCACGCAGGATCACGGGCGTATTGAGAGCTTCCGACACGGTCAGCCGCATGGCTAATTCAGAGAACGAACTGCAAGCTGCCCGGCTGGGGGGTGACGAGTTCACTGCACTCCTGCCACGCATCGGAAAATCGGAAGTGGCCTTCGGCGCCGCAGACCGGATCTGCGTTGCCTTGCGTCAGCCCTACGAAATTGATGATCACTCCATTCGTGTGTCATGCAGCGTTGGGGTCGCGGTGTTTCCGCGCGACGGTGCGTCGGCAACCGCGCTGATTCAGCACGCTGACTCGGCGATGTATCACGCAAAGGAGTCGGGCCGCGATCAGGTCCGCTACTACGACGATGAACTCACCCGGATAGCACAACGCAAACTGTTTATTACCAGTCGCCTGCGCAGTGCCATCGATGCGACGCCAGGCGCTGAAGAATTCAGGCTGGAATACCAGCCCATCGTAAGTACCTCCGATGGCACGATTGAAGGCGTTGAAGCCCTTGTTCGCTGGGAAATCGGCGGCGGAGAATCTCTGAGCCCTGCCGAATTCATTCCCATTGCCGAGACGACCGGGCTGATTGTCCCGCTGGGCGCCTGGATTCTGAATCGCGCCTGCACCCAGGTCGCCATGCTGATGGATCACTTTGGCGGTCACCTGCGACTGGCGGTAAACATCAGCCCGGCGCAGGTTCATCAGAATGATTTCGTCGACATCGTACGCCAGGCACTGGAGACCTCCGGCCTTCCGCCCCAGTGCCTGGAACTGGAGATCACCGAAGCGGTGCTCATCAAGGGGGCGAAAAAGGCCGCTCGGCAACTCGATGAGATCGCAAGCCTGGGGGTCCGCATCGCGCTGGATGATTTTGGCACCGGCTATTCATCCATGAGCTATATCAAGTCACTGCCAATAACCACCCTGAAAATTGACCAGTCATTTGTGTCCGGTCTGCCTGGCGACAAAGGCGATATGGCCATCGTCAAGGCCATCCTCGCCATGTGCCAGGCACTGGATCTGAAGGCAACGGCCGAAGGCGTCGCCAACGATGAACAGCGTGACCTGCTCACAAAGCTGGGCTGCGATTCCTTACAAGGATTCTTCTACTCCCCCGCCGTATCCATCCAGAAGATTCCGGCGTTGTGCTCCCGGTATCGCCAACGCAAGAGCGCCATATGAAATTCCTACATCGTTTTCAAAGCGAGCCACTGAAATGAAATCGGAACCGAAACTGGGGGCAGTATTGATTGCCGCACTGATGTGCTGGGCACCGATACCGGAATCAAAGTCCGCCACCCTTGCCAGTCTCAAACTGGATGATCTTCTACAGAAGGAAGTGACATCCGTTTCGCGTCGCAGTGAACGACTCAGTGACGCAGCGGCCGCTGTCTTTGTCATCTCCTCTGAAGATATTCAGCGCTCCGGGGCAAAGAGCATCCCCGAAGCCCTGCGAATGGCGCCGGGCGTGGATGCCGTACGCCTGTCTGCCAATCGCTGGTCCGTCTCCATCCGCGGATTCAATGATCGGTTTTCCAACAAACTGCTGGTTCTGGTGGATGGTCGCAATGCCTACCACCCCGCATTCTCTGGGGTTTTCTGGGAAACGCTGCTCCTGCCCCTGACCGATATCGAGCGCATCGAGGTCATTCGTGGACCGGGTGCCGTGATTTGGGGGACCAACGCGGTCAACGGTGTGATCAATATAATCTCCAAGTCATCGGTCGCCACCAGCGGGCTTCAGCTGACAGCCGGCAGCGGCGACCGACACGGCAGCTCAGCGCAGATTCGATATGGCGGCCAGATCGCAAATTCGCGCGTTCATTACCGAGCGTATGGAACCTTTGAGACTGCGCGCCCTTTCGAGAGCATCGATGGCAAGGATGCCCGCGACGAATACGAGAATCATTCCGGCGGGCTACGCATGGATGGTTACTTCGCCAACGGCGGACGGTGGAACGTCAGCGGAGAAATTTTCGAAGTGGAATCTGATGAGGAAACATTCATTCCGGTTCCGAGTGCGCCGTTCGTCGCCCTGATCCCGGCAACACAGAAGAACGAAGGCGCCAACATCAGGGGCCGCCTGCAGGGAGACTCCTTTCTCGGAGATTATGAAGTGCAGGCCGCGTATGCCTACGCAGACACTTTGCTCCCCGTCTTCGGCCGCTATCGTTTGCACAACTACGACATTGACGCACAACTGCGCCCGAGCGCCTTCGGCGCTCATCAGATCACCCTAGGCGGCGGATTCAGACTCACAGCGGATGAAGTGAGTAACGGCATGCAGCAGTCATTTCAGGTCGATGAGCAAAGCGCGACCACTGTCAGCATTTATGCCCAGGACGAAGTGAAGTTGTCACCCACCGTTGCCACCATCGTCGGACTACGTGTTGAGGACCATGAGTACAGCGGCGTGGAAGTACTGCCCTCTCTGAGGTTGCGCTGGAATATCAGTCCGCGACGCATGGCCTGGGCAAATGTTTCGCGCGCTGCGCGTTCCCCTTCTCGCGCTGAGCGGACTTTCAGCTATACGCTGTCTTATCAGCAGCCGCCCGGCGCTCCGCAACCTATCCAAAGCACCATCATCGGTTCAGAGAATTTTGATACCGAATATCTCGTGGCTTCCGAGATCGGTTTCCGGCAGCAGTTGTCCACGCGGGCATCTCTTGACCTGACCCTGTTTCACCACGACTACTCGGACCTGCGGTCATTCGATATGAGCGGTCAGAATCCGCAACTGCCTCTCCAGAATAACGGCGCCCTTGAAATCTACGGCTCAGAGTTGAGTGCCGCGTGGCGACCGAGATCGAATCTCAACCTCAGTGCAGCCTACGCATGGAATCAAAGCCGGCGCAGTGTGCTAGAGGATATTGAGGATTCCCGAATCGTCTCGCATATCGCGAACCTGCGCGTCGGATACATGATCCGGCGTGACCTCACCGCGGATCTGTCTGCCTATTACAAGTCAGAACGAGACGCCGCCCTGGCATTTGGCTCTCGCCAGATTGACCCTTTCACGTCAACCACCGCCTCCCTGCGCTGGCAGGTCACTTCCTATCTGCGGCTGTCCCTGGCTGGCTACGACCTGCTCGACTCCTCACATATAGAAGGCCGGACACAGACGCCAGTTCGCCCCGATATTGAAGTGCCGCGTGGCGCGTATGCCGAGATTCAGCTCCAATTCTAGCCCCCACATCGACCAGTGAAAATTCTCCTGAAACATGGACAACGAGCGTCGGGCATGGCCCTGAGTCTCGCGTCGCGTGTCATCACGGTTGCAATGCTCAGCATGTCGTGGGCGGTGAATATCGCATCCGCGTCTGATGCGGAAACACGTGTCGCGCTGATGGTGAATTTTGCGCGCTACGCAGAGTGGCCGGCCGGAAAGTCTCCTGACGATCGAGGTGAATGGAATCTGTGTAGTGACCCATCGGATCCGGATATTGCGGCAGCGCTGAAATCCATTGACGGCGAAGCTCTGTATGATCAGAACATCCACATTCGGATTCTGCGCCCGGATGAAGACATCACTGATTGCCACCTGCTGTACCTGTCCTCGCTGAATGATGAAGCGGAGGTCAGGCAGCGAATCGAAGCCGCGCACGGACAGCCGACGCTGACGGTCAGTGACTACGAGGATTTCGCGAGGATGGGCGGCATGATTGAGCTGGTGATCGACGATGGCCGTTACAAGTTCGACGTTGACTACAGCCGTGTTCTCCAAAGCCATCTGCGTCTTTCATCGAGCATGCTCAAGCTGGCCAGACGAGTGCGCTGAAGACCCAGAGAATTCTTTGACGCGCTCGCGCGCCGGAGGGCGTCTGAGCCGTGCACCGTCGTAGAATGCTCCGCATGAAGACATCTCCCTCCGCCATATTTGTGGGCCACGGTGCGCCCACGCTGGCCCTGAGCCAGCATCCAGCGACATCGTTTCTGCGAGCACTGGGCGAGCAGATCGGCAAGCCATCCGCCGTGATCATGGTATCGCCGCACCGGCAGGCCACTGCCTTCGAAGTTGGTTGCGCGAATCAGTTTGAAGCCTGGCATGATTTTCGGGGATTTGATCCAGCCCTGTACAAGCTCAAGTACTCACCTCCGGGCGCGCCGGAACTGGCACAGCAAGCGCGCGAGCTGATTGCAGAAGCAGGCCTTCCCAACGGGCTGTCAACGGAGCGCCGCATTGATCACGGCATCTGGGTGCCCATGCGCCTGATGTGGCCCGACCAGGATGTCCCTGTCCTCCCGATCTCCTTGCTGCATGACGATCCGCAAGCGCATTACCAACTGGGACAGGCGCTGCGCCCGATGTGCACGGACGGCGTGATCCTGATGGCCAGTGGCAGCATTACGCACAATCTGTCGGACGTGAATCTGGGTGAGGAGATGTCTCCAGCCAGCGACTGGGCCGTGGCCTTTGACGACTGGATCAAGCAGGCCATCGAGCGTCGCGACGACGCTGCCCTGCTGGAATACCGGAATCTGGCACCGCACGCGCGCCACGCACACCCGGAAGAAGATCACCTCATGCCGCTGTTCGTGGCGATCGGCGCCGGAGGCACGGGACGCGCGCTGTACACAGGCTTCAGCTATGCCACGGTGAGCCTGTCCGCCTACGCCTTCGATTAAACTCGCGCGGCCCCACGCCCGCTCCAGAACCGCTTCCGATGTCCAAATCCGCAAAAATGGCGCAACAGCGCCGCACTTTCGCCATCATCAGTCACCCCGATGCGGGCAAGACGACATTGACTGAGAAATTGCTCCTGTTCGGAGGTGCCATCCAGCTTGCGGGCACCGTCAAGGGCAAGAAGGCCTCGCGCCACGCCACATCGGACTGGATGGCACTTGAACAACAACGCGGCATTTCGATTACCACTTCGGTAATGCAGTTCCCCTACAAGAATCGCATTATCAATCTGCTGGATACCCCCGGACACGAGGACTTTTCCGAAGACACTTATCGCACGCTGACGGCGGTGGACTCTGCACTGATGGTAATTGACGCTGCAAAGGGCGTCGAAGCGCGCACCATCAAGTTGATGGAGGTTTGCCGTCTGCGCGATACGCCCATCATCAGCTTCATCAACAAGCTTGATCGTGAGGGCCGCCCGCCGCTGGAACTGCTGGACGAAGTCGAGAAGGTGCTGGGGCTAGCCTGTGCGCCCATTACCTGGCCTCTGGGCATGGGACGCGATTTCAAAGGCGTTTATCACCTGCTGGAAGATCGCTTCTACCTGTACTCGGGCGACAAACAGAAATTGTCGGAAATTGAGACCATCGATGGCTTGCTGTCGCCGGGGCTGGCGGATCGCTTTGGGCAGATCTACCAGACCCTGCGCGACGAAATTGAGCTGCTGCAGATGGCCGGCACCGAGTTCGAGATGGATGCGTATCGGCAGGCCAAACTGACACCTGTCTTCTTCGGTTCGGCCATCAGCAATTTTGGCGTCCGAGAACTGCTGAACGGATTCGTTGAGTGGGCCCCCAGCCCCTTACCGCGTGAGACCGACTCGCGACTGGTCAAGCCGGAAGATGAGGCTTTTTCAGGTTTCGTGTTCAAGATTCAGGCAAACATGGACCCTCGCCACCGCGACCGCGTGGCGTTCCTGCGCGTCTGCTCCGGCAGCTATCGCAAATCCATGGTGCTGCACAGCGTCCGCCTGGGCGGGCCAGTGCGCATATCCAACGCCCTGACATTCATGGCCTCCGATCGTGAGAATGTCGAGCAGGCCTGGCCCGGAGACATCATCGGTCTGCATAACCACGGTAATATCGCCATCGGCGATGCCTTGACCGAGGGTGAAGCGCTTCGCTTTATCGGCATCCCCAACTTCGCGCCAGACCTGTTCCGTCGCGTGGTCCTCAAGGACCCGCTCAAGGCCAAGCAGTTGAACAAGGGGCTCGATCAGTTGTGCGAAGAAGGGGCAACGCAGGTGTATCGACCACTGATCAACAACGACATCGTCTTGGGTGCGGTAGGCACCCTGCAGTTTGATGTGGTGCAGTTCCGGCTGCGTGACGAATACGGCGTTGAATCGGCCTTTGAGCCGGTCAATGTTCACTGTGCCCGCTGGGTTGAATGCGAGGACGCCGGCAAGATGGCCAGCTTTGTCGAAAAGAACGAAGCACGCATGGCACGAGATCACTACGGCGACCTGGTCTATCTGGCGAGCTCAGCGGTGAACCTTTCCATGAGCACAGAACGCCACCCCGAAGTGAGGTTCCTGGATACCAAGGAACACGCCAGAGCCTGAGCCGGTTTTTCGCTTGCAACAATTCAGGGCTGATTCATGGCGAATGTCAAAAGATGCAACCTGCACAATGATTTAAGACCGTAACTTAAGTCTCGGTTTTTGCATCTATTCTGTTAGAATGAACAGGCATTTGTACCCTTACTCGGGAGTATTAGCGTGAAAAAATTAAGAAGCATCTGCGCCGCGTCGGCGCTGGCCCTCGCGGCCACGTCCGCGCAGGCCTACGATGGAGAAAAGTATGTTGGACTTATGGGTCTCGGGTACTTCCCCGACTCGGGTCTGGACCTCGATGATGGCGGTGGCGCTCGTGGATACTTCGGTATTCCAGTCCTTCCCAATCTGAACATCGAAATCAACGGCTTTGGCTATGGCGCCGACCCTGAAGACCCGACCCTGAGCTACATCAAGCAATACGGCGGTGGTCTGGACTTGATGGTCCCGTTCATGAATGGTCGCACCGTTACCCCGTTCGGCCTGATCGGCGGTGGTTATAACCGCCTCGAAAGCAGAGACATCAACCGCCTCGACAACGGCTATGCAAACGCCGGTCTCGGCCTGTTGGTAGACCTTGGCTCAGGCTGGGGACTGCGCGCAGAAGGTCGCTACGTTGCCTTGTTCATTGACAACAATGCCAACGCACCGGAAGACAACTACGACGACGCGGTTGTCGGTCTCGGCCTGCAGTACACGTTCCAGAAGCCTGTACCGCCACCGCCACCGCCGCCGCCTCCGCCGCCCCCGCCGCCCGCACCTAAAGATTCAGACGGTGACGGTGTGCTCAACTCCGCTGACCAGTGCCCGAACACCCCCAAGGGCGTGAAGGTTGATGTTCGCGGATGCCCGCTGGATACCGACGGCGATGGCGTGCCGGATTACCTCGACAAGTGCCCCAACACGACCAAGGGTCTCAAGGTTGATGCTTCGGGTTGCGTACGTGATGCCCAGACGCTGGTGCTTCAGAACGTCAACTTCGAGTTCAACAAGAGCACCTTGACTGCCGGTGCACAGGACGTGCTTCGCGGCGTTGCCAAGGGCCTGAACAGCCAGAAGGATCTCAAGGTCGAGATCGCGGGTCACACCGACTCGAAGGGCAGCGACAGCTATAACCTGCGCCTGTCCAACGAGCGTGCGGCATCTGTCCGCTCCTTCCTGATCAGCCAGAGCGTCTCTCCGACGCAGCTGGTATCGAAGGGCTACGGTGAAGCTCAGCCGGTCGCGACCAACTCGACCGACGCCGGCCGTGCTCAGAACCGACGCGTTGAATTCCGCGTCCTGAGCAAAGGTCAGTAAGCTTTACTGACAAGTAGAAAAGAGGCCCGGGTGCGCAAGCACCCGGGCTTTTTATTGTCCGGCGTTTGCCCATGAGCCCGCTCTGGGTCTGCGACAATAGCGGGCTCCCATGTCCGAACCCACGGCTCCACACGATGCCTTTGCCGCATTGCGATACGCCAATTTTCGCAATCTGGCCGGCGGCACATTTCTCATTACCTGCGCCCTGCAAATGCAGCGCGTTGCGCTGGGCTACACCCTGTATGTTCTGACACGCGACCCACTGTCGCTTGGACTCCTGGGCCTTGCCGAAGCGGTGCCCTTCATGAGTATCGCGCTGTTTGGCGGCCATCTCGCCGACAGGCGCAGCAAGCAAAAAATGATGCAGTTTGCCGGCCTGATTTTCATGATCGGCAGTGCGGGTCTGCTCGCCGTATCGCTCCCCGGCTTAAGACCGGGAATACCAGACAGCGTCTACGTGGCGATGATCTACGGGGTGGTATTTGTGGAAGGGCTGGCGCGCGCCTTCTACAGCCCTGCCGGAACTTCATTGCGACCATTCCTGATTCCGCGCGAGCACT